>Ga0255770_10002983_pt1 | contig 14845 bp, 30 predicted proteins | sample 071ome_22_FD_179968 | JGI IMG/M metagenome (GOLD analysis project Ga0255770, IMG submission 179968) | Coastal salt marsh microbial communities from the Groves Creek Marsh, Skidaway Island, Georgia - 071404AT metaG (version 2) | ecosystem: Environmental > Aquatic > Marine > Intertidal zone >... | reverse complement strand
TAAAGAAAGGAATAAAATGCGACAATATACAGACAGTGCAGATGCTATCAAAGCATATGCAGAGGAAGTTAACTTTGACTTTACAAATGTAAAGGTTGAAGAACTAACCGAAAGCGAAAATAATGAGAGAGGTGGATTAAAACTTGCGTTTAAAAACTACCAAGGTGACGACATGGAAGTAACTATTATACATACATGGTTTGATACCTTTGCTGTTACATTTTGGACAGAGGAAAAAGGTAGTGAAACTATGCAAGATATATATTTTCCAGAATTAATGGAACTATTCAATAGTTTAAAAGTTGCTTTAACCGGAGTAACAAAAGATGAATGGAATAGAATTCTAAATCACCAAAGTCAATTGGAGGAAGAATAATGGATGATTATACTTACGCAGTTAACTCTGTTACAGATTGGGAATGGATGGAAAACGAACATAAAATAATTATGGAGGAGGAATAATGGAACATGAGGAAATCATTCAACAATTATGGGAATGTTTAAGCAGAGGTTATTCATATCGTGAGGCACAGCTTCATATGAAAGCTTATGGCGAAGGTAAGAATACAGTTAGAAAGGTAGTAGTAGTAGACGATGAATAAATATAAAATATATTTTATAGGCGAACGTACATACACAGCATCAAGTGAAGACCAAGCTATACGTATGGCGGAAACACACTTAGAAAATCTACCACCACAATTTAAATTAGACATTAGTGCAGTTAGTTACAATGATTAAATGTAGTAACTATTGGTGTCTTAATAAATTTGAATATGGACACAATGGTAGTCCATTATATCAAGGTAGAGTCTGTGACAGATGTAATGATGATGTAATTAATGAAAGAATAAGGAGATTAAATAGTGCAAAACGTTAAGGAACACACAATGTATCCAAGCTATATATATTGGAAAGAAAATGAACGTACAATTAAGGATAGAATAAAGGTAAGATTTGAATTGGATTACGATTTAAAATGAGTAGCCCAACTGGACAACCTTACCCACAATGTTACAAATGTTTAGAATACACAGAGTATCCATTAGAAGAAGACGAACTTTGTTTTAATTGTAACGTTATCTAAATGAATACTTGGCGTTCTTTTCTTTTTCTTTATGGAAAATAGAAAAGAACTTATTATTAATTATAAGAAAGGGAATATATGGATATTGATGACAAGCTAGATAATCTAACTAATACACAGTTACGTACTGTTATTAAGTGGACACTAGCAGATACACATAATGCAGCTAAAAATTACTCAGGACTTGATGAGAGAGTCAAGGGTTGGTGTGCAATGCTTAATGAAGCTATTGAATATCAAATTGATAAAGCTGTTAATAAAAATAATAGAGAGGAAGAATAATGAGTACTAAAGAAATATTAGAACACGTTAAACAATTATCTATGCGTATAAATGTGTTAGCTGATATGCAGATGTTAGTTATGGAAGAATTGGGTGATAAAAATCCAAGGTTTCAAACAAAAGCTATAGCAAAAATATTATCGCACGATGAACTTAGAGAAGACTTTACTGAGTTTGTACAAACTGAAAAAGGTATGTCAGATAATGTAAAACTATTTATGCAAGATATAAATGAGATGATTAAAGATATAAGAGAGGAAGAATAATGCCTAACATATGTAGAAATAGCGTTGAAATTACAGGTGATACAAAAGATATTACTAAATTTTTAAATACTATTACAAAGAAAGATGATAATGGTGAGTACTATTACAGCTTCACAGAGGCTAGTCCTATGCCAAAAGAATTACAAAACTTACACCAAGGTTTAAGAACTATTGATGGTGTTAGATGTAACGTATGGTATGAAGATGATGATGGTGCTAGGCCAATGCTTGATATAACTAAAGATGAATTGATAGATAAGTATGGTACATATGAACCAATTAGTTGGCAGTATGACTACTGGGGTACTAAATGGGGTGATATGTCAACACAATTAGTATCAGATACAACAATTGATGGTAAAAGAACTGTGCAATTTTGGTTTGAATCTGCATGGGGACAACCATTTATATTATTACATGACATATGTACTAAGTTTAGTTTAACTATGAAAAATACATATGACATTGAGTTTGAAGAAGAACTTAAAACAGATACGTATCCTATAGAAAACGCAGAAGAAATGTTTAATGAATACAGAAATAGTATGCGTGATATGAGAAGTAGCGTACGTGATGTTGTATAAAGAAAACTTAATAGTACAATATGCACACTGCGGTGAATGTTTACAATCTAAACCACCACATTATTCGCCAATGGAATGGCAAGATATATCAGTAGGTTTAGTTGAAGATATGCAACACTTACAAATATGGTGTAATAGACATGATGCTGAAGTTGCTTTGTTAGCTTTAGCAAGCAAAGTTACACCAGATATGCAGTGTGATTGTAGTGAACATGATTAAAGTCAATGCAGCAATACTGTAATTGAAACGCAGAGCTATTTACATTGTTGACTTCCCCTTTGTCAACCGATAGACCATAATGTAGATAGCTTGTAGCACATAGGTAGTAACTCAATTTCCAACTTCTACTTGTGTGTTACAAGCTATCTATGAATGTTTTAGAAACGATGTAATATCTACAACTACAATTCATAGATGCAAAGCTAGTTATGTGTATTCATGCCCAGTCTAAACAACATAATTAGCGTCTATGTATGTAAGCCTTTCTCTTTATGAGCCAAAGGCTTACATACTATAAAAAAAGAAAGGAGATATATGCCATCAGGTGATTACTTAGAAGTACACGAACAAGATGACATTGAGTTCATGGTTACTCTTACATATTTAGATATGCCAGGAGCACCAAAAGAACATAATGCTAGAACTGTACGTGTGTTGTTAAAAGCCAAAGATATAATTCAAGCTGTAACTATGGCTACAACAATTGACATGGTAAACAAAGCAGAAATGATGACCGATTTTATCGGTTCACATCCATCGCTAATAAATAAACAAGTATTTACTAGAGATGAGATAAATAATCTAAGGCAGCAAGCTATAGATAATGGTGTATTTGCTAGCTGGCTAATGCATCCAGCATCTGCAATACAAGTTGTTCAATATGATAAGAGTCAAGAAATGAATGATATCGTATTGAATGACGTAATGGAACATGCTTCTCACTTGGGTGACCAAGCTGAGGAGTTCTTAAAAGATATAGACGAAGGAAAGGAAGGTACAAAATGAATTGTTGGGAATTACTTGACAATGTAATAAGTGTATCAAATAGAATATTACTATATGGGCCACCAGGTACTGGTAAAACATATAGTGCTGTAAAGCAAAATCAACCTATAAATGCGTTTGGCGAACCAAATGTGTTTCAAATTACAATGACAGAAGATACTGCTTCTGCTAATTTAGAAGGCTTTTATAAACCAAGTAAAGATGGTGGCTTTCAATGGCATGACGGTATCGCTATACAGGCATGGCGACATGGTGGTAGATTGGTAATCAATGAGATTGACCACGCATCACCAGACGCTATGACTTTTCTGCATGCAATTTTAGATGACCCAGAGATAGCAGGTATCACTCTTAACAATGATAAGAGAGAAACTGTTAGACCAGCAGATGGTTTTCAGGTTATCGCAACAACTAATAGTCCACCTGAGAGTTTACCTTTGGCACTCAAAGATAGATTCCCAGTTAAAATTAATATGGATACAATACATCCAAAAGCTTTGGCTGTATTTCCTACTGAGTGGCATAAAGTTATTAATGAAACTACATTAGTTGATGACCCAGAACAACGTGTATCTATACGTGCATGGAAAGAGTTCTTTATGCTTAAAGACCAAGACTTCAGTCAAGAAGTTGCAGCTAAACTTATATTTGCTGATAAATCAGAAGAAATTATCGATGCAATACTACTAGCTAAAGCTAATGACTAAAGCATATCCATATCCAGAGATTGTAACTGGAGAAGACTGGACTGTTTATGGTACTAGCGAATTTAATTCAACACCACGTACTGACAATGTCAATAACAAAATGGTTGTACCACTTGATAGAGAATGTGAGGCATGTGGTGTTAATCATAGTCGTATGGTACGTAGACATCAGTTAGGTCGTGCTAAATGGTCACCTAAAACATTAGGTAAGTTTGGTCCAGATGTAAGACAAGAAGCTGTAGAAATACTAGAACGTATGCGTATTGATTGGCTACTTGGTTATGCAGGTAGAGGTATAACAGACCCTTATGTATGCCAAGAGTTTACAGATATGCAAGTACTTAAAGTAATCTATGAAGGTTCTATTGCAGAACTAATTACTTGTTTTCTTAATTTAGTTACATGGATTGATTCAAAACATCCACGTGCATATTATTCTACTAGTGCTAACTTAACTGGTAGAGCACAATGGTACTTAAGTGTACTAAGTAATTGTGCAGATGATATGCGTTTTACTGAGGCAAGACGTATGGAATATCTATTTGTTTATCATCAAGTATATAAGTTTATGAGAAAGCTTATAGACGATAGACGAGCTGATTTACCTACGTTTGCTGCTGTAAAAAGACAAGCAAAACTTTTGTCAATACTATTAGAAATGGATGAACGTCCAGATAAACAATATGTATTTAAACCTATGCCTAAGAAAGGTGAAGGTAGTGGCGAAAGTTCTGATGAATCTGAACAACAACAATCAGGTGGTTATGGTAATGGTTCTGCTAAAGACTTAGAAAAACGTATGAAACGTAAACTTATGGAAGACATGTCATACTATACAAGTTCTAGTATGGGTCAATGGGGTGAAATGAGAATACATGAACCACCATTGTCAGTTAATCTACAAGCTAGATTAAAGAATGGCAGAGATTATAGACCACAAGATTATGGTTACAATCCTAAATACATTAATAGATATTGTATTGACAAGAAGATATTCAAACAAAGACAACGTGTCAAAGGTGGCACAATATTGATTGACGCTTCTGGTTCAATGCGATTTGATGGTAAAGATATCTTAGATATTATGATGATATTACCTGCAGTTAACATTGCTATGTACAATGGTAGTGGTAACTGGGGTGACTTACGTATCATTGCTAAGAATGGACTACGTGTTAATGATGATTATTTAAACATACACTCTGGCAGAGGTAATGTTATAGATGGTCCAGCATTACGCTGGCTAGCTGAACAACCAGCAAGACGTATATGGGTTAGTGATATGAAAGTGTTTGGTAGAAACGATAGCAGTGTTGGTTACAATTTACTTAGAGATTGTATAGACACATGTACTAAAGCACAGATAATTAACTTAAAAAACGTAGAGGAAGTAAAAGAACACGCATTAAAACTAAGCGTGCTAAACTAAATAGCAGGTAAGGTACTAGCAATAGTGACGTGTTCCTTTCCACGTAACCCTTACTAAGTAATGGAATAGAGTCGGAGGAGAACTCCGGACGAGGTTTTTCGCACATCTTGTGCAAGTCAATCCCTATAGTGAACACCATTACGCTATTTTTTTTTATATAAAGTTTGACTAAATATCAATGAAAGTATAATGAATAGTATGAATATAGATGATATGCTTTACGAAGCAGAAAATGGTAAAAGAAGTCCGATACTTGACAGGATAACTGAAGAAGCTGAACCTTTTTGGCATGGCTGCGAAGAACGTGTTAAGTCAGGACGCAACATAAAACCATATGTTGTTTCAAGATTATTGAAAGAACAATATGGTATCAAAATAAGTGAGAGTGCAGTGCGTAATCACTTTGAAAACTTGGCGAATCTAGGTTCACAATATGAGTGATAAAGATATTGATAAGCTATTTATAGAAGCTGAATCTAAATTAGTTCAAGAACTCAAAGCTGATAACCTTAAACTACTTAAGTCATTAGAAAAAGCTAAAAATAAAAAAGCTGATATGATTGAAGCAGTTTATGAAGCTGTATCTACTAACCTTCGTACATGGGACAAACCAAATATCCCTAAACCTAAATTACATAAACGTAATAAGAACGAAGAAGTAGCTGTAGCTGTACTCTCAGATGTACAATTGGCGAAGGTAACGCCAGATTATAACACACAAGTAGCAGAAGAACGTGTAATTGAATATGCAAATAAGATAGTTGAATTGACAAATGTTCAACGTTCTGCACATCCAGTTAATAAATGCGTAGTCCTAGCTGCTGGTGATATCGTAGAAGGTGAGCTTATATTCCCAGGTCAAACACATTTGATTGATGCAAGTTTGTACAATCAAGTAACAATAGATGGCCCAAGAATACTTACCAAATTCTTTGATACATTATTGGCGAACTTCCAAGAAGTAGAAGTACATTGGGTAATAGGTAATCATGGTTCATTAGGTGGACGTGCAAGAAAAGATTATCACCCAGACTCTAACGCTGATAGAATGCTAGGCAAAATAATGGATATGGTATATGAAAAAGATAAACGAATATCATTTGTTATTCCTGATAGTGAAGGCGATAATCATTGGTTTGATATTGCTGATTTGGGTAAGGGATGTAAATTCTTTGTATGGCATGGCGATAATGTAAGAGGACACAGCGGTTTTCCATGGTATGGCTTTGGTAAAAAGTTATTAGGATGGAAAGCACTAGCGTCTAGAGGTTTAATGCCTGACTTTGATTATGCTATTGCTGGACACTGGCATACACCTACAACTATGTATGTTAATGACATAAGATTGTGGGTAAATGGTAGTACTGAAAGTTACAATACATATGCATTAGAACAATTAGCGAGCATGGGAAGACCATGTCAATGGTTATTGTTTGCTAAACCTAATCATGGAGTAACTGCAGAATACCTTGTAAAATTGTCACATAAGTGACTATAATGAATACTATGACAAACATAGACACTAAGTCTAGTTGGGAGTTAACAGGCATAGAGTACAGTGGTTTAGGTGATAAGCCATACTTTATTCTGACCAACATAAATGGCGAGTGCAAGCTTGTACCCATAGAAAAAGGGGTACATAACTTGCGAAGTTTATTAGACTTAGATAAAGAATAGAAGTATTTGTTTTTCTCTTTATGAGAAAAAAACAAATACAGAAGGGAATGTTATGACTAATAACGTTGACTTACTATCCCCATTTCCACAGGAGATAGTTAGGAAAGCACCAGCTGGTAAGTTTGGTGATTATGTTCCACACGCACACTACGTTGAGCGTTTAAGGGACAGTGGAGTTAAATACACATGGCAATGCGAACCTGTATATGGTACATACAATGGTGAAAAACGTATTGTCGGTGCTAAAGGTACTATAACAATTGATGGCATGGGTAGCTATGATGGCTTCGGTGACGTTGATACATTTAAGCTAGGTAATGCTAAGTTTAATGATGGTACTAATCTTAAAGATGCAGAGTCTGATGCATTTAAACGTGCATGTATGAGATTTGGTCTAGGCGTAGAGCTATGGTCAGGTTCAGTACAATCAGAAGAAGAAGCTACATCTTATGGAACTGATGGTTACACTCAAGAAATGGCTGACAAAGATGCCAAGGTTGAAGTAACTAAAGTAGATATGCGTAAAAAAGAGAACAAACCTACTAAGGAAGATGTTCAACGCATGAATGACATTATGGATAGTATCTTAGATACTGAAAATAATGAAGCACCATTCTAATGCAGGACTTAAACTTTATAGTAAATACTATACAGTCTATGACTGCATCAGTACAAAATAAAGAAACTCTAAACAAAATCATAGGTACTGCTAATCAATACGCAGTTACTATGAAGTTTCCTGCTGATAAAACAACATGGTCAGATAAACAATTAACAAAGTATTTCGATATGATTGAAAGACTTGTTGATATGCCTGTTGAGTATACACAAGATGAGTTTGATAGCTTATCAATACAAGAAAAACTATCAGCAGTTGGTATAGAGTCAGAAGATATCACACCAGGATTACAAGATTCTAGTGGAGTGATAGGAGGAATAGTAAATAAAATGGAACAACAAAATAAGTATAGAGATGACTTAAAATGTCCATATTGTGGAGAAATGGTTTATGATAATCGTAACTCTAAAAGGTCAGATAAAAGTCCAGACTTTACATGTAGCACAAATGACCCTGCAAAATGCGGAGGACATAGTGGTAAGTGGCGTAAGTCTTGGTGGTTAGACAACTCAGATATACCTGAAGAATGGGGTATTAACTAATGATACCTGAATACTTTAGAGGCAGAGAAATACCTGCTTTTATTAAATCTAAAACACAGTTAGTTGCTTGGGCATTAACTGAGTTTATTGATGATGAACCAATTAGTAATTGGGAGTTTGTGGCAGAACTACATTGCCATAGGTTTGGTGGAATAATACATAATCTTAGAGCAGAAGGTTATGAAATTACTACCTTACCTAGTAAGAAACGTGGGTTAGTACATTACTACTGTACTAAATTACCTACTAAGAAAGCTGCTACCATTAGCTAATGATAGAAGTATTGGTCGGTTGTATGATACCCCTGTTGATTACAACCGATACATTACCAGAGTACAGGGACTGTATGGAAGTGGCTTCTAAAGTCGAGTATGTGTTAGAACATACAGACCTTGTACAAAGGTACTTTAAGGAGGACGACATCTTGCAGGCACTAAATGTAATTTACTGTGAAAGTTCAGGAAAACCTGATGCAGTAGGCAAGAACACAAATGGTACTGCAGATGTTGGACTCTGGCAATTTAATGATAATACATGGGCTTGGTTAAAACCTAAGCTTGATATAATAAGTAATAGGACTAATCCAAAAGTATCTACAGCTGTAGCTAGTTGGTTAGTCTACAATGATGGATGGCATCATTGGAATAGTAGCAAGCACTGTTGGAAAGATTACAATAACAGATACTTGTATATGGAGGAAACTAATTAATGAATGAGTATTATAAATCGTATACATCTAACAAATGGAACATATGGCGTAACCAATTAGATTCAAATACGTATGATATTAGATGTAAAAATTGTCGTAAAAAATTTGAATCTGATTATATGTACACAGAGAGATGTGTATCTTGTGAACAGAAAATGTTTGACGAATATTTTGGAGAGGAATAAATGGCGAAAATAGACATAAATAAAATAAATATATTTACACACCATAAGTATTTAAAAGTATGGGCTACACAGTTTAATCAAGCATGTGGTAGTGATACATTTAAAGTACAACCTGATATGAAAAAATTAAGGTTTCTTATGGATAAGTTTGTAGCAGATTACAATTGGCATCTAGAACAATTAGAATCAGAGTTTCAACAAGATGCTCATGTAAAAGATTACAGACGTTTAGAAGAAGAATAATGGAAAGTTTATCACCAATAAGAGAAGAAGCTATGAAACGTGCAGGTGGTCGTTGTGAGTGGGCTTATTGTAATGATAACAAGTGGCTAGAGCTAGCACATATACAAGGCATAGGTATGGGTGGCAACAAAAAACGTAAGTATGATATTAATAATGTTGCCATACTATGTAAATGGCATCATGATATATATGATGGTAGGCAATCAAGTGGACATAGTAAAGCTATAAGAGATTTATTAAAAGGATTTCTAAAAAGAGAAAGTACTATAACTTAGTATTCTTATTTTTTTTATTTCTATCTTCCCATACTGGAAGGGTTGGCGAACTATTTAAACGTGTAATAGTATTACCTGCATTACTACTCCAAGGATTTACTGGTTTAACACCACCAGGAAGTAATCCATAGTTTATAGCATCTAATACTTTGTAACCTTTAGCAATATTTTTAGCCCATTTTTTTTGAGTACCTTTGTATCCTCGAACAGTCATATCCCATGCTTTAGACCAATCATCTTTAGTACGACCTAAAAATGTTTTAGTATTGTTTTGTTTAGGAAAAGAATATGTTTTATCACCTATAGATTGCATTAATTTAGCATCATTTTTTAATTTAATACCACGATAAATGTTAGCTACATCAGCAGCAGTAAGTTGTTCTTTACCTTTAACACTAGCAAATGCTTTCTCAGCTAATGCATTGTGTTGTTTTACACGCCTTTTAAGTTCGTCTTTACCAAGACCAGCTTTACCTTCACCTACTAATTTATTGTAATTAGGACTTCCCATTATAGATTTTCTAATGTATATACGTTACGTTCGTCTATTTTTGGAGCTGCAACTGCAGCAGCAACTGAGTTAACAGATACTTGACCATCACTTTTACCATGTGATACAGGTTCTTGTACTAATCCCATGTCAGTAAGTACACTATGACTAGCGATTTTTTCAAAGTTAATACCTGATTCTACAATAGATTCTTCATCTTTATTTTCTAAAGATATTTCGTGTTTGTTATGATAATGTCCAGGCATTATTTACTCACTTTCTTAACAGGTTTAGCTAATTGTTTTTTAGCAAACTCTTTAATTACTACTAAAGCTGCAGACGCACCTGATATTGCAGCTAACTGTACTGTATCAGCATCTACACCAACTAATGGTGCTACTGTTAATGCACCAATAAATGCTTCAACAAATGTCCATAATGTTTTTTCTAATATATCTTTATATTCTTTACTCATAATTATCCTAACTTAGAAACTAATCTTATTATTTTTGGAATACCTTTTTTAGATTTCCAAGCTTGAAATTCTTTAAGACCTTTTTCATAATTAACTTTAGTTAATTTTTCATCAATCCATTTTTTCTCACCAATAGGTCCACGAATCATATGGTCTATTATAGCCGCAGGAGTTTTAGCAGTATCACCAACGATAGTTGCTGCATACTGTGATAATGAACTGTAATTTCTACTTATATCAGATGCTTCATCAGTAAAAGAAATCATTTTTTGTAATTGTCTTTTAGCTTCTTTTTTACTTGCATCATCAGGAAAATATTTATTTTCTAATTCATTATTTGAAAGTGGTTGTCTTCGTTCAGAGGAAAATATATTATCATTTACTGCCTCATCAACTTCATCTAATAAACCACTTTTAACTTCATTAATAAAATCATAAACAGTCCCTTTAAATTCCATAGCAAAATCTCTTGTTCTAGCTTTACGTGCTTGTAGTTCTTGATTGACACCAGCGACTGTATTAGGCATTGGTTTATCTTTTAAAAATTCCATAGTTTCTTCATTCCAACCTTTAATACCTCTAAAACTACCTGTATCAAATGCTCTAGTTTTATTTTCTGATACTACTTTATCTGGTAATCTAAACACTTCTTCAAAAAATGTATCTGGATTAGTTGGGTCATAAGAGAAACCAAACTTAGCTAATTTATCACTTAATGATGCAGGTTTAGAAAACTTAGGATTAATTTGTGGACCACCAACTCCACCTGGGTTTAAACGTTCACGTTCTCTAGCTCTAAAATAAGATACAGTATCGCTTGTTTGTTTATCAGCTTTAACTTTATCATAAGCTGCTTCACCTTCTGCTTCTATAACATCATCATATTCACCTGCACCAACTTCGTAATATTGATAATTTGCAGTTTCTGCCCAGTCAGCTGATTTGTTAGCTTGATTTTTAATGTAATCTGTAGAAGACTTACCATCTTTTTTAGGGTCATAATTAGGATTATCATAATAATCTACATTCTGACCACCTGTATTATTGCCGCCTTTAAATGCTACCATTTATACTCCTAAAAAAACTTACTAAGGTTTAACAATAATTTTTTATTAACTGGTAAACCATATTCTTTTTCCATATTTCTTAACGCTAGTCTAACAAGATTATTTTTATTTGCAACGTTTGGATACATTGCCTTTAATTGATTCATTTGATTAACTAAAGATTCTTGTGTTTTATATTCAGCTTTAGATATTCTAGGTGTACTCTCATCAATAGCACTAGGTACATATGTTTGTTTAGGTTTGTATTCTCTTTTTGTTTTATCATAAATTTCTATTTTACCTGGTTGTTCTTTACTAGCTCTTTCAGCTTGTACATCTGAGTCGTATCTTACACCTGATAATCTATCAGTACCAAAAGAAGTAATACCAGTACCTATTGGTTTTGCTTCATCAACTTCAGGTCCTACTTTTAAAAATATTGACTTACCTTTTTTATCAATACCTACAGGTAATTTATCTCCAACATTAAAACCCATTTCTTTTATAGTTTTATTTCCTGCAGCAGTTGGATGTTTAAAATTAATAGGTATTGTATTATCACCATAAGCTTTTTCATAATTTATTTTTGCTGCAGCTTCTAAATCTTCTTGAGTTTTATTCATAAATCCACCACCTATTTTCATATCACCAAAGTTTTCTGTAAGCATAGGTTTAGTTTGTGTACCCATAGCTTGTCCTTCTAGTAAACCACCCTTACCTTGTTCTATAATATTTGCTTGTGATTCGTCTAATGATTTACTTAATTTTTGTGCACGTTTAGTTTCAGTAGATAAATCTATTTTGTCAAAATCTTGTACCATTTTGTTGTATTCTTTAATTTCAGCACTACTTTCAAATGGCATTTGTTTACCAATGTTGCTTTCATTTGCAGTTTTAATTAAATTATATTGTTTTACATGACTATCTACAGGTCCGTAATACTTATCATCATATAAACCTGATTCTCTTTGTAAATATTCTAAGTCTTCAGTTGCTTGATTAGCAGCTTCTACTGCTTTTGTTAAAGCACTGTCACCAACTGAAGGTAATGTTTTTGATATGTCAGTTCCAGATGTACGTAACATACGACTAATACTAGATTTAGTTACTTTTAATGCAAGTTTATCTGATAGTCCTTTGTTTTTAGCAGTAAAATATTGTTTAGTTAAACGCAATTCATTGTCACTAAAATCATTCAATGATTTATAAACAGGTACATATTTTTCTACAAAACTAGGTCTAGGACCAGCTGAACTTACATCTTTTAACATAGGTGTATAACCTCTACGAAGTTGTTTACCTATATCAATGTCAGCTTGTATATCTGACAAACCTCTAGATACAGTAGTTTCTATATCACCTACTTTTCTAGGTACATCTCCTTTACTTTGTTTAAATATTTGTTTACTTTTTACACCACCTATATTTTCTACATCACTTATATTTGCTAAGTTACTATCTTTAAATTCACCTAAGCCATGATTACCTGTTGATTCTAAAATTTTATTTATAATTGCTGTATCAAATGCATCATCAGCACCTTCAGATATTAATTTACTTGCATCTACTGAACCTAATGCTACTTCACCACCTAATTTTAATTCAGCATGTATGCTTTTTAATACAGGTAAATCTTTTTTACTAACATTAAATTTATTAGATAAACGAACAGAACGACTACCACCTTTAGTTAATTGTTCTATAATGTATTCTATTCTGTCTATGTCACTCATATTATTCTTTTTCCATCAAGCTTAGCAGATAATATTTTGACTTCACCACTTATCTCTTGCAATTTTTCCATAACTTGTTTAGGTTGTATCATATCTGGTGGAGCTGCATTAGAAACTTCAGGTGTAGGTAACTTACCATCATAATCTATATATTCTACTTCTACATCTAATCCTGATTCAATAGCAGCTAATACACGAGGATATACAAGTGCATATGCATCACGACTTGAACCAATAAACCCATCTTTAGCTACTAAATTGCTAGTTTGTGTGTTACCTAACAGCAAACAACCTGCAGTATTTTCATCTGTATTACCTGAATGCCATAGTATCCATTCAAATCCAGGTACATCTAATACCCATATCATACCTTTATGAAAGTCTGCACCATATCTGGACAGATAACGATTATGAAAACCACCTTCTGTACGTAAACCTAGCTTATAAGTACCAGCAGGTATGCGTGTTTCACCCCAGACTTTAACATCACGTTGTTCATCTTCTAATGTATAACAAAGAAATGTACGCTTACCATTGTTGACTTCAAATAACAAACCTGATGTAGAGTCTTTTTGACTACTAACTCTTAATACTTCGTATTTCAATTGATTCCCACACTTTACACCAACCTCCTGGTGCTACTTGTTCTTTGAATGCAATGCAATAGTTATTAATATAATGTTTGCAATTAGAACAATACTGACCAGTTGTATTACTTCTGTTAACATATGCTCCTGGTAACGCCATTACTTTTTCTTACGAATCTTTTTAATTTTATTGTTATGTGTTTTAGCATAAATAAAATTTTTAGTTTCACGAGTGACTGTACCTTCATAGGTTTTGTCACCCCATTTCCAACTTACTGTTTTAGCCATTACCACTTAACCTTATGTGACCAATACTTAGCAGATAATTTAGATTTAGGTTTACCTTGTGCATTATGTCTAGCATAATAAGACTTTTTACGTGCTTTATCTTTTTTACTTTTAGGATTTTTACCAGCACCTTTAACACCTTGTTGTCCAAATCTAATTAACTTATACTTGTTACCTTCTTTAGCCATAACAACATGTGATTTTGTTTTGTGACTAGGTGTAAGTTTAGGTTTATTAACACCTTTAAGGCCGTTCTTTTTCATAATAGTTTTAACTCTATCTGGAACTGCCATTATATCTCCTGTTTTCTCGTTTAACTAAGTATAATGATAGTATATTACTAAAGCTAGTTATTAGTGCAGTTATCACTGCCGTGCTTACAATTACAAATTTGTACAAACGAACCATCTTCTTTTTCTTTTACCATACACATACTATCCTCCTATTTTAAATAATAACTCTGTAAAATTAGATTCTAACATATCTAGTTCACTATTCATTTCCATAACCATAGCATCACAAGCGTTCTGATGTGATTTAATTTCTTCTATCGAGTTGAATACCCAACCAAATGCACTAATTACTATTGTTGCAATTATTGGAATGATTGTTTTT
>Ga0255770_10002976_pt1 | contig 14861 bp, 10 predicted proteins | sample 071ome_22_FD_179968 | JGI IMG/M metagenome (GOLD analysis project Ga0255770, IMG submission 179968) | Coastal salt marsh microbial communities from the Groves Creek Marsh, Skidaway Island, Georgia - 071404AT metaG (version 2) | ecosystem: Environmental > Aquatic > Marine > Intertidal zone >... | reverse complement strand
AGTTTCAACATAAAAATCAATTTCTTTTTCAGTTAGAAGTTTGTATGTTACTTTGGTAGTTTCAGTTATTATTTCAAAATTCTTTTTGGTAAGAAAGCCTACAGATGTAATAACATCGTGAGAATTACCTGCAAACATTTTTAGCATTGACTTAGCCTCATTTTTATCTTTTGGTTTACCCCAACATTCATCTTCAAACCAGACTAAAGTATCAGCAAGAATTATTATTTGATTGTTTTCAACTATTTTTTGAAAAGGAGCTGCTTTGTTCTCCACAATATGTTCGGCTATGTCTTTTGCTTTCAGATGCTTTGGAAAATCTTCATTAACGGGGATCGAGTTAACCCGGAAAGAAATTCCAGTCATTTCTAATAACTCTTTTCTTCTTGTTGAGCCTGATCCAAGAATTATATTGTAACTGGAATTATTAATTAAATCCATTTATTGTGAATTCTCATTACCTGTTCAATTACATCTCTTACACAACCAAGACCACCATCTTTATGAGATATATAATCGCAAATTGATTTTACGTCAACAGATGCGTCTTTAGGACAAGATGAAATTCCAACTACTTTTAGAACATCAATGTCTGGATTGTCATCTCCCATGTATAATATGTTTTTTGAATCAATCTTTTTTTCTTTTATAAACTCATCAAAAACTTCAATTTTATTAAATGCTTTAAGAAACACATCTTCAACACCAAGTGAGTTCAATCTCTTTCTAACATTTTCTTGCATTCCACCAGAGATAATAGCTATTCTATATCCTTTAGAAATAGCATATTTTATAGCGTAACCATCTTTTGCATAAAATTGTCTATCAATTTTTCCATCATGTGTGTAAATAATTTTTCCATTAGTCATTACACCATCTACATCAAAAATAAATGTGGTAATATCTTTTAATCTTGTCTTGTAGGAATCCATAATATTTTATAGATGCTAATTTAATTAAACTTTAACACCTAATTGTTTAGAATTATTCTAAATATTAAAAATTCATATTTATCTTTGGGGCCTACAAATGGGTTCAAAAATTTTACAGCTTCTCTTTTCGACAAAATTCATGCTTGTATTGCTGATTTTGTTTCCCTTAGCTATGGGTGTCGGTACTTTTTTAGAAAGCTGGTATTCTACAGATGCTGCAAGAATTTGGATTTATAATGCATGGTGGTTTGAACTTCTCATGCTTTTGCTTATGGTTAATTTCATGGGTAATATCAAGAAGTATAATCTACTTAGTAAAGAGAAACTATCAGTATTAATACTTCATCTTTCTTTCATATTTATTCTACTTGGTGCCTTCGTAACTAGATACATTGGCGATGAGGGGGTAATGCCTATAAGAGAAAATAATGTTTCTAATACTTATCTTTCAGAAAAAACATATTTAACTGTTTTTATAGATGGAACTGAGGATGGTGTACCTCAAAGAAAAACATTAAAGTCATATCTTCTTTTATCTGAACATGTAAATAATGACTTCACTATAAATGATGATTTTTACTCCAAAGATTTTTCCATTTCATACGATGATTATAAGGAAAATGTAACAGAAGGTCTAGTCCTTGACCCCTCTGGAGAAAGATATATAAAACTTGTGGAGGCTTTAGATGGAAATAGGCAAGATCATTATATCAAGGAAGGTCAAGTCACTAGTATACAAAATATACTTTTCTCATTTAATTACTACCAAAAAGGTGCTATAAATATTACTTCTGAAGCATGTGAGTATTTTATAGAATCTCCGTTTGATGGAATCTATACTATTATGTCTAACCAACAAAGTGCAGAATTAAATAAAGATAAAAAACAACTACTTGAGTTAAGATCTCTTTATCAAATACCTGGATTTCAATTTGTTTTTCCTGAACCTGCATTAAGAGGAGTTTTTGAGATTGTAGATGCTGAGGTAACTGACAGGGAAGTTGAGGATGCTCTATACCTCAAGGTAAATTATAATGGAAAGTCAAAGGAAGTCTCTCTATTAGGTGGTAGAGGGTATGTTAATAATCCTAAGAAAGTAACTATTGATGATCTTGATTTTTATCTATCATATGGTTCAGATGAGGTGCAGCTTCCATTCAGTATTAAGCTAAATGACTTTATTGCTGAAAAATATCCAGGTACTGAGAATAGCTATTCATCATTTAAAAGTAAAGTAACTGTTGAGGATGATAAAATATTTGACTACGACATCTTTATGAATAATATTTTGAATCACAAGGGATACCGTTTTTTCCAAGCATCATTTGACCCTGATGAAAAAGGGACAGTTCTATCAGTTAATGATGATTTCTGGGGAACATTTATTACATACGCAGGATATCTTCTTTTATTTATAAGTATGACTGCAATATTCTTTGTTGGTAATACAAGATTTAAATTTCTTGCAAAGCAACTAAATAAAAAGACCTCTATAATCGTTTTTCTTTTGTCGTCAACCTTATTATCTGCTCAAAGTTTAGATGCAAACTTAAAAACTGAATTTATTGATTCAATCATTTCAGAAAGTGCTATTTCAAAGGATCATGCAAATAGTTTTGGTAAGATTATTATTCAAGATAGTGGAGGGAGAATGAAACCAGCTAATACTTTCTCATCTGAATTATTGAGAAAGGTTAGTAGGTCAAACTCTTACAATGGTTTAAACTCAGACCAAGTTTTAGTATCAATAATGGACAATCCAGGTGTATGGTTTAATGCTCCAATTGTTTACATCAAATCTGGACAAAAAGGAGATACCATAAAGAAAATAATTGGTATAGATGAAAAAATAAAAAAAGCACCACTAGTTTCTTTCTTTGACTCACTTGGTAATTATAAGCTTGCAAATAACCTTGAAAAAGCATATTTGTCTAATGTTCCATCTCAAATTGAAAAAGATATTATTGAACTTGACAGAAGAGTAAACTTGCTCTATTCAGCTCTAGAGGGAAAAATTATGAGAATATTTCCTGTCCCAAATGATATTAATAACAAATGGATCTCTTATCCTGAAATTTCTGAATATAGTTATGAAGGAGCTGATTCTCTCTATGTTAATAATGTTCTAAACCTCTATTTTCAAACATTAAGAGTAGCAAGACAGGACCAAGACTACGCTCAGTCTGAAGAGCTTTTAGAAAGCATTAAAGGGTTTCAGAAAAAATACGGAAGTAAAGTGATGCCATCTGACTTCAAAATCAATTCAGAGGTTGTTTACAACAAAGCAGATATATTCAACAGACTTTATAAATGGTATCTCTTTGCAGGTCTTGGTTTGCTTTTAATTCTAATTTTTCAAATATTTTATGACAATAAGTTTACTAGTCATCTTATCAAGCTTTTTGAGTCACTAATAATCACTCTATTTGTTTTTAATACCATTGGCCTTGCAGCTAGGTGGTATATTGCGGGGCATGCTCCCTGGAGTGATGCATATGAATCAATAATTTTTGTTGCCTGGGCTACTGTAATATTTGGAATTATTTTTGGTAGAAAATCATATTTTACACTTGCCTCATCTACATTTGTAGCATCAATTATTCTTTCTATTGCAAATATGAATTGGCTTGATCCTTCTATAGCTAATCTTCAGCCAGTTTTAGATAGCTATTGGTTAATGATTCATGTTGCTGTAATTGTTGGTAGTTATGGTCCATTTGCAATAGGTATGATACTTGGTATTGTGACCTTATTTTTAACTATAATTGCCACAAAGAAGAATAGAAAAATTTTTTCCAGGAAACTTGAGGAGCTCACCATTGTCAATGAATTATCTCTTACTATAGGATTAGTTATGCTTACTATAGGTAATTTTTTAGGAGGAATGTGGGCAAATGAAAGTTGGGGTAGATATTGGGGATGGGATCCAAAAGAAACATGGGCCCTAATTAGTATAATGATTTATACTGCTGTTCTTCATTTAAGAATTATACCTAGGCTGAATAATAAATGGTTATTTAACTTAATGAGTATTATTTCTTTTGCAGCAATTATGATGACGTACTTTGGAGTAAACTTTTATTTAGTTGGACTTCATTCATATGCATCTGGTGATAAAGTTATTACACCAGATTTTGTTTATTATTCAACCGTTTTTGTATTCATTTTAGGCTTAATTTCTTATTTTGCAAATAAGAAAACCAAAGTACTTTAATGTTAAATATTAATATTGAAAACGAATATTCTCGCTTAAAAACTGTCATCCTTGGAATAGCTGATAATCTTGGAAATCCACCTTCTGAATCAGATGCTTTTGATCCTCGGTCCCTTTATCATATTAAGAATAACTCATATCCACTTGAGGAAGATCTAAAAAAAGAAGTGGAGAGCTTTAAAAAAAAACTAACCAAGCATAATGTCGAAGTATTAAGGCCGAATAATGTCAGTGATTGTAATCAAATTTTTGCAAGAGACCTAGGCTTTGTAATCTCTAATATGTTCTTCTTATCTAACATTGTGCCTAATAGACAGGATGAAATTGAAGGAATAAAGCAAATATTAAATCATTTAAATGTTGGGGTTATTAAGCTCCCTGAATTCATGCATATAGAAGGAGGTGATATAATCGTTCATAATGACAAGGTTTTTATTGGAACGTATTCTGAAGAAGATTATCCTTCTCTAATTACAGCTAGAACTAATAATGAATCAATAGATTATCTAAAAAGAATAATTAATAACAAAGAAATAATCCCAATTGATATTAAAAAATCTAATACAAATATTTTTGAAAATACTCTTCACTTAGATTGCTGTTTTCAGACTATATCAAAGGATAAAGCAATTGTTTGCCCTGATGGTTTTAAGAAAAAAGATGATGTTGAATATCTAATAAAACTTTTTGGTAAAAAAAACATCTTCCTCGCAACCCCAGAAGAGACTTTTATGTTGACATCAAATGTTTTAGTTATTTCCCCTGAAATAATTGTTTCCCATTCAAAATTTAAAAGGTTAAATAAATGGCTTGAAGAAAAAGGTGTATTAGTAGAAAAATTAGATTATTCAAATGTTTCGAAAATGTCAGGTCTTTTTAGATGTTCAACTTTACCATTAACAAGAGAATTATGATGCATTTTACTTCAAATATTTTGATGGTTAGTCCAGAAAAATTTAGATCTAATGAATTTACAATGAATGATAATGTTTTTCAATCGAGAGAAGTAGTTAATTCTGAGGTGTCTATTAAAGCTATTGAAGAGTTCGAAAAATTAAAAAATACAATATCTGATAATGGTGTTTCAGTATATTCGCTAAAGGGTGACAGTTCAAATGATACTCCTGATGCTGTATTTCCTAATAATTGGATTTCTTTTCATCATAATAATAGTGCGGTTATATACCCAATGTTTGCAGAAAATAGAAGACTTGAAAGACAATCTGGTATTTTAAGAAAACTTTCAGAAAAAGGAATCAATATTGAAATAACTCATGATTATTCTAGTTATGAAAATCAAAATAAATTTTTAGAGGGTACAGGAAGTATGGTTCTTAATCGTAAAAATAATATAGCATACTGTGCTCTATCAAATAGGTCCAATAAGGAGCTGTTTATGAAATTTTGTAATGATCTAAATTATAGTCCAGTGTTATTTAACTCTATTTATGAGTCTAAACCTATATATCATACTAATGTTTTGATGTCAATCTGTAATAACTTTTCTATAATTTGTCTTGAATCAATTAAAAATCAAGATGAGAAGCATAATTTAATTAAATCTTTGGAAAATTCTGAATTAGAAATAATTGATATTTCATTCGATCAAATGAGTTCCTACTTAGGAAATTCTATTCAATTAGTTGATAAAGACTTAAATCCCAAGCTTGTGATGAGTACTAGTGCTTTTAGGTCTATTAAACCTGGTCAGTTAGCAAGAATATTAAAGCACACTGAAATTATTCACTCTGATTTAAAAACTATTGAAAATTATGGAGGTGGAAGTGCAAGATGTATGATTGCAGAAATATTTTAATATCATTATATTTAAATAAACTATTAATACCTATTTAGGTCAAAACTAAAAACATTTACATGAAAAGACTATTAATCATTTTATTAGCATTTCTTCTGCTTACCCCGATAGATGCTAATTCACAAAGAAAAAGAAATCAAAAAGAGAATAATAAGACAGAAAAAGTTTCTCTAAATGCGTTTAAATTTAGAAACGTTGGTCCTGCATTTTTATCTGGAAGAATTGCTGATATCGCCATACATCCAAACAATGAAAATGTTTGGTATGTTGCTGTTGGTTCTGGGGGTGTATGGATGACTGATAATGCTGGTACTACATGGAAGCCTATATTTGACTCACAACCAGTTTATTCAATAGGTTCAGTAACAATTGATCCCTCTAATCCAAGTATAATTTGGGTTGGTTCTGGTGAAAATGTTGGTGGAAGACATGTTGGATATGGAGATGGAGTTTATAAAAGTATGGATGGAGGTAAATCCTGGAAAAATATGGGACTCAAAAAATCGGAACATATTTCTGAGATAATTGTACATCCAGATGATTCAAATGTTGTTTACGTGGCTTCTCAGGGACCACTTTGGTCTAGTGGTGGCGACAGAGGATTATTCAAAACAACTGATGGAGGTAAAACTTGGAATAAAATTTTAGGTGGTTCTGAGTGGACTGGTGTTACAGATATTATGATGGATTCAAGACATCCAAATATAATATATGCAGCAACATGGGATAGGCATAGAACTGTTGCAGCCTATATGGGAGGTGGACCTGGATCAGGCATTCATAGGTCAGATGATAACGGAAAAACATGGAAAAAACTTTCAAATGGAATACCTAAATCAAATCTTGGTAAAATTGGTATTGCAATGTCTTATCAAGATAATGACGTAGTTTATGCAGCTATTGAAACTGACAGGACTAAGGGTGGAGTTTATAAATCAGTAAATAGAGGTGAATCTTGGACAAAAATGTCAAATACTGTTTCTGGGGGAACTGGTCCTCACTATTATCAAGAACTATATACTAGCCCTCACAAATTTGATAGACTTTACTTAATGAACGTTCAGATACTAACTTCTGAGGATGGAGGAAAAAACTTCAAAGAGCTGGAGGGAAGAAGGCAAAAGCATAGTGACCATCATGCCATTGCTTTTAAAGAAAGTGATCCTGACTATATAATGGTAGGAACTGATGCTGGTATATATGAGAGTTTTGATTTAGCAAAAAACTGGCATTATTTTTTAAATTTACCTCTTACTCAATTCTATAAAGTAGCTGTAAATAACGCTGAACCATTCTATCATATTTTTGGTGGAACACAAGATAATGGATCTGCTGGTGGACCTTCTGCAACAGATGAAGCAGCAGGAATTACAAACAGAGACTGGTATAAAACTTTATTTGCAGATGGACATCAATCAGCAACTGACCCAGTTTACAACAATATTATTTATGCTACTACTCAAGAGGGGAGATTTCATAGAATTGATTTAGAAACTGGAGAGCAAGTTTTTGTTCAGCCTCAAGCTTTAGAGGGTGACCCTCATGAAAGATATAATTGGGATACTCCAATCCTGGTTAGTCCTCATGATCCAGCAAGAATATACATTGGATCTTACAGAGTATGGCAATCAGATAATAGAGGAGATAGTTGGAGTCCAATTTCTGGAGACTTGACTAGAAACGAAAATCGAATTGAGCTTCCAATTATGGGAAGAAAACAAAGTTGGGATAATGCATGGGATGTGAAAGCAATGTCTCAGTATAATACAATTACTTCACTGTCCGAATCTCCTGTTCAAGAAGGTATAATTTGGGCTGGTACTGATGATGGATTTATTCAAGTTACATCAAATGGTGGTGAATCTTGGAAATCTATACCAGTGACTAAACTAGGCCTTCCAGAGAGAAGCTTTGTAAATGATATCAAAGCTGACCTCTTCGATTCTAATACGGTTTATGTGTCATTAGATAATCACAAAGAAGGAGATTTATCACCTTATATATTTAAAAGCTCAGATCTTGGTGAATCATGGGAGTCAATATCTAATAATATTCCAGATAACACACTTGTGTGGAGATTTGTTCAAGACCATGTAAAGAAAGATTTATTCTTCCTTGCAACTGAATTTGGTATCTATACCTCTTTAAACGGTGGTAATTCATGGCAAAAACTTGGAGGAACTCCAACTATTTCGTTTAGAGATATCGTAATTCAAGAAAGAGAAAATGATCTTGTTGGTGCATCATTTGGTAGAGGTTTCTTTGTATTAGATGACTACAGTGCACTAAGAGAAATGACAGATGAAAACCTGTCATCTAAAGGTAAACTATTTAAGCCAAGAGATGCAAAGTTATTTAGACCTAGAAATTCTCTAGGAAATACTGGAGGTCAATTTTATGTAGCAGATAATCCTACATATGGTGCTGTTTTTACATATCATTTAAATGACGTCCCTAAAACATCAAAATCTATTAGGATTCAATCTGAAAGACAATTAAATAATTCTAATAGTGATGTGCCATTTCCTGGTTATGATAAATTATCTGATGAAATGACTGAAAAATCTGCTAGTATTATTCTTACTATTAAAGATTCTAATGGTAACCATATAAGAAATGTTAAACAAAATGCATCTAATGGATCAGGTAAAATTGCTTGGAATCTAAGACATAAAAGTTATTACCCGGTAAGAGCAGGGAGAGCTCAGTCAAATTGGTGGTTCAATCCATCAGGCCCATATGTAACACCAGGTGAATACCAAGCTGAGCTTTATCTTGAAAAAAATGGATCTGTAGAGAAGCTTGATGGGCCTGTGTCTTTTAATGTAAAACCCCTAAGAAAAGGAACTTTAGAGGGGTCATCATACGATGATTATAATAACTTTAGAAATATGGTTTCATCACTTTATATTGAAATATCAAAGTATGAGGATGAATTTAATTTAATGAAAGCTAAAGTTCAGTTATTAGAAAAAGCTTCAATGGAACTAGAAGACTTTTCTCCTGAAATGATTAAAAAAATTGCTGATTTCAAATCTAAGTATAACAATATTGAATATGAATTGGATGGAAACCCTGCTAGAGCTGAGATAGGAGAGTGGGATAAAGTAACTCTTGCTGCAAGAATAAGAATAGCTATGCAAGGGTTATCAACTTCTTATGGTCCAACTGAGCTTAATTCATCTAATCTTGAAATAGCAAGAAAAATGTTCAATGAATCTAAGGGTGTTATTGAATCATTAAAAGCAGAGTTGGAATCTTTAGAGAATCAAATTAAGGAACTAAACCCTCCACATTTATCAGGAAGTGGTATTAATTAGAAAAACTTTGATTTAGTTCAAAACATTCTAAGTCAAAATATTTAACAGAAGATAGAAGGTGGTCAAAAATATCAGAGGTTAATCCCTCGTATTTTGTCCACTCTTTGTCTTTTGAAAATGTATAAATCTGAATAGGTATACCCTGTGAAGTTGGCTCGAGTTGTCTACACATTAAAGTTAAGTCTTCATTTGTCATTGGGTGAGCTTTCAAATACTCTTCAATATAGATTCTAAATACCCCTAGATTGGTAAGATTTCTTCCGTTTAATAACATAGATTTATCAATACCATTTTTCTTATTATATTCATTAATTTCAGAAACTTTTGAACCAATATATTCTGAAATTAGGTTAACTCTTTTTAGTTTTTCAATATCATCACTTTCAAGGAATTTAACAGAACTTGGCTTAATAAGTAATGACCTTTTAATTCTTCTTCCTTTGGATTCCTCCATACCCCTCCAATTAATAAATGAGTCAGATACAAGCTTATATGTTGGTATTGTAGTTATTGTGTTGTCAAAGTTCTGAACCTTAACTGTTGAAAGATTCACCTCAATAACTGTTCCATCAGCATCAGATCCTTTCATTGTTATCCAATCACCAATTCTTACAGTATCATTAACTGTAATTTGAATACTCGAGACAAAACCAAGTATTGTATCTCTAAATACAAGGATAATTATTGCTGACAATGCACCAAGAGATGCAAGAAAAGTACCAATCTCTCTACCAGTAAGAACTGATAGGATAAGTATAATTCCAATAAACCAAAGGAATATCATTACTACTTGAATATAGCTGTCAATCGGTATATGTTTTAGAGATGAGCTTAATTTAAAATAATCTTTAACAGTCCCTAAAACAGACCTTACAGTAACAATAAATAATATTATAGTTGTAGCCTCAAGAACTATTAACAAATCTTCATTGTATAAAGGCAGAACCCAAAAAAGAAAAAATAAAGATGGAACATAAGAAAGTAATCTTGGAATTTTATTCTTAATTAATAAATCATCAAAAGAAGAGGAAGTAGATTTTGCAATTCTTTTAAAAAATGATAAAATTATTTTTCTCCCAATAAAGTTAATAATTATAACTACTGTTACTATTGATATTAAAATTAGTCCAGAAGCTAACAGTTCAGATATACCTACTGGGAGCCCATAACTACTAAGAAATTCTAAAATTTGATCTTTAATCATTTTACAAAAATAAAAAACCCACCATAAAGGTGGGTTTATTTCTAATAAAAATTGGTTTATTAGTTATTAATTGATACAAGTTCTAAGAGCCCGTAATTTTGATGCTCACTTGCAGATTGAACACCCTCTCTTAGCTTTTGACCTTTAAAAGTCTTTCCTAAGTCATCCCAACCTGTTCTAGTGACACCAGGAACTCCAACATTAAAGAAAAAATGAGTAATGCCTTCATATGCATTTTCTGTTCTTTCATAAATTTTTGAAAGTGCCCACCATCTATGCTGACCCATCATAATTTCATTGCTAACTATAGGTTTAATTATTTCAGTTTCCCAAGATTCAAAATCATCTGACTTAGCAATTGTTGAAGTAATTGACATTCTTTCTCCTGGTTTTAAATCTCCTCCAGCCCATATTGTTTGATCAACATTTTTAATATGATAATTTCTTCTCTCTTTACTTTCAGAGCCAACAGAGTTCATGTACCTTCTAACAGAGCTTCTTGACATTTTTCCTTTATGAGCTTCATATGCTAGATTTAACCAATCATCTGAAGTCCAGCTGTTATTATATGCATCAAGCTCTTCTTTATTATTAAACCCTGTAATAATAAAGTAATCTGCAGAATTTTCACCGTTATCATTCGACTCTACAACTTTGAAAACTGCTTGAAAAGTTTGAATTCCTTTTTCTATTGCCAGTTTGTGGATAGGGGAAAAGAACTCCTCTAGTTTTAGGTAGTCTTCTTCCATTCCTTCATTTAAGTCTACTGCACTTACAATAGTATACTGAGCAGTTACACTTAAAGTAAAAAATAAAATAAAAATTGATAAAAGTTTTTTCATGTTTTTAAATTTAAATTAATATTAATCTTCAGCTGAGAATACACAAGTAAGCTCAACTGCATCAGCCATATCTCTTGCTGATTCAATACCTTCCCAAAGTTTGTCCCATTTAAAACCTGAAGGGCTATACCATTCTCCAGGATTTTCAGCTCTTAGATTCCAAGCCATGTGAGTCCAGCCTTCGTAGGCATTTTCTGATCTATCAACAGCTTCGGCAAGAATCCATTGTCTTAGATTACCTTTTAAGATATTTTTTTCAGCTACTGGTTTCCAGACTTCAGATTCATATGATTCAAAATCATCAGATTTCTTATTCATTAAGTTTATTGTTGCTTTATCACCTTTTTTAATTTTTCCACCTGCACGAATTGTAAAGTCAACTGCTTTTAGTCTGTATACTCGTCTTTCTTTCTCAGCATCGTAAGCAGAATTATCAAACATCTTTGCAATTGCTCTTCGTGACATTTTGCCTTTGTAAACTTTTTGTGCAATTGCCTGGTTATCTACGCCAGCTTCCATCTGTTCAATAGATGAGTAATTGTCAAAAATAAAGTACTCGGCGGCACTATCTTCATCTCCTTCTTTTGGAGTCCTCTTCCACACAGACCATCCAGATCTTAAGCCTTGTTTAACAGCTTCTTTGTGTATTTCCGAGAAGAATGATTCAAGCTCTAAATACTGTTTCTCTCCACCATCTTTAAGATCAACAGCCCACATAACAGCATGTTGAGCATTAATGGAAAAAGAAAAAGCTAATGCTAGAGTTAAAAATAAATTTTTCATATAGTTAATTGTTTTTTGTTAAGAAATCCCAAATTAGTAAATAATCATTTAGAATGAATCTAAACTGTCTTTTTTAACATAAAAATGAAGATATTTTAATGATTTGATAATTTTGGACTTAAATCATTGTAAATTTTCTAATAAAGAGATAAAAAAATGAGAATATATTAAATAGTGGAGTCGGCGGGATTCGAACCCGCGTCCAAACAAGTAATTAAACTATCGTCTACAAGTTTATTTATCTTTAAATTTTCGTGAAAATACTAGGTAGATAACAACCATAATATTAGCCTTATCACTTTTAGTTTTGAATTTTACTCAGTGAATGTAAAGTTCTAGATTAACTTAATGGTGTCTCAAATATAAAAACTGTTAATCAAAGTTTTTATGAGACATCTAGCTTCTCAACCTAGTTGAGATTAGCAAAGACCTACTATAATTCAGTCAATTATGCAGCTAGAGCGTAGTTATTTTCGCCATTTAAAAGTTGAAAAATAGATTTACGAGATTATTTTCATCACTCGACTTGCAAATAATTAAATTAGTCTTGCTGTCAAAACCAGTCGACCCCAAAATTTCAAAGTACAAAAGTTTGGCAAAGATAATATAAATAAGACTATAATTTAGATGTAGCTTCTCTAATGGCTAAAAGATTGGAAAGAAGGTCCTCTACTTTATTTACATCTAACATATTTGCACCATCACTTTTCGCTTTAGATGGGTCAGTATGTGTTTCTAGAAAGATTCCATCAACACCATTTACAATTCCTGCTCTAGCAAGTGATTCAATATATTCTGGGTTACCTCCAGTAACTCCGGAAGTTTGGTTTGGTTTTTGAACTGAATGAGTTACATCTAATATTGTAGGAGCTATTTTTTTTAATTCATTAATACCTCTGAAATCAACAATTAGATCATTGTAACCAAATTGAGTTCCTCTTTCAGTAATCATTACCTTTTGATTTCCAGATTCAACTACTTTATCAACTGCATATTTCATACTATTAGCGCTCATAAATTGACCCTTCTTAATATTAATTGTTTTACCTGTAGCTGCAGCACTAACAAGAATATCTGTTTGTCTGGCAAGAAACGCAGGTATCTGAATTATATCAACGTATTCAGCTGCCATTTTTGCTTCAGCTGAACTGTGTATATCTGTAATTACAGGAATATTAAATTTAGAGCTGATATCTCGCAAAATATTTAGCGCTTCTAAATCACCAATACCTGTAAAGCTATCTAATCGTGTTCTATTTGCTTTTCTATAACTACCTTTAAATACTAATGGTATTGATAATTTTGAAGTTATTGCTATTAGTTTTTCAGCTATTTCATTAGCTATCTGTTCACCTTCAATTGCACATGGTCCAGCAATCAGTAAAAATTTATTTTTCTCAATTTTTTCAGTAATCATTTATCAATATTAGTCATTATTTTCTTTCCACCTCAAAAAATTTTCCATCTTCACACTTGTAAACTTTTCCTTTGAGTTTTTGTATGAGGTTATAATCATGTGTAGCAATAATCATTGATGTTCCAAACTTATTTAATCTTTCAAACAATTCAATTATCTCTAAACTAGTTTCAGGATCTAAATTTCCTGTTGGCTCATCTGCTATTATTAATTCAGGATTATTAAGTATTGATCTAGCTATAGCTACTCTTTGTTGTTCTCCTCCAGATAATTCATTTGGAAATTTATCTAAAGAGTTATCTATACCTACAAGCTTTAAAACTCTTTGAATCTTTTCATCAATCTCTTCTTTATTATTATTACCTGTTGCTTTTAAAACAAATTCTAGATTATCATAGATTGATCTATCATTTAGAAGTTTGAAATCTTGAAAAACAAAACCAATCTTCCTTCTTAAATTTGGAATTTCTTTTTCATTGAGATTTTTAAGATCAAAGCCTAGAACTTCAAATTTATCTGAATTTTTAATTTCAAGATTTCCAAAAATTGAATTTATAAATGTTGTTTTACCAGTTCCGGTTTTACCAATCAGAAATTTTAAATCACCTTCCTTAAGTTCAAAATTTACATTTTCTAAAATTTTTTTTTGATCAATTTGAAGATTAGTATTTAAAATATTTACTATTGGCATATAAATTTTCAATGTAACAAATAATTAATTTTTTTTGTTAATTATTATTAAGTTTTTTTTTGTTAGATACACTTCATTTGACTTAATTTGTACATTATTTTTTTTATGAAAAATAAAATACTTCTTCTTTTTTTAATTTTTTTGACATCATGTACGGAAAGTGTTGATTTAATTGTACACAATGCTAAAATATATTCAGCAGATGAATTAGATAATCGTTATTCGTCATTTGCTGTTAAAGAAGGTAAATTTGTTTATGTTGGTGGTGATGAGATACTATCAAACTTTTCATCAGCTAACATCATAAATGCTCAGGAGCTTCCTGTATATCCTGGATTTATCGATTCACATGCTCATTTTTATGACCTAGGTTTTTATTTAAATCAGGTAGACTTGAAAAATACTCAAAGTTTAGAAGAAGTAATTGATAGAGTTGTAGAGTTTGATGCGGAAAATAATTCAAATTTTATAATTGGTAGAGGATGGGATCAGAATGATTGGAATAAAAAAACTTTCCCCACTAACACTCTTTTAAATGAAAAGTTTCCTGACAAGCCAGTTGTTCTTAGAAGAATTGATGGTCATGCCTATTTAGTTAATGATTCTGCACTAAAGCTTGCTGGAATTAATAATTCAACGAAA
>Ga0255770_10002954_pt1 | contig 14918 bp, 10 predicted proteins | sample 071ome_22_FD_179968 | JGI IMG/M metagenome (GOLD analysis project Ga0255770, IMG submission 179968) | Coastal salt marsh microbial communities from the Groves Creek Marsh, Skidaway Island, Georgia - 071404AT metaG (version 2) | ecosystem: Environmental > Aquatic > Marine > Intertidal zone >... | reverse complement strand
CTCCTCGTTTTGATATTCCGCTCGCTTTCGGCTTCTCAACTGTTCTTCTTCGATGTCGCAATCGATTGGATCGTAATCGTGCGACTCGAACGCCGTCATTCTTCTCAAGCGTAAACTCGCCATGTTCTTCTCTCGGTCCGAAACGGTCGCACCAAACACCACCGCAGGGGCGGATTCTCTCGGACTGTTAGAACTCGTCCGGTTATCTAAAGTACCCGCCGCCGTCGCAGCGATGGCCTGGAACGTCTCTCGAGGGTTTCTAAAACCACCTCTCGTTGTTGTTCGAGGCGAAGAAGACGACGTCGCGTTTCGCCCTCGCGCGGAGTTTCGCGCGAACGCTGACAATCCGCTCGCATTTTGATTCGACGACGACGACGATAAACGCGGAGGTCGATTGGCGTTTAGATTTGATCTCGCGTCGCTGCCGCCGCCGCCGCGGTCCTCGCTGTTCCCCCGAGAAGACGACGAAGGAATCAATGTTTCCTCGTCGTTCATCATCTTCGAACGATATCGATCGGTCGATATCGATGGCGTTTTGGTTTGGGCGTGTGTCAAATTTGACGAAAAGTTTGGTGTGCCTCATCAAACAAACGGAAAAAAAAACAAGAAGTCAGTCAGTGAGAAAAGAGAGACCCTCCGGGCGGGCGGGCGGACGCGACGCGACGGACGATAATATACTGCAATCTATAATAATATTTAAAATTACTCTTTTCTCTTTTTCTAGTGCACAAGCGCACGCGTGCGCATGATATATATATATGTGTGTGTGTGTGTGTGTGTGCGTGTGCGTATGTATAAAGCACTGACTCACGGTAAGTCGTAGTACGAAACGTATTCATTCTCCTCGTCTTCCGGGAACGTGAAGGTTTGCAAAAATCTGTACAAGACTCTGGCGGACATGCCGATATCTTCCGGCGACGTGTACTCCTCGGGCGAGTGTGATTTGCCGTCTTTTGATCGGACGAAGAGCATGGCGACGGGCATGGCGTCGGCCATGGCGAGCGCGTCGTGGCCGGCGCCGGAAACCAAAGTTGGTGGACGCGTGATGACTGGTTCTCGCGTGAAACCTCCTCGGTCGTTTCTGTTTCGTTTGTTGTTGTTTCGACGGCGTTGCTTTGAGCTCATTTTTCTCTTTTGCGCGTCGGAGTAGTAAAACAAATCATCGCTTTGGTCTTCGTCTCGCATTTCTTCGCCGTCGAAATCGTTGTAGTCGCCGTAGTCGTCGTTGTAGTCATCGCTGTAGTCGTCGTCTTCTTCGCGTTGGAGACGCTGTTGTTCCATGTAGAGATCGTAGGCGCGGCGGTGCATTTCTTCCGTCGTTCGATCGCACGCGTCTTCGAGTTGTTTCGTGAGTCTTCGATCCATGGTCACGCCAGAGGCTTCGTGTGTTCGCTGAACTTTGCATTCTAAACCTCGCGCGCGGCAAATCAGTTGGACCTTTCTCGTGACGTCTTGGACGACGTTTTTACGAACGCGATCGGATTGCGCTCTGATATCCACCGAGAACGTTGTTCGAGAACCGATGACGTTGGTCGCGCCTGGAAAGATTTGAAATTCACCGACGGTACACACGAGCATGACTTCTGGCAACGCTTCGCCGACGCCGCCTTTTTTACATCTCTTTTCGATTTCAAGGACAGCTTCAGCCGCGGCTGGAGTTGAATCGCGTCTGGCAACCATCGGCGTCGTCCCTGCATGTCCTTGAACGCCGTTGATTATGACTTTCAATCTAGTTTGCCCTGCGATGCCAGCGACGGCAGCGATGGGGAAACCTCCGAGTTCGAGCACTTTACCTTGTTCGATGTGCACTTCCACGTACGCTCCGAACGATTGTTTTGGTAACCTCGCCTCTTTGATAGATTCCTTCGTTCCCGGTAAACCTGCATTCCTTAACGCTTGCAGAAAAGTTGCGCCTTGTTTATCGACGACGTCGTACACATCGTCTGGCAACGTGCCGACAATCGCTCGCGATCCGAGGAAAGTGGATCCGAAACGAACACCTTCTTCGTCTGAGAAACCGATGATGTGAATATTATACTCTCTTACCGGGTTTGTTCGTCTCAAAGCTTTCGCCGCAGCGATGGCCACTACAACCCCCAGCGCACCGTCAAACTTACCCCCGTCGATGACCGTATCTAAATGCGACCCAACAAACATCTCTTTACGAATCATCTTTTCACCGTGCTCGTCTAACGCCGGCGGTGTCGTTGCGTCCAACACGCCATGAATGTTCCCCGCGGCGTCCGTAAATACCCTCAAGCCGGCATCCGCCATCCACTCTTTAATCTTTGAATGCGCCTCCATGGATGCTTTGGACAAGAATTGTCTCTCTAAATGTCCAGCAGCGTCTGAGAACGTACCCAGAACGTTTAAGCGTCTCACCGGTTGGTCCTCTAACACGTGGTCTAAGTATTCCTCCAACTGCTTCCTTTCCGGCGTCGGAAGTTGTTTCTTTTCCTTCGCCTGCTGCGCTTGCTGCTGTTGCTCTAAGCGCCGTTTTTTTCCTTTTACTTCTTTTTCTTCATAATCGTCTTCGTCTTCTTGGTGCTGTTGCTGCTGCTGCTGCTGCTGTCGCGGAGGCGGTCCGCGCTTCATAGTCGGCGGCGGTTGTTGTCGTTGTCGTTGCTGCTGCTCCTGCTGCTGCAGTTTGGGCGGAGGCGGCTGTTGCTGTTGCTGCTGTTGTGGATCATCCGGGAATGCCTCCGCGTCTCCGTCATCAACAGTATCAGCATCGGCATCAGTAGGTGGCGGTTGTCGTTGCCTCGGTGGCGTTTGCTGCTGCTGTTGCGGCGGCGGCGGCGGCGCGAAGGCACCTTCCTCTTCTCCCAATTCTAACTCTAATCCCTCTTCTTCCATCATCGGCGGTGGCATTCTTTGCTGCTGATGATGATTCTGCGCGTGCGGCGGCGGCATCTGTCCGTGCTGGTGATCGTCTGCGTGTGGAGGTGGTGGTGGCGGAGGAGTAACTTGATGATGTCCTCGCGGTGGCATCACCCCCATCATGTGCGGAACGTGCACTCCCGATTCTCTCGCCGCGATTTCCTCCTCCGTCAACGATTCCTCCGTTCCGTGACGACGACGATGATTATCGTCGCGCTCCCCTCCATCCCGCGCGTTCGCGCTACCGAAAACGATGAAAATCGCAGACAGGAAGAGGAGAAGAACGAGACGAGGAGGTCTCGCAACGATAGCTTTCATCTTCTTTCTCTGTCTCGTCCGTCTCTCTGTCTCTCTTTCTCTCTCTCTCTCTATATATATGAAGTGCGTGTGTGTTTTTGCGGAAAGTTTGTGTGGAAGAGCAGATTTTTGTGGGAAAAAATTTGTCTTTTTCTCTCTTCATTTACATCGTTTTTGTGTGATGTGTGTGTGTGTGTGTGTCTCTCTCTCTCTCTCAATCTTTGAGTGTGTCTCTCTGTCTCTCTCTCTCTCTCAATCTCTCTCTCAATCTCAATCTCTCTTCATTCCTTTTCCTTTCCCTTCTCCTCCTCCTTCTCGTCATCTTGAACGCGAATTTGAGCCTTCGCGACGGCCAATCGCGCGCCGAGAACGCGAAACGCGGAGCACGAGACGGCGTCGATATTGTTGCGAACGAAAAACTCGATGGACTTTGGTTCGGCGGCTTGTTCGCCGCACGCCGAGTATCGAACGGCGCGACCGGCGGTTTCGTCGAGGGCGATTTTGATGAGCCTACCGACGCCGTCGACGTCTAAAACTTCGAACGGGTCGACGAGGGCGACCTTTTCTCGTTCATAGGCTTGGAAGAATTGGCTGTCGTCGCGGGAATATCCGAAAACCATTTGAGTCAAATCGTTCGTGCCGAAGGAGAAGAACGACGCTCGAAGAGGGAAGTTTTCTTGACCGGCATCTTCGATGCCAATTAAGTTCTTCGCGATTAAGCACGATCGAGGCGTTTCGAGCATGCATCCGACTTCAAACGGATGGTAATCGAGCTCGAATTCGCGTTCTTTCGCCAATCGACTCTCAAAGTGATCTTTAGCGAAGCGAAGCGTGTGCCTTCTCGCCAAGTACGCCGCGTGCATCTCGCGATCGATGATGTGCACTTGTTGGAGATATTCGCTGACCGTAGCGACGAGTGGAATCATGATTTTCACTACGGGTTGGATACCCGTTTTCTCGTGCGCGTCGTAGTACGCGTGCGCGATAGCGCGCGTCGTCATAGCGGTGATCTCCGGATACGAAATCCCCAGACGACAGCCTCTATTTCCCAGCATCGGGTTCGTTTCGCGTAATTTTGAGATTTTCGCGCGCAACGTCGTCTCGGAGACGTCGCAATACTTTGTGATTTCTTCCAAGATCTCCGGGTCGTCTAACTCTGCATCTTTCGGTAGAAATTCATGCACGGGCGGGTCCAACAACCGAATCGTTATGGGCTTTTCGTGACCCACTGCGTGGAAAAGGTTGGTGAAGTCGTATCGCAGTATCGGTTCGATAGCCTCCAATGCCTTTGAGCGCGCGTCTTCGTCCTTCGCGAGGAAAAGCTGACGCACACATCGAACGCGATCGGGAGATGCTAAGAACATGTGCTCCGTGCGACACAATCCGATACCGGATGCGCCAAAAGTTTCCATCGCGAACCTTATTTCTTTCTCCGTATCGCAGTTCGCGTACACCTGCGTCTTAGACGGAATATTGTCGACCCATTCCATGAAATCCATCAACGCTTTGTTATCTTTCACGGCGGTTCCCAGAGGTTCTAACTCTTTTTCGCCTTCGATGACTTCACCTCGCGTGCCGTCGATGGATATGAAATCACCTTTGCGGAACGAAACGTCTGGGTATTCCTCGAACACGACCGAGCGTTCGACGATAGTTCGTGAACTCGTCGTATTGGCTGGTTCGAGCGCGTCGCGATGAGTTGTCACATCAATATGCTCCACTCGTGGGTGCGGAGCGACGTGATACTCGTGATCGACAAAGTGCATTGACTTTGTTCCCGCGACGCACGGTTTTCCCCAACCTCGCGCCACAACTGCCGCGTGCGACGTCATCCCGCCTCGCGCGGTTAAAAAACCATCGCTTGCGTGCATACCGCCAACATCTTCTGCGCTCGTTTCTTCTCGGACGAGGATAACTTTCTGGCCAAATTTGTGCATTTTGATAGCATCCGCGGATGTGAACGCGATGCGTCCAGACGCACACCCCGGGCTCGCTGCTAAGCCTTCCGCCAGGACGTTCCAAGAAGAGTTGCCGAAAGAGGTAAACGCTGGGCGACGAAACGTCGGGTGGATGACTTGTTCGATGTGTTCGACGTTGACGTACTTCGCGACGGCATCTCGCGGAGAGATTAACTTATCCTTTTCGACGAGATCGGTTGCGATTTTAAGCGCGGCGATTCCGGTTCGTTTACCAACGCGACACTGTAAAATATACAACACGTTGTCTTCCACGGTGAACTCTACGTCCATCATGTTCTTATACGCTTTCTCAAGGACGTCGCAAGCCTCTTTCAACTCCTCCAAAGCGTCGCCGAATCCGAATTTTGCCATATCTGCGATTTGCTCCGGCGTTCGAATACCGGCGACGACGTCTTCACCTTGCGAAGATTGCAACCACTCTCCGTAAATCATATCGTCTCCAGTCGCCGGGGATCTAGTGAAACACACTCCGGACAAACTCTTTTCGTTCAAGTTTCCGTACACCATCGCTTGAATGTTTACGGCAGTCCCGGCTAACCCGGTTGTTTTTGTCACTTCGCGATACACTCGCGCACGCGGATTATTCCACGACTTAAACACCGCTTCGATGGTTAAGATCAACTGTTCTTCCGGGTCTTCCGGAAACTTCTTATCGTGCGCGTCGTAGACGTCTTTATACGCTTCGCACAAGCTTTGTAAATCATCCGCTTTCAAATCGACGTCGTTTTCCACGTTCCTCAGCTCTTTCAACTTTTTCAGCTTCCTCTCGAAATCTTCGTGCGGAATACAAAACACGACGTCACCGAACAAATCCAACAATCGGCGATACGCGTCGTATATGAACCGTCTCTCGGATTCCTCCTTGAACGAAGTTCGCGTCAACGCGTCCACGACTCGATCGTTCAATCCTAAATTCAACACCGTATCCATCATCCCCGGCATGCTCGCCTCGGCTCCAGATCGCACGGACAACAACAAAGGCAACTCTTCGCCGACGAAATCGGTGCTCTTTCTCCAAAACATCTTCGAAACCTGCTCCCCGATCACATCCACCGCTTCGAAAATCAAATCCTCCAAACCTTTCAACGTCTCCGGTCCTTTCTCGAGATACTCTCGGCACATGTTCACCGATAAAGTCGCACCCGGTGGTACTTTCAATCCGAGATTGGTCATCGCCGCTAATCCGGCGCCTTTCCCGCCCAATACTTTCGCCATCGTCGCGTCGCCATCGCATCGCGAGCGCGTGAACAGGTACACTTTTTTGTTCTGTTGTTGTTGTTGTTGTTGTCGTCGTCGTCGTCGTCCTTCGATCTCCCCGCCTCCGCTCACGTCGTTGTCGTCGTCGTCGTCGTCGTCGTCGTCGTCGCTCTTCCCTCTCGCGGAGGAGGATGATACCGACGAATACGCGAAGACTTTTTTACCGATCGCGCGCAACATTCTCTCGCGTTCGCGTTTCTTCTTTGCGAAAAGTAAAGCGCGAGGTGCGGTGAACGCGCGTCCTCCCGAGTGCGCACCGACGCTCGATGGTGCCATTTGAGGTTTTTTCCGCGTATTTTATCGTATTTTAGATACAAAAAAAAATCGACAGAAAATCAAAGACGCGCGCAAGCAAACACATTCGTAAACGCACGACGACTCGAACAACTCGCGCGCGCGCGAAAAAAGATGGATAAAATGATGAACAGCGCGCTCGACTTGGTCGAAGAACAAATCGTCAACAGGCTCGAAAATACCGGGTTGGTGACGTTCGACGACGAAGAGAACACCATTAGTGGTGGTGGTGGTGGTGGTAAGAGGACCGAGAGAGGGAAAGACGTCGTGCGCAAGTTGAAGCAGATTCGAACGCGGAAAGCGCGCGAGAAGAGCGCGAGCGAGAAGAAACGCGAGGCAAAAGAGGAAGAGAAGGCGAAGAAAAAAAAGGAGGATAAGGAAGCGGATTTGAAATTGATGGAGATTGTCAAGAGGGCGCAGAAACCGCCGGCGCAAACAACTGATGGTGATGGTGCATCGACGGACGTGAAGGAAACGAACAAGGAGAAAGACGCGCTGGTGAAGGCGCTGCTGAAAGAGGTGCAACGTTTGCGCGAACGAGTGAAGACGAGTTACGAAGACGATGAAAAGGAAGGAGAGAATGCTTCGTCGACGTCATCGACGGGAGAAGGAGAAGAGGAGGAAGAAGATTCCATCTTGATCTCGGCGATTGAAGAAATAGAAGCTACGTTTGCGTTGCGAAGCGAGTTGGACGTGTCTCTTCGACAGTTGGAAAAGAGCAAGCAAAGCACGGTGGATTCTGAATTGTTAGAGAAAGAGCGAGAAGGTTTCGAAGAGCGCTTGACTCGGGAAGTGGAGAAGAAGACTAAAACGTTGGAGGTTCGAAAAACAGCGGCGGAAAACGCGGCGGATCAAGCGAGGAAGAAATTCGCCGAGGCGGAGCAAAATTTACGAGAGTTGAGGAAGAGACACGATGAGGCACAGAGTCGCATTTTTGATTTAGAAAATAACGAAATGGAGATGAAATCGACGTTAGCAAAAGATCGAGAGAGTTTGAAGCTCGAAGTTGAGAAATTGCAGAAGCGGGAGGAGGAATTCGTGAATAAGACAAACAACGGAGGTGTGATGATGAGGAATAATAGTAACAGTCTCCCAGAACTCGGCATCGCGGCTTTGGAGGAGAAATTACAAGTGAAAGAAAGGATGATTGCCAAACTAGCAGAAGACGTGGAAGAGATGGAGAAGGCATCGGTGGAGAAGGCGAAAGAGGCGGAAAAGAACGTCGCGAGTTTAACGAAACAATTGACGGAGACGAAGTTGAAGTTGGAAGAAACGAAGAGAGAACTTATGAAGGAACAGAGCAATGCGGAAATGAGTGGGGCGAAAGTTGTCGAGGAATTAAAAGAACGCGTGCGAGTTTTGCAAGCGCTGGTGGATTCTGAAGATGGCGACGTGGCCGAAGCTATGGCAATTAGGGGTAGCGACGATACCAACGAAAAAGGCGAAGGAGAGGAAGAAGAAGGCAACGGCGGCAAAGCGCTCATAGCCGTGCGAGATAAAAACAGAAGATTAGCCGCAGAGATTGCCGTCGCGAAACGCGCAAAGGATGATGCAAATAAGGAAAAAGAAGTAGCCATCGAAAGAGCGGTCGCGGCGGAGACGAAATTGATGCAAGCGGCGGAAACTATTTCAGTTTTAGAGGATGACTTAGCGAAGCGCACGACATCGACACCGTCCGCCGCAACAGATGATGCATCATCATCTTCGGCAACGACGACAGGAACAACGTCAAACTCAGATGCTGATATGATTGCAATCTTAGCTTCACAAAGAGACCGATTCAAACGGCGAGTTTCTGAACTCGACGAGGAGAAAGCTCGCGTAACGACTGAACTCTCCTCGACGAGCGCTAAAGTTGCAAAACTCGAAGAAGACAACGTTAAACTTTTCGAAAAGATTAGGTACGTGCAAAAATACTACGCTTCGAAGTTATCGGGTGGTGCCTCCGCGGCGGTCAAAATTCTTCGCGTTGACGAATCCGGCGTGCCTTTGAGCGACTCCTTAGAATCGGAAAAATCAGCCAACAAAAGCGCTAGGTATTCGTGCGGCGTCGGGGGCGTGACGATTGGTGTGGACCGTTTGGCGATTTCAGACGGCATGCGAAAACGCGCGCAGCGATACGGGTGTGGTTTTGGCGGCGGACACGGAGATTTGGAAAGCGCTAGTTTAGGCGGGGACGAAGGCGGCGTCGTGGGTAGATACCGCGAGCGTTATCTGGCGCGCCTGAATCCGTTCAACGCGTTCAAACGCACGGAAAGCGAGGATGGAGGTGCATCCAATTTAGCCACGCACGATCGATTGGCCATGGCTGGAGGGAAAGCGTTGTTATCGAGCAGAGGTTTCCGCAGCTTCTTTGCGCTGTATTTCCTCGCTATGCATCTGTTTTTAGCGATGGTGCTATATTCCCACAGAGCAAAGTTCTCGCTCGATTGAAATGCAGTAGAAGTTTTTTTGCCCCCGGCTCGCGTAGAAAAAAATAGCACGTAGTGGTAATGGATTTGTTAGATCGATGACGATATTTACTGGTACAACACAACTAAAATTATGAAACTCAACTTACTCGCTTACTTGCGGAGCTTTAAAAACGCTCTCGACGATCGGGTTATCGCACGACAATATCAAATGCTTCACAATCTCGTAAGTGGCAAAGGAAACTGCGCTCATCGGCATACAACGCGTCGCGGCTACCTTTGCACCTTTGTACAAACTCCCAATACCTCTATTCATCGCCATTAACCAGAACGTATCGTGAAATGTTAAAGAAAATCTATTCGTCGCCGCTTTTCTCGCGATCAACTCCATCGGAAACGCCGCTAACTGCCCGGTAGTCGCTGAAATTGCGCCCACGCACATGGAAACGTGCGGCTCGACGTACTCTTTGTTAAACGTGTCTTTGTACCATTCGGCAATAATATCGTACGTCCCGAACGTCAGCGCTGCTTCCGGTGCAATCGCCAGCAACGCTGGCGTCAATCCGCGCATTAAACCACCGAAGCCTTCGTTCTTCACCACGTGATGGATTCCCAACCCGACCGAAAACGGCCCCGTAAAATTCTCCGAAATCTTTCCCGCCGCTTTTCTCGTCGCATACGCGTCGAGAGGATACAACAACAAACACGCGCTCACCCCACACAACGCCCCAGCGAGCATTTTAATCGAAATCTCCGAGTCTTTTTTCTTCTCCACTTCTACTTCTTCTTTACGCTTTCTCCTTCTATTGTTATGATTACCGCCATGATTACTCGTAGTAGTAAACGTTTCCGTCGCTCTTTTCTTCTCTCTCCTTTTTTCTACAAACGCGTGTAAATTCGAGTTGAAGAAGTGAAACGTGGCAAAATTTAATCCTTTACTCGGTCCGTACCTCAACATCATCGTGGTGTTGCCGGCAAACAAAGCCTTGATGCCTTCATTTTTCGCGATTTTCACGAGCGACGGCACCAGTTTGCACTGATTCGTCAGCTGGTTGGTCATTTTTCGCACCTGAACGACATTCAACGGCGACGTGACCGTCCTCGATAACGCGCCGCCGCAAAAGCCGGCGACTAAGTGCGTCATGAACGTCGCCTGCTCACGTTCGGTTTTCTTCGTCTCTTCCTCCTTCTCGTTCTTTTTCTTGCTCTCGTTCTTCTTCTTCTTCTTCTTTTCCAATAAAAGCGTCTCTTCGGAGCGAACCGATAAGCTGCTCACGGATTGATTTCTTCTCCCTCTTCTCCCTCTTCCGACGCAATCATCATCATCGAGCAAAACTTTTGAAGTCGACGACGAAGACGAAGACGACGAAGACAAAGACCCGAAAAAGACGACGTTTTTCTGGCGGTGGTGTTTTTGCTGCGCGGCCGCGCGCTCTCGAGGATGATGCGCGCTCATAGTAGGGGTGGACATTTTATTTTTTTTGCGGAATATTCCCGAGATGTGACATATTTTTACAAAATGGCATCAAAAACTATCGTATTAAAATGCTACGCTTTTACTACGTTACGGCTCTGTTATTGCTACTACTAGGTACTATTAATCTCACTTTATGTTGTTTATGTTTATGTTGTTGTGGTGGTGGTGTTCATCTTGACTTCCTCAGCCGCTCGTCTCGGCGTTTACACGCGTGCGTGTGCGCGCTGAGGTACGCGCGCGTCGTCGTCGTCAGCCGTCTTCTTCTTTCGTAGACGACGAGATACTTTGCTTTACGTTACTTACTTTTTTTCAAAACCTTTGGCACCGACTGACTCTAAAGCCGCGCTCGCGCACGAGTTTATGACTTTGAACCTTTGCGGTCCTAAGTGGGTTCCGCCGAACCACCGCGTCACGGCGACGAAGACGTTTTCGCTCCCTCGCAGACGCAAAACGTTGGCTAAGTTTTTCCCGGCGCCGGTCTCGCCGTCGTCGTTGAAATCGTCGTCGTTCGGTATTCGGTACGCGAAAATTCTCGGGTGCGTGGCAGTTTGGACTTTCGGGTCGAGCAAGATGAGCTTCAGCGCTATTTTGATTTCTTTGATGGTTTGGACGTCGGTCACCGTGTGCGCTTGAAAACGACATTTTTCAAAACACACGATGTCGTGCGATTTGAACCGTTTCCGAACGTCGTCGGCTAGCTCCGTCTCTAACAACGGCGTCACGTTCGGGTCGCCCTCGTGTTTCCAACTCACCAGATGATCTTTAAATATTGCCGCTTTCGTCTTTGCATCTTCTTCGCTCATGCGTTTCTGCTTCTCTCTCCGTTCTCGCGCGCTTCGCTCGTTCTCCTCTCTCTCTTTCTCCTCTCGTCTCTTCGCCTCCGCTTCTTCTCGTTCGAACATTTCTTTGTATTTCTCGATGAATTCAAACGCGAAGACTTCGTTCTCATGCATCGCATCCTTCGTCTTTCTCACGAGCTTCTCGAAATCCCAGTCAAAGTTATCTGGCGTTTTCATCTCTTCGATCGCGAACGGCGCGCGCGACGGGTACGCGGCGGCATCCATGCACAAGACGAGACGCGATTTCGTTCCAAAATTCACGCTCACGCGAAACGCGTTTGTTTTTTTTCCTTCTGATTCTTTATCGACTTCTTCTTCTTCTTCTCGAATTTTAACGACGACGACTGCATTATTCGTCGTCGCGTTTTCGTCTTCTTTTTCTTCGCCGCATCCCCCGCGGTGGTCGATCATCTCGTCGTCATCATCATCGTTGATGTTATATATCGCTTTCAGAGCTTCGATTTCGTCTCGAATCTTACCCGCGTTTTCTTCTTCTTCTTCTTCTCGCTTCGACATTCTCTCTCTGTATCTTTTAATTCAGTCTCTCCGCATAAAAGACCACCGCGCGATCGAGCGTTTGAACGCTCACGATAAACAAAAAACGCGCGTTAAATAGAGTATTTTAAAAGAGAGAGTTTATGAAATGAAGCAAATCCCCTAAAATTAGATATTACACACTTTCGGATGATACGCGCGCGCACATGCGCATCATCTCTATTCTCTCTTCTCAATTCCCAAACGTCGTTGTCGTCGCAGTTTCACCTTCCCCGACTTTAGCATCAATCAGTTTTTGTAATTTCAACCGCCGGTGCCTCCAATAATGTCGTTTCGGGGACTTTACTCTTCTTCGCTTCGAGCGCTCTGACATATGCTTCCTCTGCCGCTTTCGCCGGGTCGTACTGACTTCCCGGTAAAATATATCTCGGTTCGCCGTTCGGTGGCGGGTTCGTGCACGGGGTGATGAGGTTACACTCGACGGCGGCGTAGGCGGCTGAAGAAAAAGACGCAGAGGTGAGAAAGAGCGCGGCGGCGGTGGTGGCGGTGGTAAGACGCGCGGCGTTGTTCTTCGTCGTCGATATCTTCTCGTCGTTGTCGTTATCCGAAACGGCAGCGCGGGGAGTTGAATAATGCATTCTCCTCTTCGAAGAAGAAGAGGAAGAAGAAGAGAGGGAGAGGAGAACTCTCGTCGTCGTCGTCGCGGTGGTCGTCGCAGAAGCAAACATATCAGTTATATGCGTATCAAACGAGCGGGAAGGATCGATCGATCGATGATGTACTTTATTAGGCGCGTAAATTTGAGCAAATGAAGTAAGGGATGAATTTCCCTAACAAAGCGTATCTGGATATCTTCAATACGCGAGCACGCCCAGAGAAAAAAGAAGAAGAAGCGACAACAACAACAATATAAATGAGTCGCGTTCTGGTGGAACACAAAACGCTTTTCGCGACAAACGACGTGTGCGTGATCACCATCTCCGACGTTCAAAGTCGAAACTCGTTAACGGAACTTTCGTTGAAAGCGTTGGCGAAAGCCATCGGAAAGGCGTCTTCTTCGTCGGAAGAAGACGCCTTTCCGACGCGATGCGTGATACTCACGGGCGATGGAGAAGACGCGTTTTCGTCTGGAATTAACTTATCGGCCGCGAAGAGCGTGTTTCGAATGTCCGAAGAAGACTACGAGTCCGACCCGGTGCACGCGATGGAAACGTCTCGAGTGCCAATAATATGCGTGGTGAACGGCGCGGCGATAAACGCGGGGTTTGAGATCGCGTTAGCAGCGGACGTGATATTGGTGACGAAAAACGCGCGATTTATAGACGTGCACATGGAGTTAGGTTTGATGCCGTCGTGGGGGTTATCTTCGAAACTGAGCAGAGCGATTGGGATAAACAACGCGAAGTTGTTCAGCGCGTTTGGAGACACGCTCACGGGGGATGAAGCGGTGCGATTAGGATTGGCGCAGAAGAAGGTATTTGACAGCAAGAGCGATGCGATGGAAGAGGCTATTCGTCTCGCTGGGAAGATGATTGAGAAGAGTAGGAGTAAAGAGAGAGCTCGCGTCGCTTTGGAAATAATCGATGAAGGATGGAAGAAAGCGTACGGCGAGGCGAGACGAATAGAACGCGAAAAAGCGTTTGCGCAATACAGATCGCTCCCTCTCGAGGATATGTTCAAAAGTCGTCGAAGGGACAAAAGTGGTGGAGGAGGAGAATTGCGCTCAAAACTTTAGAACATAACCCCGTGGTAGTTTTTTAGCAACGCATAGCCTCGTAGAAGCGTAGTTTTATGTAGAGATTTAGACCAGCAAGCGCTTTGCGCAAAAATTATTTCGCGAATCGATTCTTTTGTTACATATGCGCTCGCGCACGCGTCGGAATTAGCTAGTACCATCATAGCATCGCTCGCTACTAATATTTCGTGTTGCTACTGTTTTTTTTGCGATGAAACTACGGTCGAGCGCCGTCGTCGCAATTGATTCGCCAACTCTTCCATCATCATCATTTGCGCGCTCCCTCCTCTCGAGGCGTTGGCAGTTTTCGCTTTATCTCCTTCGGCAGCCGAGTTATCGGTGGTGTCATCAACGCCACTCGCATTCGACGCGCGAGGCGCATCTCGCTCCGTAGAAACGCTAACTTTTCTCAATTTAGCACCTCTTCGAATAGCTTCCATTAGGGCGCCTCGTCCACCGTCGTCCGCGGCAGGGGAAGGCACTTCTTGCCTCGAGTTGTTCGAAGCCGGAGGTGGCGGAGGTGGCGGAGGTGGCGGAGAAGGTGATGATGACGGTGCCTGCCTGTTGATAGCGATGATGCTATTGTTGCTACTTCTAACGCTACTTTTTTGACTCGTCGGCGTGGAACTTTTTTTCTTTTTCCTCGACGATGGAGCTTTCTTCTTCTGAGGATTGCGTAGAAACGCGCTCGGACTGTACGGATTCTCGGACGTTAGCGTAAACTCGTACACATCAGACCCACCAAAGCCTTCTTTTCTTTGCTCTCCGGTTGCACTCTTCGACGCAGATGGTATCGGCGACGGAAGTGTTCCAGGAAAGACGACAACGGGGGCTTCTGAAGCCTTTGGTCGAAAACTGAACACGCTTTCTAACGACTTTTTCGCGCTCACGACGTTCGCGTCTCCGCCATCATCGTTCTCGCCCGAGGTTGAAGTGTTTGTATTCGCGTCGGCATCCGGCATCCGCACGCTTCGAACGATTTCCGGAGGTACGATTGATTTCGGCGGCGGCGAAGAAAGCAAAAGTTTTTTCGCAAAACCGTCGCTCAGATCTTCCACTTTTTCATTACCGTCCCTGCTGACTTCTTCTTCTTCTTCGTTCTCTCCGTCGCCGTCTTTTGCTTTCCCTCTAAAACGCAACGCTTCGCAATCGTAAAACGCCGTCTTTGCTGGCATCACGTCCGCCAAAGATCCTTTTCGATTCACGAGCCTAACGCGCGCTCTATTACCTCCCAGTTTCCTCGAACTTGCGTTA
>Ga0255770_10002942_pt1 | contig 14962 bp, 10 predicted proteins | sample 071ome_22_FD_179968 | JGI IMG/M metagenome (GOLD analysis project Ga0255770, IMG submission 179968) | Coastal salt marsh microbial communities from the Groves Creek Marsh, Skidaway Island, Georgia - 071404AT metaG (version 2) | ecosystem: Environmental > Aquatic > Marine > Intertidal zone >... | reverse complement strand
GCCGAGTCGTCGTTCGTCGTTCGTCGTCGTTCGTCGCGTCGTCGGCTCACCATTTTGCCGCGCGATTTCCGGGCGGTTTAAACCCTCCGTCGCGATCGCACGCTCAATGCGTCCGCGCTCCGTCGCGTCGGCGTGTGACGAGGGTGGGCGATTTTTTAGAATGCATGGAAAAGTCAACCGAGGACGGACGCGCGTTGAATTTTTACAATTTCGCGACGATACCGCACGCCGCGCCGAACGAGTCTCGTTTACGCCCGGGTTTTAAGCCACGCGTCGGCAGCCTGCACGTTGTTCCCGTCGACGCGTTTGAGGGCGTCTATGGCGTCGCGTTGGGAGTGACCCATCATGACGAGTTTGGCCACGGCGACGGTGAGACGAATCGGTTTCCTCGTCGCCCCGGCGGAAACCGGCGGCGGCGGCGGTGATGGAACCACACGACGATTCAAATCTTGATCGACATCGCCACCCTTGTATTCGTCTTCGCTCGATGACGAAAAGTCGTCGAGAGAGGCAAAGTGTAACCGCTTGGAGGCGGTTTCGAATCGTTCGGGGCGTTCCGAAGCGGCGGCGGTCGGCGCGCGAAGGCTGGCGTCGCCGCCCGCGGGGGTTGAAAACCTCTCCTCCTCCGCGGGTGACGTCGGGAGAGACCTATCGCTGTCGTAGACATCGTCGTCTCTGTCGTCACCGACTCCGCGTGCGGCTCCAATCTTGGCGTACTCGGCGAATCGGTCGTCATCCAGACTCGCCGGCGACGCGTACGTCAATCCATCCTCCGCGTCGCCCGTCGATCGCGCGTCTTCCTCCTCCTCCTTCACCCCAACCGCCCGCGATCGCATCTCAATGATCTCCTCTGCGTGTTTCTTCGCCATCTCTTGAATTCTCGCCTCGTACCGCGTTTCGCTTCGCAACAACCGCGTGCGTTCCTCTCGAAGTTTCCGTTCAAATTCGCTCGTAATTTCCATTTGTCGCTCAAACTTTTGTTGAAACAAACGCGCTTGATCCACCCATTTCTTTTCCGCCGCTCGAATCTCGCTCTTCGTCGCCGGTACCGCGTTCGCGATCGCGGCGGCTTTCTCCTCGGCGCGCGCCTTCTCGGCACCGGGACCGTCGGCGTCGGCGTCAAACATGGTTTGCGTCGCCATCGTTCTCTGATTCGCGCGTCGCTCCTCGACCGATTTCAACGCCGCCGGTCCGCCCGACTCGGTCCACTTCTTCTTATAAGCATCCCTCTCCCGCTTCACATTCTCCAGCTCTCGCTGTATGTTCGTCAAGTGCGATCTAAACTTGCGCATCTCCACCTCGAACGCCTCCCCAGACGCCGCGCGCGCCTCCCGAGCGTTCGCCTCGCGCAACGCGTCCTCCAACCGAGCGATTTGTTTCAACCGAATTTCCAACTCGTCGCGATAATCCGTCGGAAACTCTTCGTCGTTTAAAAAATCCACCGGCGTCATCGGACCGTCGTCGTCGTCGTCGCCACCGAAAGAAATTCCTCCGCCGTGCCGGGCGCGCGCGCCCCCCCGTCGTCGCCGACGACGCCGGCGAGAAATCCCGGGGGTTTGCGCGCACCATCGATCAAACGCGCTTTGCGTCGCTCTGCGCTCGCGCGCTCGAACCGCCGCGTCCGCGACCCGCGCCGCGCTCACCCGCGGCACACACGCGAGCTTCCACCGTAATAACGCCCCGCGGGCGATCGCGCGGGAGCATTCGACGCGCGATCGGTACAGCGCGCGTTTCGTCGCGTACAAATCGACATCCGACCAGCGTTCCGTCTGTAAGTCATCTTTGTCATGAATTTTATCATCACGAAGTCGCATCGCCGCCCACAGCGACGCCGTCGTGCCCTCGCGCCGTAAATCCCACGATGACGACGATGACGTCGCGCGCTCTTTCGATACCCGTCGTCCTCCTCCTTCTCCTCGCGCGTCGGTATCGTCGACGTCAACAACGTCCACATCATCATCAAACCGTTTCTGAATCAAATGTACGTTCGACGTCGTCAACGATACCGTACCGTTCGATGACGACGACGACGCGCGACCAATTTCGGCATCGTCGACTCCTCCTCCTCGTCGTCGTCGTTCCGACGCGTCGTCATCGTTCGACATGACGGACGCGCGCGTCAAAGACTAACGCGTCGGCGGCATTCAACGACGCGCTTCAATGCCAGCTGGAGCAGCGGACGACGTGAATCACCACCCATCCGTCGCCGGACGCCCACCCGCGCCGCGGTTTCGCGCGATTCGCGTCCGCGGCGTCGCGTCGACGCGTCGCGTCGAGGGTTCGAGCGATACATCGGGTGGAATCGACGACGAAGCGACCGAGGACGTTGACGATGATGATGATTTTTTCGCAATGACGAGACGGCGAAGGACGACGGACGCGTCGAAATCATCGACGTCTGCGCCGACGGACGGATCGATCGCGTCGAGAACGACGTCGTACGTCGTGAGGGTGTTCGCCCGAGTCGAGGGTCTGGAGAAACAAGCCATCGCGACGCACGGGGGCGCGCCGAGCGGGGCGGGCGACGCGGACGGCGCGGACGCGGACGCCGGAGCGTTTTATGAACGCGGCGAGGCGTGCGCGTCGGCGTGTAGATCGGCGTGTGAACGCGCGACGGCGAGCGCGAACGCGGAGGAGGCGTGTGAGATGTGTTCGGCGGCGTGTGAGGATGCGTGCGAGCGACGGGCGGATGCGAGCGGGAAGTTTGAGGTGTTTTTGACCGCCGGGTCGAGGGAGGCTGAGGCGTGGGAGAGAGACTTGGCGGAACGGAGGGCGGATGCGACGAGGCGGGAAAGCGCGGCGGTGCTCGGCGGTGGGATGGGCGGTGACGCCGACGACGCCGACGACGACGGCGGCGGGTCGTGATTCCAACGTGGTACACGCCACGACGCGTCGTTCGTTTCTCCGTCGAAAAGAGCGTTTCGTTTAGAGCGAGCGGTGTAATAATTCATTTAGTTCATTCGTGTAGTAAGTGCTCGCGGTATCATCAAAAGAACGACCGGTGGGTGTACAAAAACAAACTACGCGTCTTCTTCACAGCGTCACCTTGAAGGTTTGCGCCTCCTTTTGAATGAGATGACTGGATTTATCGAGACACGTCAAGAGGGCGTCGATGTTTCCGACCCACTTGTTCAAAAGCCAATCGGCGGGTTTCACGGCGGAAAAGTCGACGAGTCCCGCCGGGCGATCAATCTTAGCGGCGACAGACTTATCCACGACGCATGACGCGAGATGCTTCTCCGTCTCATCCGGGGTGAGACACAAGAGCTCAGAGAGCCGAGCGATGGAGACGCGAGAGTAGTACGAAGACACGACGAGCATGTTGTGCTCGATGACGCGAAGCTTTAAATCCTCGACGCGCTTGGCACCCTTTTCGCCGCCGAAAATCTCAGTCTCTGACGCAATTTCCGACGCGTATCGCTCCTGAAGCGTCGTCCAGTGGATGATTTCTTTCGTGCAAAACTGCTTGACGAGCGCCTCGTGCGGGGGGAGGTCGCTCAGTTTGAGGTTCGCCTTGACGCCGTGTAAAATGGAGCGTTGCATCGGCTCTTGCTTGCTCAAACACACCAACCAGACAATCTTTTTGAGCGTCGGACCCCATCGAGCCGGGTCATCGCGAACCTCGGCGCACTCCATGATGTTCTGGTAGCACCGGCACTGCTCCAGGTATTCATCGCTATGACTATAGTACTCCACCATGAGCTCGTAGTAGCGCAGCTTGAGCGCCTCGAGCGACGGAATGCCCTCATCTGTCGGTTCAAAGTACGCCTCTGCGTGCTCCACCTGACCCTCCTTCTTCAGCTTTTCCGCCCTGAGCTCTTCCTTTTCCTTTTCGCTTCGCTCGCTCTCATCTTTCGCCGCCACCGCAGCCTTTTCCGCATCTTTTTTCTCCTTTTCGATGAGCTCGTCAAACGTCTTTGGGTTGATTTTCCGACTTAAAATCAACGCTCTCAAATAATCCTTCTTCGCTAAGCACAACCTCACCTGTTCCTCGATGAAGAATAGCTTTTCGTGCCGAGTCAACGCCCCGTATGTCTCAATCGCCACCTCTTGCATCACCCCGCACGCCTCGGCGATCCTCCCTTCCTCTTCGTGCATCCTCGCCAACGCGCGCGTCAGTCGGCTCTTTTCAACCTCTACGAAAATCTTCCCGCTCGTCACGTCGCACAGCGTCTCAATCAGTTTCAACCGCTGTTCCGCCCCAGGAGCTTCATCCACGAATTCCATGCACCGCCTCACCACCGCCGTGATGGCTTGCTTGAGCTGCGCCCGTCTTTTTACCAACGCCGAGACGTGTTCGCGTAAACCATCCCAATCTTCGCACGCGCGCAACACGTCCACGATCGCCACGCACGTTCGCGGCGCCGCGACGAAATCCGCCGCGAGGCGGTACGTTTTCTCGAGCGCCATCATTTTTTCCAGCGTCTCCGTCAGTTTTCCGGGCTGTTCGTGCGCGCGCGTCGTCAGTCAGTCGGTCCGTCGTCGCGAACGTGGTTTCAGATCGTTGACTCGCGATCGATGATCGTTCGCGTTCGCGTTCGCGTGCCGGTCGGCGCACCTGTTTCGCGTCGAGGGCGAGCCCGGCGAGTTCGCGTTCGAGACGCGCGACGTCATCCTTGCTCGACATCGTTCCGTCGTCGTCGCGGTTTCCGTCGAAGCGTCGAGCGTCGAGTTGTGTGGGTTGGGGTGCTTTTCGATTAATCAATCACTCAGTCGGTGCGAACCGCAGACGACGACGCGGGGCGACGACGACGATGCGAACGACGGCGGGATGGACGCGCGACATCGTGACGACGATGACGACGCGCGGCGAGCGTCGGGACGGGGCGACGCCGTCGTCGTCGTCGAAACAGCGGCGGATGGTTTTAGCTCGACGAAGCGCGAGAGAGGATGAACTCTTTGACATTCAGACGCGGTTTTCTCGGGAGGACGCCGCGAGCGGGACGACGACGAGGAAGATGCGGGAATCGGACGCCAAGGCGTGCATTGACCTCGTGTACGGGGCGTTCGAAGGGACGGAGGATGCTAAACCGAGGGCGTACGTGTTGAAATATTTGATTGGTTTGGCTACTGGTGACGCCGCGGATGAGGTGGCGCTCGTCGCCGAACGGACGACGACGACGACGAGTGCGAACGAGCAAGAGACGACTGAGATTGTTGGGTTCGTCACTGTGTCCATCTCGGGAAAGTCGAGGCCGGAGGAGAGCGATAGGTCGATGTCGCCGCCGACGGATGCGGCGTATTTGGCCAACGCGTGCGTGGGGGCTTCGTCGCGAAGACGAGGCGTCGGTCGCGCGTTGCTCAGGGCGGTCGAGGAGTTGGTTTTGGAGATGGGTGGGTGTGACGTGTGGTTGCACGTGCGGCTGGATCAGCCGGCGCCGTGTGCGCTGTATTCGGGGGATGGGTACGAGGAGGTGGCGAGAGAGAAATCGCTCGGCGCGTTCGCGTCCATATTTGGGGGAGGTAAACCGTCATCCCCGCGCGCGCTCATGCGGAAATCTTTGCGTGACGATGGAAGCTGTAACTTCATGCTCTGATTTCTCTCGCGCAAGTGTTCGCGGGCGGCGATGAGGCGTTCTAGTCGTCTTTACTAGTGGTTGTATTATCAAATGTCTAGGTAGTGTGTAGTCTACGTGTACGCTCGTTCATCGCCCCTTCCTCCTCCTCATCTCCCGACGCGACCGATGCGCGAATCGGTCTTTGGATCGGCGGTGTACTCTTGCATAGAGACCAAAAACGCGTCGACGTCGCTCTGTAAGCGACGCAAATCGTTGACGTGCAACAACCTCGCCACGCTCACCGCCTTTGCCACAGTCGCGTCATCCGGCAACCCCACCCCGCTTGGCACGTCATCCAAACTCGGCGGATTCCTCGCCGCTTCCGCCCCATCCACCGACGTAAACGGCGTGACGAACCTCTCGTTCGCCGCGACGCACTTTTCCAAGAGCACGCACGCGTCCAACGCGTCCGTCGGCGCCTCGTCCTCCGCGCGCAACGTCCCCAACGTCCTCGCCAACGCCATCAGCGCATCCCTCGCCCGTCCATTCTCCGAGATCGCCGCCCCAACATCCTGCTCCATCGCCGCCAGCTTTAGCCTCTTACTCGACCGCTCCATCGCCTCGACCGCCGGGGCTTCTTCCCTCGCGTCCGAATGTCGCAACGCGACGGCTCGTTCGAGCAACTCGTCCACGATCGCTTCGTTCGACGCCTCTCCCAGTTTCCCAAGCGCGGGCGTCAACGCCTCACCGTACGCCGTCAACGCATCCACCGCGGAGGTTTCCCCGCGCCGAGCCGCGCGCAAGACCCCGCGGGCGTCGACGGGGAGCGCGCGAACGACGGTGTCCTCGAGAAACTCTGCGAGCTCGACGAGCGCGCGCTTGTCCCCGCCGCCGCCGCCGCCGCCGCCGCCGTTCGACTTGATGAGTTCCGAGGACGTGCCGAGACGCGCGGGGCATTTGAAAACGCGAAAGGCGCGGTCGCGGAGGTCCGGCGTGAGCGTCGAGCGCGGCTCAGTCATGGTTGAGTGCGTGCGTGAGAAAGTGAGGTTTGGCGTACAGACTGGTCGAGTTGTTAAAAAATGTCAAATCATCACCGCGTGTTTCGCGTGAACACGGCTGGATCGAGACATGCTTCGATGCGCCCGAGAGCTTGGTCGAGGGTCTCGTTGCTCGCGGCGTAAGAGATGCGGAGACAGTCCGGGACGCCGAACGCGGAACCCGGGACGAGGGCGACGCGACCTTTCTCTAAAATGTAGCGGCAGAGCTCGTCGACGTCCGCGACGGGACCAAAGTCTTTTGCCGAGGCGTTACCGCCGAAAAAAGCGCTGACGTCGGGAAAGACGTAAAATGCGCCGTCTACTTTGGGAAGTTTGATGCCTTCGATGGCGTTGAGACGAGACGAGACGAAATCTCGGCGTTGCTCGAACGCTCGAACCATCGCCGCGACGTCCTCGCCACCCTTGTATCCCATATCCAACGCCGCCATCGCCGCCTCTTGCGAAATGGAGTTTGGACCGCTCGTGATTTGTGATTGAATCATGCTCATCGCTCGCGCAAAGTGCTTGGGTGCGGCGACGTATCCGAGACGCCATCCCGTCATGGCGAAGGATTTAGAAAACCCATTCACCACCATCGTTCTCTCCCACATCCCCTCCATCGCCGCGATCGAGTGATGCTCCGCCGGTGCGTACACAATGTGCTCATAAATCTCGTCGCTTAGCACCATCAACCTCGGATGCTCGACGATAATCTTCGCCAACTCTTCGAGTGTCTCCTTTGGATACACCGCCCCGCTCGGATTACTCGGCGAACACAAAATCAACAACCTCGACCGCTCCGTGATGGCTGCCCTCAACTTTTCCGGCGTCACCAAAAACCCCTCGTCCGCTGTCGTGTTCACAAACACCGAATCCGCCCCACTCAACCGCACCATTTCCGGATAACTCACCCAATACGGCGCCGGCACGATGACCTCGTCCCCCGGTCCGCACGTCGCCAGCACGCACTGCGCCACGCTCTGCTTTGCCCCGTTCGACAACACGATCTCCGACGCGTCGTACTCGAGCCCATTTTCCTCCTTTAGCTTTTTCGCGATCCCTTGGCGCAATTTCGCCGTGCCATCGTTCGGTGAGTACTTGGTCGCGCCCTCGTCGATGGCGCGCTTCCCGGCTTGGCTCACCCTATCCGGAGTCCTAAAGTCTGGTTCCCCAGCCGCGAGTCCGATGACGTCTTCCCCGGCTTCGCGCATCGACCGCGCGAGGTCCGTCAACGCGACCGTTTTCGAAGGTTTCAGCGCAGCCACGCGCGGGTTGAGCGTTTGATCGACGCTCGCGTGGACGACGCGCGCGACGCGTTTCGGTGCGTTTCGATGGTGTCGATTTCGTTGACGCGTCGTCGCGCGTCGCGCGAACACCGACGCGGTCGAGAGCGACGACGACGAGCGCGCGAGAGACATGACGACGGGCGGCGGTGGCGTCGGTCTTCCTCTTCTTCTTCCCTGCCCGCTCGAGACGGCGAGGAATAGGAGCGATCGCGCGACTCGCAGTGGCGCCAAAGTGCACTTTTTCACGGCGTCAGAGACCGACGGACGACGGACGACGCGCTCGAACGAGCGGGCGAGCGATGCCGGCGAGCGACGCGAGACGACGCGCGCGATCGTCTTCCGCGAAACGCGGTGGCGGTCGCGATCCGACGGGGCGCGCGAAGCAGAGGGAGGAAGAGGGCGACGATGTCGATGAGGAGGAAGAGGCGCTGAACGTCGGGAGAGTCGTGGCGAACGCCGGGGGTGACGCGTACGGGGCGCTGTTGGCGTCGCTCGGCGCGTCGAGAAACGAGGAGAGCGAAGACGACGACGAGGAGGAGGAGACTTCTGAGGAGGAGGAAGCGGGCTCGGAGGAAGAGGACGCGAGCGAAGAGGAAGAGGAAGAAGAGGAAGGCGAGCCGTCGGACGCCGAAGCCGTCGAAGAGGAAGAGGAAGAGGAAGACGACGAAGAGGACGAAGAGGAGGATGAAGAAGAGGACAAAGACACGACAGGGAATGATGATGCGAATGGGGAAGATTTTGGGCGAGACGCGGGTGACTCTGCGTTGAATCGACACATACGACGGGGGGAGACGCTGAGCGACGCCCAAGCCGAGGCGCTCAAGACGGAAAAGGTGAGTTTTCCGAAATCCGACTCCAGCGATACCGGAAAACAGTCCAGTGTGTGGGAGGGTGCGAATGGATTGGCGCTGCCGACGCGGTTGGACGCGCCGAGGTTGTGTCAGGCGAAACTCGAGGAGCGGTGGAAGACGGTGACGGGCTCGGCGGGTTTTGCGAGCGAGAGCCAGGCGGACTTTTACACCATGCTCTCCTCGTATCTCGACGTGCAGCACGGTGATAGAAAGCTCGTGTCGGATCAAGGGCCGGCGGGGCAACAACTCAACGACGAGACGCTCGACGCCGTGTGCTTGCACGTCATCGATCACGTGACGCGCACTCGGAACCGAATCATGAAGAATAACGAATCGTTGGCAAAGAAAGCAAAAGCGGGGACCAAGGTTCTCGAAGACGATTTGCCACGCGACCAAGGTTTCGTTCGGCCGACGGTGCTCTTTCTGACACCGATGCGAAACATGGCGGGGAGAGCCATTATGAGGCTTTTGGATTTGTGTCCGGCGGCGCACGGCAGAGGAGACTCCGTCAACAAACTCGAGCGCATCGAAGAAGACTTCCTCGCGTACGAGGACAGCGATAGCGATGAGGACGTTGAAGAGGAAGCTGGTAAAAAGCGCAAGTTTAAACCATTCGTTCCGGAGGATCACAAGGCGATCTTTAAGGGAAACACGGATGACCATTTCCGTCTGGGTCTCAAATTGACAAAGGCGAGCGTGCGTCTCTACGTCGACTTTTTCGGCGCAGACATCATATTCGCTTCGCCTCTCGGTTTAATCACGGCGCTTCAGGATGAGCAGTCTGCGTCGGACTTTTTGAGCGCGATTGAGATTTGCGTCATCGATCACGCTCACATTATTCAGATGCAAAATTGGGCGCACGTCATCACCATTTTGGATGCGATGAACGGCTTGCCAAAAGAGATGCGCGATTGCGACATTCAGCGGGTTCACGAATCACACTTGAACGGTCACGCGCGACACTTGCGTCAGACGATCCTACTCTCGGCGTTCCAGACGCCAGAGCAGAACGCCCTCTTCAACCGTCGATGCGTTAATCTCGAAGGCAAAGTCCGATTACGCAGCTCATTCAAGGGCGTCTTGGGGCAGCTGTCCATCAAAACTCGCCAACAATTTGAGAGAATCAATATGAAGGCTGCGGACGTCGTCAACTCTGATGACATTCGATTCAAGTACTTTGTCAAGCACGTGCTTCCGCGCATCAGAGAGAACCCAGAGCCCGGCGTCGTCATCTTTGTCAGCTCATACTTTGATTTCGTCCGCGTGCGCAACTTGCTCACGAAGGAGGACGTCTCTTTCGCCGTGAACAGCGAATACACCGAGCCGCGTGAGGCGGCGCGCGCGCGCACGCTCTTCGCCGACGGGAGAAAGCGTGTCTTACTCCTCAGCGAGCGGGCGCACTTCTACTTTAGACGCCGCATCAAGGGTGCGAGAGAAATCTGCTTCTACTCACTTCCAGAACACGCGCACTACTACCCAGAGTTGGTATCCTACCTCGCCGGCTCCGCGGCGACGCAACAAGCATCCACGCCAACCGTCGGCCATGTCGCCGGAGTGGTCGCCATGTTCTCAAAGCTCGACGCCCTCAAGCTCGAACGCATCGTCGGTACCGCTCGATGCGCCAAGATGACAGCCAATTCCGAACGCCCTATGTTCTTATTCGTGTAATCGACATTCTAGCCACTCTAGCCGAGAAATAGCGTCTCTAACCGTCACATTCAAACGTTCAGTCTGCCGTTCGAGCGAACCTTTTGACTCACTCAGACAGAGCCAAAGTCTACATTCCCCGTCGCGTCGCATCGCGATGACACCCAATCCATCACCACCGCCGCCGCCACTCGACGCGTGGCCAGCGATCGACGACGCCCTTCTCAAGCTCGCCGTCGAGTCTGGCGTCGCGCTCGAGGCGTTAGCGGGTGAACACGCGTGTGTAGAATTCTCAAAAAAGTGGAGCCTCGCGCAAGTCTCCGCGCGCTGGCGCGCCATGCTCTACGACGACGCGTTCTCGCGAGCGTGCGTCGCACGATGCGATGCGTTGGATCGACGCGTCGTCGAGGAGGCGATCGAGGCGCGGTGCGATGCGGGTGGGGCACCGTTGAGCGAAATTCTAAAGAGCGCGGGTTTTGAAGCGGCGTCGGCGCGACTCGGTTGCGCGACGGATGACGAAGACGAGGATGAGAAAGACGGGATGAAAACGCCGAGATTCGCCGAGGTTGAGCAAGCGATACTGAGGAGTGATTTAGTGTCGGCGGTGGCGAACGGAAAAGGCGGTGAGGGTCGTGAGAAGGCGCTGCGCGGGAGCGACAGCGGGGAGCTGAGGAAGATTGAGGCGTTGGAGCGAAGCGCGCAGGCGGCTTCGGCGAGACTCGCGACGGCGAAGGGTGCGCTCGCGGAATTGGTCGGGACGCACACGACGTTCGCGATAGATAAGAATGAGGTGGTCATCGGACGATCGACTGAGGATTTAAAGGTGGATGTCGACCTGTCTCTGGAGGGAAATGCGACAAAAATTTCGCGTCAGCAGGCGTTTCTTAAACTTCGGTGGAACGGGGAGTTTGCGCTGCGTAACGTCGGGCGTCGGCCGATTTGGTGTAATAACGCTCCGATCACGACTGGGCAGAGGTGCGTGCTCGCGCCGCACACGCTCATTGAAGTTGGTGGGATGCGATTGCTCTTTGTGCCCAATCCGACGCTCATTCGCAACGCGGCGCCCGAGGGCGTTTAGCCAGCCAGATTTAGCGCAGACATCGCTCGATGCGAGTCCCATGTAGATAGTGTAAAACACCGACGACGTGCACCATCGCGTGTACCATCGCTAACAACAACTATTCGCTACTATATATGACTATTTTCACGTCACGCTCAACGTAAAATCGTACGCCATCGCTTCAGCTTGTGCGCTGTACGCAAACTCCATCCTTCCCGCGCACGATTCTGGAGCCGCACCCGTGCTCAACGCGATGTTTATACACTCTCTCGACACGCTCGTCACCGACGACTGCACGGGATTGACGACCCAATCGTACAAGTAATTTGCGTCGTCTCTGTGTTCTCCTCGAGCGAGATACCCCGACGACCACTTCCACAGCTCGACATCACCGGTAATCGTCGACACGTCCACGGGTGCCGAGATTACCGGGCTCCCTTCCGTCGATATATCCACCACCGCGACGCACGTCGCGCACACCCCATCCGACCGCACGTACGCCTTTCCATTCGCCACCATGATTGCGTACCCATTCGTCAAATCGTCGTGTTGAATAGAAGCCACCACCTCAAACGTCGCCGTCGTCGCCGTGGCCGCCCCCGGCGGTAATCGCACCTCCACTAGTTTATTCATATCCGCCACCACCACGAACGCCCGGTTCACATCCAACGCGAAAGCCGTCGCCCCACACATGTCTCCTTTATACAACACCTTTCCCGTCTCTTCCAACTCGCCCGTCTCTCGATCCTCTCGCTTTACGTCCAATTTCGTACAATTCGTCAGCGATCTCAACACCGTCGGCGCGTCGTTCCGCACATCGACAATCACAATCCCAGACTCTTTCGTGTCCGAATCTCCAGCCGCGAGCACGGCGACGTACGTCTTCGACGTGTGCAAGTGTAAATCCAACGGTTTCCTCAACGACTCAAAGCTCGACGCGCTCCCCACGACCTGGAGAGACTCTGGCCGGTACGCATCGACCATAGCGACGCCGTTCGATCGCGTGGCGATGACGTATAGAAATAAGCGTCCGTCTTTTACGTGCGCGACCGCGGCGGAGGCACCGCAGAGTCGACGCGAGATGCGTGAGGCGTCGACGCATTCGCTCACACTGCCGTAATAAGACCGCGGGGTGGCATCCGCAGCTGGGAAATCGAACGCGTGCTGCCCGACGCACGCCGGCGTGAACGCGGCGATGACGGCGAAGAACGATAGAAATGCGCGTCTTCTTCGCATCGGCGCCTCGCGGGTTCGCGCAATCGCGGGTGGGTGTCGAGGTCGCGCGCACGTGTGAGGAGGGGTACTCGCGAGTTGGTGACAGTTGGAGACTTCGGAGACACTTTTTAACGTAACGAGTATTTCGATTAACAAAACCCATCGTGTGCGATGGGAGGTAAGAGCGGCGGTTTTTGTGTGTATTTTGAGCGTATCAAATGGTGTACAAATGGTGTACCGCGCGGAGAGCGAGTTAAACGACTTGACAAATCAGGTAAATCGACTGAAACGTCCGTCCGCTCTGCGAGTCGGTGGTGGTGGTGGTGATGAGTGATGGTTTCAACGGTCTTTGTAAACGCATGTGTAGCCGTTTACTTGGCGAGGCCAGGGATGCCGCGCATCTTAAAGTCTTCGGCGGTGAGGTCGCGAAGCGGTGCCGAAATGCCCGGGATTTGCGAGCGCGGCACGCGATCTTTGCCGTTACCTGTGGACGCGCCGCCGAGGACACCCGGGATGCCGTATCCAGCGCCGACGTACTCGAGGATGATCGGCATGCTACCCATGAGGATGATTTGACCCATGACGGAGCCCGGATGCGGAATCTTAGCCTTGGAGACTTCGAGCCACATGTTTCGCACCGACTCGGGGTACCAGTCGTACGGTTCGTCGCCGAGGTGGCGGCGGTAAAAGGTGTTCATGAGCGACGAGAATCGCGAGAGACCGTGAATCGCGCCAGTACGCAAGAATCTTCGCGCAGCGTACTTCATGAGCGCCGTTTGGACACCCTTACCGCCCTCGCACTTGGAAAGCTCGTCGGCGAGCACGTAGGAGCTCTCGATAGCTTGACCACCGCCTTGGCCGAGGTTTGGCTGCACGGCGTGCGCAGAGTCGCCCAAGAGCGCCATGCGACCGTCGATCCAGCGCGGATCCGGGAGAAGGTCGTTCACGTCCCGGCGTTCGACATCCTCTGGTCGCGTGCACTCGAGGCGCTCCATCACCGCAGGGCACCAGTCCTTGAAGCGATCCATGAGCATCTCGCGGTAGTTTTCCCAGTTTTCGCACTTGGCAAACTCGTCGTCACCACCAGCCGGGACTTCGAGAAAGGCGTAATATTGTTGCTCCCCGTTACCCACGTCAGAGGAGACAAAGTATTGCTTCGGGCCCAGGAAGACTTGGTAACCAACCTTGTTTGGGTCGGTGTGTTGAGGCTCTCTGTGCGGCTGCGAGTACTTGCACACCGCCGTGTACACCGCATATCCGGCGTACGCCAACGGTGGCTTCTCAGGATCCTCCCCGCGCATCTGCGCCCGAAGTTTGGATCGGATACCGTCCGCCCCGATCAACACGTCGCCCTCAAATTCTCGCCCGTCCGCCAACGTAGCCACAACCTTATCTCCCTTGTTCTCGTAAGACGTCACCACGGTGCCCATCTCGATGTTCTCGGTGCCCACGCCCTCGGACAAAATATCCAATAACTCGAATCTCGACAGCACGAGCGTCAACGGGAGACCGTTATCGTGGCACGGCTTGCGCGTATCGAACCGATAAAACCACTCGCCGCTCACCCCGTCCAACAACCCGTTCACCCGGTCACCCGTGATCGTCCCCTTCTCCATCACCTTTTCAGCCATGTCCGGACAGATTGAATCCAACGCACCCTGCGCGTTACACTGGAGCTGAATCGGTCCCCCGAACGGTTCGTACTTTTTAACCTTCTCAAACACCGTCACGTCCATTCCCTTGCGTTTACACGCCGCCGCGGCGATCAACCCAGCGATTCCACCACCAGCGACGAGCACCTTGGGCAGGTTCTTCTTCGTCGCCACCGCCGCCGTCTCACCGCTCTCACCCGCGTCCGCGTTCGCGACGACGACGACGCGTCGCGCGCGTCGCGTCGTCTTGGACACATCGGCACTCGTCCGCTCAGCCCTTCGAGTTCGAGTTCCGTATCGTCGTTGCGCTCGGGCGCCGACGACGACACCCACCGGCGCCGCGCGCGTCAGAGACGTCGTCGTCGTCAGAGACACCATCGTCACCGCGCTCGCCCGTTCGGTCCTCCGTCCGTCCGTCCGTCCGTCCGTCCGTCGGTCGCGCACTGACGCCCGCGTCGTCGCACTGACGCCCGCGCGCGCGTCGACCACGACCCTCTCTACATAATCGTGAGTCATGACTCGTCAGAACGATCCGTTTATCAAGATTTGCTCGTGTCTCGAGATCTAATCTGTGTGTTTCTTGAGTCATGACTCGTCAAAACTGGCTTTTGGGCTCCTTTAGGCATCGCATCGCGCATCGCGCATCGACTGGGAAGAAGACTGACCTGACCGACGGGCGACGGCAGTCGCGCTCGCGCCCCGAACGGACGAACGCA
>Ga0255770_10002937_pt1 | contig 14980 bp, 20 predicted proteins | sample 071ome_22_FD_179968 | JGI IMG/M metagenome (GOLD analysis project Ga0255770, IMG submission 179968) | Coastal salt marsh microbial communities from the Groves Creek Marsh, Skidaway Island, Georgia - 071404AT metaG (version 2) | ecosystem: Environmental > Aquatic > Marine > Intertidal zone >... | reverse complement strand
CAGCGCTGGGTGGTCGATTCATGATAGGCGTGTGCTTCGAGTATCTCATCACGGGACAGCTTTTTGTCAATCTTGTCGGTCAGGGGCCTGAGCGCATCCACCATGCCGCTTTCCCAGTCGATCAGCGTCCCGTAGACATCAAAGGCAAGAACCTTGAAATTATGGAGTTTCATCTGCGCGTTCCCCTGTCACTAATTCTCCGGGCCATCCTCTTATCGCAGGAAATATAATTTGTAAGCAAATTTAATTTGTCGTTACCGTGGAATCATGTATGAAAATTATAGATCAATTTTTTGTTTCAGCGATGCGATTTCATATAAACATTTCTGCGTTTCTTGCACCGCGTACTTTATCAGCCGCTTTACCAAAGAATGCTGCCCGGGATTTTCATAAGCGTTTGCCCCTCAGGCTCGGATCAGCTGTTCTGCTGGCCGGACTTGCCGCATGTGCCCCGGCAACGTCACCAAAGCCTGATCTCAATTCAGGTGCTTCGACAGAAGGTAATGGCAATATCCTGCCGGATGAAGCCCCTTCGGGATATGTCAGTTGGAATGGCGAAGGACGTCTTGAAATAGCGCCGCCTCTTGAAATTCTTCAGGAAATACAAACGCGGTGCAAGGATCTGGGCTTTGATCTCGGATATGTGACATCTATTTCCCTTGAAGAAACAAATATCAAAGCGGCATTTAACTGCCGTGGTGCCAGTTAGAAATCACGCAAAAATCTGCTCTATGATAAGTCGCTTATCCAGCCATTGCTGGGTCGTGATGCTTGGATAGACAGGCTTGCGATAGCCCAGTGCTTCGTAAACGTCACCCGGGGTTTCGTCTTCCTCGATATCTTCACCGGTAAGGCGATCATCACGTCGTGAATTGTGACGCATGTTGCCGTTGTTATGTGTGATTGGTGACAGTTCCATATCTATCTTAACGACAGAATGGATTACGTGTTTACACCCGGATCATCAGGCAAGGATGGTTTCAGGGTTTTTTGCCGTGACGGCTAAAGTTTTCCCCGGCAGGTCGTTTATAGGATTACGCAAGTATATCTCCCCCTTATCAGAGCCAGGCCCAGCCTGGCTCTTTTTATTCAGGGGTTGAGCATTTTCCGGAATAGCTCAACCTTGTCCCATTTGCCGCTAAGGTGGGGCTGGCGCTGTTTTACCGCCGCAAGCGGATCCGGTTTTGTCATAGTGTCGGTCTGCTCCGCTTCGGAGGGAAGGGTGCTCAAGGATGCCGCACTTAAAGATACAGGAATTATGTCTGTGGCGCCGTTTTGCAGGCTGGCTTGCGCAGGAATCCCGTTACCTTTGGCAGATGAAGGAACAGCCCGGGTGCTGGCGGTATTCGGGATACCATTTTGCCCGCTCGGGATGTTTGCAAGGGTAAGATCTGCATCATCGGTTATGTTTTTCCAAACATCATAAACCCGGGCAACATAAGGCGTGTTCGCCGCGGGATCGGCGTTGTGGTAATGGCGGATGGCCTGATCAATATTTCCGTGCCTGTCTTTGAGGTCGGCAAGAAATGCCGCCGCGTACGCGATATTACCGGAAGGATCGGCCATTTCTTCAAGACTGGCAAACTGATCCTTATGCCAGAATATGCTGATCTGCATACATCCGATATCCATGCGCAGGTCACCTTTATTGATATGGGCGCGGGCATAGGCCAGCATGTCCTGCTTGTTTTCGAAAAAAAGTCCCCTGCCGTCATGGTTAATCGTCCAGGGCCAGCCTAGCCGGACCCCCTTGCCATTTGGCCGGCCGGATTCCACCCGTGAAATTGCCGTCAGCACACCCCGGGGCAGGTCAAACGCCATTTCAAGCTCAGGGGTATGGGCTTCACAGATGCTTGTGTAATTAGGGGCCTGATGCCGGGGGACAATGGGTTGAGCGTTCAGCCCGGTTGCACCAAGGCCTGAAATCATGATGGCAAAGGCGGCAATTAACTTGGTTCTGTAACGAGGTAACATCTCCCCGGACTGCAAGCCTTGTGCCAGCGGTAATGCATGATTTGGCTAAAAATCTGCGGTCTCCTGTCGTATGTATTATTATCCGGTCATGTAAAAGGTAGTCTCATGGGTGAAGTCATATATCTCTATAACAAACGCCCGGAGATTGCGAAAATGACCGATGATGACAATTCGTCATTAAGCGAGTCTGAGATCGCGCGTCTTGAGAATATCCGCGATAATATCGAGGAGCTATTGCATATGGTTGCCGGGCTGAGACGTGATCCCAACGCGGTGGCGCTGGCTGCCGCCCGTTTTGGTGTCATGAGGATGACACAGATCTACGGTCGTGCCTATGTGATGGAATTCACCAAAAGATGCGTTGAAAACATGGAATTGGCGGAAACATTCAGCGCAGATTGATAGATCAATCTGTTCCATGATATAATACAATCACACGTGATTTATTTTAAACCAGCAGTCGCCTTATGATCACCCAGCAGCGCATGCTTCAAATTCTTGAACGCGGTAGCAAAGATGACCGGACAAGCATGCTGGTTGATCAACTGCTGGGCTTGCTCATTATTCTCAATATTTTTGCCATTTCGCTTGAATCCATCGAAAGTCTGAGCCTCGCTTACGAAAGTGAATTCTTTGTCTTTGAGATGGTGTCCGTCACGATCTTCGGGATCGAATATCTGTTACGTATCTGGGCGAGCAGTGCCAACGAAAACAGCAAGTACAGTTCAGCCTCCGCGCGGCGGCTCGAATATATTTTCAGCTTTACCGGGCTGATCGATCTTCTGGCCATTCTGCCAAGCATCCTGCCGCTCTTCATCGGTGATATGGATCTGCGCTGGCTGCGTGCCATGCGTCTTGTCCGATTATTCAAGATTTCACACTATTCATCGGCGCTCGAAGACCTGCTGACGGCGATCAAATCAGAGTTGAGCTCCTTTGGCGCGGCAATGTACTTGCTTCTTATCGCACTATTCATGTCAAGCGCCGTCATGTATCTGGTGGAAAACGAAGCCCAGCCGGATAAATTTTCTTCCATCCCTGAAACCATGTGGTGGTCGCTGATTACGCTCACGACCGTTGGCTACGGAGATGTTTCGCCGATCACGCCGGTTGGCCGGATTGTCGGGGCCATTACCGCCCTTATGGGGGTATGCGTGGTGGCGATGCTCACCGGTATCGTTGCCTCGGCTTTCTCGAACCAGATCGCCCAGCGTAAGATGATCATCGAAGCTGAGATCGCCCATGCGCTGAGCGATGGACTGCTGACCGAGGACGAGCTGGCAAAAATAGAACAGATGCGGCGCGAATTTCATTTATCCGAAGATCACGTGAACGCCCTTATCACGGTCCTGAAGGAAAGAGACTGAAACTTTCTCCGGCGGCCAGGGTTTATCCCTTTATAGAAACTAACATTCCTCTCCTCATGTCGTTATGTGTTAGGAGAGGAAGATGTGATGAAAACTCCGTTGCGCGTGGATACCAAAGCGCTGTCCTATCCGCGTCTTGTCATTGATAAGGGCAAGGCAATCATTGCCACGGGCGCATCCACGGAACAGGCGTATTTCCTCATCGAAGGCAGTGCAAGGGCTCATTCTCCCATCGTCAATGAAGGCGATATCACAGCGGGGCATTTTCTGAGTTTTATTTCTTTTCTTGCGCTGGAAAACTATGAGGCGGATGTTATTGCCACCAGCCGTTGTGAAGTGCTTGTCCTGCCCCGTGAGCTGGTTGAAAATTGCTGGCAGGATGAAGACAGGACGAGCTGGGTGTTCGCCTGCTCAATAGCCAGCGATACGCTCAAGAAAAAAATGCTTCCTGAAAGGGAGATCGCATGACAGCGCAGATCCCTTCAGCCCGTATGATTGATGGTGAGGTCCTCTTCCGCGAAGGTGATCCCGCCGGTGCTTTTTATCTCATTGAGCAGGGTCGTGTCCTTGTTCTTGACCGGTCGGGAAATACGGTTCTCCGGTATTATGAAAAGGATCAGCTTTTCGGCATTCCCGAAGTGCTGGCAGGTGCAGTCTGGCCGCATACAGCGCTGGTTTCAGGGCAAACCCTGATACGAGCCTTCCCGGCCGGTCTTTTATTCGAACGCATGGAAAAAATGCCGGCCTCGCATCAGGATTTCATTAATTCAATGGTCGCGCTCGGAAACTGATTGGCACGGTTCATGCAATATTTGGCTTGTCTGACCTGAAACGGAGCAAGCCATGAATGATCATAATGTCAAGGATATCATCAAGGAAGAGAGTGCCAATCTCTCAGACATGGCGGTAAATTTCGTGCATTACGATGATCATGAAGAGATCACCAGCACCGAAACAGTGCCTCTTGCCCATTATATCGAGGATTTCGGCCTGACAAGTGAGGTTTTTCTGGTCCGCCATCAGAAATTGGGCGGCCGTAAGCGCTAATATCAAACCGATATGGGCTAGCCGATCATTTCCATCCGTGCCAGACGCCGACGCTCTGATGACGAAGGAATACGCATCATCTCCCGGTATTTTGCCACTGTCCGCCTTGCCAGCGTAATACCCTGATCACTGATGGCTTCTGCGATATCATTATCGCTGAGGGGCTTTTTCGGGTTTTCTGCCTGAATGAGGCTCTTGATCTTATTCCTGACGGCAGTGGCCGCCATGCCTTCTTCGCTATCATCGCTCGCGATGGACACACTGAAGAGGGATTTAAGGGAATAGGTTCCGCGCGGCGTGTTGATCACAGTGCCGTTCGTAACCCGGCTGATGGTGCTTTCATGCATACCCACGGCTTCGGCAATCGTTTTCAGAGACATCGGCTTCAGTGCTTCCATGCCATGTTCCATGAAATCTTTCTGGATACGGATGATCTCAGCTGAGATCTTCATGGTTGTCATATTCCGCTGTTCAAGCGCACGTTTAAGCCATCGGGCGGAGCCGATCGCATTGCCCACAAAGTCATTGCCGTTTTCTTCGCTTTTACGCTCAAGGTGTGTTTCGATTTCATCGGCATAATCTTCCCTGATATGAATTGTTGGCAGGGTTGACCGGTTAAGCTCAACAGCCCAGCCATCCTTGGTCTGGCGCACCAGCACATCAGGCTCGCCCAGAGGCGGCAGATCATTGCTGTAGCTTTCGCCCGGTTTCGGGTTGTAACCCCGGATCAGCCTGAGGGTTTCGAGAATATCATCCTGGTTGCAACGGGCCAGACGTGCAAGAGAGGCAATTTCGCCTTTGCCCAACAAGTCGATGTTATCAAGGACAATGGCCATGACGTCATCATATTCGCCCCTGTCTCTGGCCTGAAGTGCAAGGCATTCGGCAAGATTTCGGGCAAAAATACCCGCAGGTTCCAACTCCTGCAGATTTTCAAGGACCATCTCAAGGCGTTCAAGATTAACATTGGTGGAGGCAGCGATATCTTCGAGTGATTGGTCAATCCAACCCGTGGGTGAGATAAGATCAGTCAGCATATAGGCGATGGCCCGGTCGCCGGGATCTATGGTGAGGTCAATCTGCCGGATGATCATCGCATGCAGGCCGTCTTCAGGATTGGCGATACGTGCCATCATATCATCGGCATCGCTGTCAAAAGATGAGTTTTTATGCGTGTTTTCAAGGGAAGAATAACGGTTATCCATATCGGCATGTGCCGTCGGATCATCCTGTAGCGCATTGTTGGTCGGCGTAAGCTCGGCCACATCCTTTGGCATATCTGTGTCTGAATTCTCTGTCTTCTCATGCAGGTCAGGGGCGTCCGATGCGGCATCTGTGCCGGCTGTGTCGTCGCTCACCTCAAGAAACGGGTTTTCCAGTGCCTGCTCTTCAAGAAAGGTCCGGATTTCAAGATTGGTCATCTGCAACAGTTTGATCGCCTGCTGCAATTGCGGGGTGATAATCAGCGATTGTTTCTGTTGCGCTTTGATAACAGGTCTTAACTGCATGATGTCCTCCACTTTTAGTGTGGAGAAAGCTTCTCAAAAGTTTTTCATTAATCAAAAATTAATATTTGACGAGCAAATTTGTCAAAAATAGAACAAAATTATTGTTAATTATCAATAATATAACTTTTATTCGTTAATTTAGTATTAATTACATGTCAATTTTTCAACCTTCCTCAGGCATGTAATCATGGTATTGTTCTTGCATGCCGGGCCGGGGCAGATATTTGTTCTGCCGGTCTGATAAAGGCTGATATGAAGCCCTGCCAGAGAGGATAGACAAATGATCACGCTCAGCCGCACGAGGCCCAGTCGCTATACGGGATGTCAGCGTTGCCGCGTTATCAGACTTTTCATGCTGACGGTTTTTATGCTGGTGATCCTTGGTCTTCTTGCCAGCGACAAGATGGAATATCTTCAGTTTATCTCAGCCGAGCGCGCCGCGCTGGCGATCTGGGTTGTTGGCGGTGTTGGGTTTGTAATCAAGCTTGTCTTCTGGCGGCTGGAAAAACGCCGGGCTGCTAGCGATCCCGGACAAGCCTGACGGCCATTTCCTGAAACGGGAAAAACCGGCCATAACTGTAGCCATTGATGAAATTCACCGTATAGATATGGCGTGAGGCGTAAGGATTGCGCTCTCCCGTCCAGTAGGGTTCGGGTGAGGTATTGGGGAAGATTTCCCCATTGATCTTCACGTCACCACATTCCATGCAAAGCAGGCCTTTGAGCTCTTCCAGCGAAGGCAGTCTCCATTCTCCCCCAAGCTGTTCATTGGCAAGACGGATCGCTTCCTTGATGCTTTCATGGTTGAGCTTGACGATCTCACCAACGCAGGTTTCGCCGTTCCAGTTCTGGCCGACACTGCAGCGTAGCCATTCAACCCCGTAGCTGAGGTCAATCACGAGATGTTCACGTGCCATGAAGGCGCTGGTGGCCGATGCTGAAGACAGGGTGAGGCTGTTCAGGCAAACCACCATGGCAAGGATGAACTTCAGAACTGTCCGCCGGAATGGATTCATGGATACACTCCATTTTCAACATTAGATATCTATTATATAGTAGTTTTAACGATAGAGGACCTGCAAATTTTAGACCATTTTCACCTTTCGGTTTCAGGTTGGTATCAATATTGCAGGATGGTTCATCGAGTTTACTTGATCGTCACGGTTTTTAGATATGGATATTGCATCATTAGTTGGTTTTCTAGGCGCGGTCGGCATGATCGTCGGGGCAATGATCTCCGGTGGGGGCGTCGGGCCATTTATTGACGTTCCGTCCATCCTCATCGTGTTTGGTGGGACTTTCTTTGCGGTTATGTACACCGCCCCGCTCGGTGTTTTTCTGGGTAGTTTCGGTGTCATGGCCAAGGTTTTCCTGCCACCGGTCAAAAAGCAGGATGAGCTTGTCACCCGCATGGTCGAACTTGCCGGTATTGCCCGTAAAGACGGCATGATGGCACTTGAAGGCCAGGATGTGCCGGACAAATTCTTTTCGAAAGGGTTGCAGATGCTGGTCGATGGCGCGGATGAATCCAAACTGACCGCCCAGCTCAATCAGGAAATCAAGGCGATGAGATCACGCCATGAAGCCAATCAGGGTGTTCTTAAAGCCTGGGTGGATCTGGCGCCTGCCATGGGGATGATCGGCACGCTGATCGGTCTCGTGCTTATGCTTGGAAACATGGCTGACCCGAAAGCGATTGGCCCTGCCATGGCGGTGGCCTTGCTGACAACGCTTTACGGGGCGTTTATCGCCAATATCATGTTTGCGCCGATGGTAACCAAACTTGAAGGTTACACGGCGTATGAGACCGTCTATCGTGAAATGGTCGTTATCGGGCTTAAGAATATCGCCCGTGGCGAGTCCCCACGTAACATTCAGGATCAGATGATCGCCAACCTGCCGCCCAAATTGCAGGAAAGCGTGGCCGCAGCCTAACCCTGCGGTCAGCATCTGGAATAAAGAGAGGATAGCATCATGGCAGCTGAAGCCGAAGAAGCTATTGAAGAAGAAGCTCCGGACGAAGAATGTCCCAAATGCCCCCCTGTCGGGGCGCCGGCATGGATGGCCACCTTTGCGGATATGGCAACCCTGCTGATGGCGTTCTTTGTTCTCATTCTCTCTTTTGCCGAATTTAACGTCCCGAAGTTCAAGCAGATCTCCGGCTCGCTTAAAAATGCGTTTGGTGTTCAGCGAATCATTCCGATTGTTGAACAGCCCAAGGGCACCACTATTCTTTCCTTGAATTTCAGCCCGTCTCCGGCACCGTCGCTGACCGATGACATGACCCAGCAGACAACAGATGTGACCAAGCCTGACCTGGATGTTCAGCAGAAAAGCAATGATGGCGAAGGAATGGACGGCAGTGCCGATGACATTCTGAAAGCACTGGAAGATGCGATAGCACGCGGTGATATCGAGGTGGAAACACTCGGCGAGAAAGTGGTGGTGAATTTTACCGCAACCGATACCGAACAGCAGAATCTGCCCCAGATGCTCAAAGAAACACTGAACGCGCTTGAAGCCGCCAAGGAATCCGCCGGCAAGGCAGATCAGGAAGTGCTTTTCGGCGGGCTTGAGCAGAAATTAAAGCAGATGATCGCAGCGACCGAACAGGCACAGCAGCAACAGGCGGAAATCGCCAATGCGGCCTCCGAGGCAGAAGAGAAGGCCGAGAATGCCAACCGCCGGGCTGAGCTCGCTGAGGATGAGCTGCGCGTTGCCCTCAAACAGCAGATTGATCAGGGGCTTGTCGATGTTGAACGTACCGATGACAAGGTTATCATCACCGTTGGTTCGGGCGGGGCATTCCCTTCAGGTTCCGCAGCGCTGACACCACAGGCCAAAGAGATCATGGAAAAGATCGCCGGCGCCAGTGCAGACAGCAAAGGCAAGATCAAGGTTTCAGGTCATACGGATAACGTGCCACTGGTCTTCGGCTCAAACTTCCGGGATAACTGGGATCTTGCGGCAGCTCGTTCGGCCAGTGTCGTTCAGGCCCTTGAGGATACAGGTGCGGTGAGCGCAGGCCGTCTTGAGGCGATCAGTTTCGGTGAAACGCAGCCGCTGGAAAGCAACGATACCGCTGCAGGCCGCAACAAGAACCGCCGTATTGAGATTGAGATCAATTACTGATCTCTCAAACCGGCCATCAATTTTTAATACAACATAACCTCCGGCCTTCTGAACGGCCGGGGGTATTCTTTTCTGAACGCCCATCTCTGAGCACATATGAACAGCGCATGACCAAAGCCCCCGGGCCTTCTCTTCTCTTCTCTTCACTTCAGATACGGGACGGGCCAAAAGGCTGATGGTGTATATGCGCAAGACCAGTTAACCTGATGCCGTGCTCGCTTTTCCCTGAACCTGCTTCAGTAAGGTTTGGGCCCATAGAATACCCGGGTAAAGCGGCCCATCTTACGCGGTATTGGCGGCGCTTGGGGGTGAACAGAAGGGGCACTGATCCTTGTATCCCCTTCCGCGACTTACGAGCTATCAGCTGATCACATCTGCACCGGCAAGAAACCGTCCTTGAGGAGCGTCATCAGATAGAAAGAAGGCACGTGCAGCATGGATGGTCGCGTCAGATACATGACGCTCAACCCAGCAACAAAGCCAACCGGTGATATTGCCTTGTTCTGGCGATTATCCGGGCAATGACAGGGCAAATGCAGGGGTGATTACATGCCGGGGATGGAGGACCTGCGGCGTTTCTTTTTCGGGGCTTCATCCACCTGAGGCTCGCCCACAAGTGAATCCCTGAACCGTGTCTTTGGGTCAAATTTACGGCAGATTTCCTGAACTTCTTTCACGTCTCTTGCCGCGATAACAATCCACATCTGGTAATCTTTATAGATGATGAAACTGCGCAACATCATCAGATAGCCGCGTTTGAAATACAGCGACATCAGAATATACGCGATAATAAAAAGAGACCAATGGACCACGAAAGTGATCGCATAGATGGCCGCGAGCGCCATAAGAGGTTCAACCAGCCGGTGCTGAATAAGCCATAGCGGCGGTGCGAGGAAAGCCAGTTGCGAGGGGCTTGTATCAATAATCTCGCATCGTCTGGTCAGATTGCGCAGGACTTCGAAAACAGAAAGCTCATCCCGTTTCGGGAAGGAATAGTTTTCAAGGTCTTTGCTGACCTGTTCAATGTTTTCAGGGCTTGCAAATTCAAGGGTTACACCGAGAGGTCCGAAACCAATCACATTGAAAATCGCGCCATTACGCCAGATGGTCAGAAGAATGCCTTCGTCCTCGTCGCATTCTTCCATGACAGTCTGGAATTCAATAATACCGCCATTGTAAATTTTGCTGTCTGTACCGATGATCACATCTCCCACGGCAAGCCGCAGTGTTCTTGCCCGGGAGATGGTATTAACTTCCTTGATGGTCAGAAAACTTCGCTGATGGGATGATGCTTCCGTTGCGTTTTCACCTGACGGGGCTTGCTGCTGCATCTCTGGGTTTTCGTCTAGCATGCGTGGCCCCCTTCAGGGAAAGATTGCCGTAAAATCAGGGATATTTAATGCTGTTCTTGCTGTCTTCGATCTGCTGGACGATCGCCATATTCTGGTTCACCATCGCATTAAGCAGGTTAAGCAATTCACCCTGGCGGCTGTAGATAGCCTTGAGCTGACGGCCGTCATCCATGCCGCTTGCCATCGTTGTGATGCCGTCGATGGTTTTTGTTTCCATCGACTTGATCTGGGCCAGCAGTTTCTTGTTCTGGCTGCTCAGCTCTGAACTGATGCTCTTGGAAACAGAACTGGTCATGGATTTATTGCTGGCCTGAACGGCATCGGTGGTTGCTTTCATGCTTGCAACAATGCTGTCACGGGTAAGGGTGATGCCTTCGTTGAGCGACTGCAATTCGCCGATCAGCTGGTTGTTCTGGGCAACAAGCGATTCCTGAGTTTTCAGGGCGTTTTCAAGGCTTGTCAGGGTGTTATTCACCTGATTGACGTTTTCCGCAAAAACAACCAGCGCTTCACGACTTGTGGTCGTGATCGACTTCAGGTCAGACATGGTGCGGAAATAAATCAATGCGGCAAATACCGAAGCGACCAGCATACCGGTAACGGCGCTGAAAAAGATAATTGTTGTTGCACGATGAATCTTTTTCACGTTTTCCTCCAGCGACTTGTTGCTGTTTTTAATCTTGCTAAATTCTGCCGTTACATCTGTCGCGGCATCAGCCGCATCAAGTGCCAGCTTCACGCTGTCCTGAATATCCTTTGGTCGCATGCTCATCTGCGTCTCCTTGTGGTTTTCTGTCCTTGTGTGTCAGAAAACTGTTGCCTGGTAAAATATGCACATTCCGTGCCAGTCACTTCAAAAACCGTCATTGAAGGCAGGCGCGGCCCTTTGAAGCCGAATTTCCGGCAACCATATGGCCGCGGTTTTTCATAGGTGATGAAATGGTGGACGCAATCAAAGCAGTTCACACGTCTGATGGGCGTAAGTTCAAATTTACGAGGTTTATTTGGCCGCATCTTTCCGCCCATGTCTTTGCTGGATACTCATCGCCAGCTGTGCCAGCCGAAACCGGATTGCCCCGAGATAGCAGAGAAAAGCCGCAAACCAGGACATTCCGGCACGGAACATATCTCCCTGCTCCTTCCAGTCAAATCCGGACAGGGTCAGATAGACCGCAACACCGAAAAAGGAAATGGTGCTGATCAGCTCCCCGAGGCTATGGTGTCGATAACGTGGCATCTTTTCCCCTATCCCTTCAATATCAGAGTGCCTGGCCGTGTTCGTCGAACATCATATCCTGCGGCAGGACAACTTCAGGCTCCGGCATGATCTCGCCCCTGTCAACGCGGTAGATATAGGCCAGCACCACCGCAACCGCATTATATAACTTTTCACTGATTTCCGCACCGATATTCCCGGTGAAGTACAAAGCTCGGGCAAGGAGCGGGCTCTGGAAGATAGTGACATGATGCTCTTTTGCCCGCTCGATGATGCGTTCCGCGAGCACGCCTTTACCCATGGCCAGAATAACAGGTGCGCCGCCTTCATCGGCAACATAACGCAAGGCAACGGCAAAGTGGGTCGGGTTGACAATCACCGCCGTGGCATCGCCGACATCCTCCAGCGCTTCACGCTGGCGTGAACTCTGCTGGGACTGTTCCATCTGCATCCGCCGGATTTTGGATTTAACCTCGGGCGAACCTTCGGTTTGCTTCATCTCGTCCTTCATTTCCTTTTTCGACATGCGCATGGATTGCATATGGGTGTGGCGTTGCCAGAAATAATCGATGACCGCGATGATAAAAAGCGCGACAACCATGGCCCCGAGGAGAAACTGGAACCCCCACAGCATCACCTCAAGCGACTGGTTAAGTGTACTTTGGGCAAGGGGCAGAACCTGCGGCATATAGAGGGCAATAAACAATCCACCGATTGAAAAGAGCAGAATAACCTTGAGCAATGATTTGCCGAGTTCCACCAGTCCTTTTATGGAAATGATTTTCCCCAGCCCTTTGATCGGGTTCAGTTTGTTCCCTTTGAAAGCGATGGCTTTAGGCGCGAAATTTATTCCGCCCACGGCTGTCTGGGTTAGCAGGACAACGATAAGCATCGGCACGCCGGTGAACAAAATCAGGAGGATAAAGGACCAGAAAATGGATTTGACCTTGTTCAGCCAAAGCGTTTCCAGCATTTCAGGATGATCGAGGATAAAAAGATCCGACCAGATATTCAGCATGTTCTGACCATAAAACGGGATGCTCGAGATCAGGGCCCACCCCATGGCGATGCCGGTGAAAACGAACATCTCTTTCGATGAAAGGACCTGACCATCCTCCTTGGCTTTATCCAGTTTTCGCTGGGAGGGGTCTTCGGTCTTTTCCTGGCTGTCGTCTTCTTCAGCCATGCTGCATATCCCCCATCATGTCATGAAGATGCTGGATCGCATCATCGGTAAGGTTGGCCATGGCCGCGCCAAGAAAGTCAGCCGAAAAATACAGAATGAGGAAAACCCCCATCAGTGAAATCGGGAACCCGAAGGAAAACAGATTCAGCTGCGGTGCGGCACGGGTAACAACGCCAATTGATACATTGATAAAAAGAAGAATGGTGGTAATGGGCACCATGATCATGGCGGCGGCAAAAAACATGGATCCTGCCGCAGCAATTCCGGCCCTGACCATGACTTCTGTATCCGGGCTGAACCCCACGGGCATGATACGGTAGGATTCCAGCATGGACCTGATGGCAATCAGGTGGCCGTCAATGCTGACAAAGACAATCATCAGGAAGAGATAGAGTATCTGGCTGACAACAGGTGTCTGCCCGCCGGCATTGGGGTCTATCTGCGCAGCATAACTGAGCCCGGAGGAGGAGGCTATCTTCTCCCCGGCCAGCATGGCAGCACCGAAAAAGATCGACATGATCAGGCCGGCGGCAAGGCCGATGCTGATTTCAGCCATGATGATGACAATCACCTGCATTGATGCCACCACGTCCATGGGCAGGAGCGGGGCATTTAGGGCTATCGCTGTTGCCAGTGTGATGGACATGATGATCCGGACCTGAAGAGGAACCCAGCGTGAACCGAGAAACGGTGCCGCCATCATGAACGCACCAATACGAAGACTGCTGAGAAAGAAATTGGTCAGATACATCATCACGACCTGGAGATCCAGACCGGGAAGGGAAGGGCCGGACGCCCCGGCAATGACCAGTTCTTTCACCATCAGTTGATAGCCACAATCTGATCAAAGGTAAGGGTGAAGAATGCCGTCAGGTTGTTGAGCATATAGCCGGACAGAAGCCCGAACACCACCAGCACCACCACCAGTTTCGGCACAAAGCTCAGCGTCATCTCATTTATTGACGTCGCCGCCTGAATAATGCCGATAGTAAGGCCGATGCCGAGCGCCACACTCAGAAGCGGGCCTGCGGTCAACAGGATTTGCATGAACATCATCTGCAGGAAATCAACGTTCTGATCAAAACTCATGGCCTTTATCCTTTGCGATGTTTGCGTCAGGGGGTGGAATAGGTTGCAACTAGTGAGCTGACGGTCATGGCCCATCCGTCCACCAGCACGAAAAGCAGGAGTTTGAACGGCAGTGAGACAAGCATCGGGCTCAGCATCATCATCCCGAGAGACATCAGCGTTGAGGCAATGACCATATCGATGACCAGAAAGGGCAGGAACAAAAGGAAGCCGATCTGGAAAGCTGTTTTCAGCTCAGAGGTAATATACGCAGGCAGGAGTACGGAAAACGGAACATCAGCGTTGCTGGCATAGGGCATATCTCCCGCCATCTCCGAGAACATGGACAAATCATTGATCCGTGTATTTTCGATCATGAATGCCTTGATCTGGACGCTGGCGGTCTGAAGCGCAGTCAGCGCATCCATCCTGCCATCAAGGTACAGGGAGAGAGATTCATCGTAAATCACCGTGAAGGTCGGTGCCATGATGAAAAAAGTCAGGAACATGGCAATGGCTATCAGCACCTGATTAGGAGGTGTCTGCTGGGTGCCCATTGCCTGACGCAGAAGGGAAAGAACGATGATCACCCGGGTAAATGACGTCATGCCCAGCACCAGCGAGGGCAAAACCGTCAGTGCCGTCATCAGCATCAGGATCTGGAGTGACAAAGAATAGGTTGCGGTGCCGTTGCTGTTATCGCTGACGGTTAGTGCCGGCAGGCCGCCAAAAGCCTGTTCCAGCCCGCTCTGGGCCAGCGTCGGGCTTGTGGTAATGCAAACCGCCGCTATAACAGCGCCGAGAAAGGACAGGATTTTCGTGTTTATGCTCATTTGTCAAATCCCAGAAGCGGGTTGCGGGACCGGGCCTTTTTCATGGCCTGAAGGAAGGGCTGCGCCATCGAGTTCTTGTCTGTATCCGTTTTCCCGGATGAGCCTGATGCTGCCTTGGTGGAGGCGGATGGCCCGGGCGCGGGCTTGCGCGGGTCTGTTCCGGCTTCTTCAAGCGGAACAACAACAGGTTGCTGGTTTTTGGTGGTGATGATGGCGTAGGGAAGATCATTGATTGCCACCAGCTTGATACGTTCCGTTGAACTGATGGCGGTATCTTCAATGAGTTTGATCCGGCGC
>Ga0255770_10002929_pt1 | contig 14994 bp, 16 predicted proteins | sample 071ome_22_FD_179968 | JGI IMG/M metagenome (GOLD analysis project Ga0255770, IMG submission 179968) | Coastal salt marsh microbial communities from the Groves Creek Marsh, Skidaway Island, Georgia - 071404AT metaG (version 2) | ecosystem: Environmental > Aquatic > Marine > Intertidal zone >... | reverse complement strand
GAGGTCTTCCGCGAGCCCCAGCCCGCTACGGAAGCGCTGTCCAATCGCTTCATCACCATCGATCTGTCCACGGAGCTCACCCCGGCCCTGCGCGAGGAAGGCCTGGCCCGGGAAGTGGTCAACCGGATTCAGCGGGCGCGCAAGGACGCTGATTTCCACGTCAGCGATCGCATTACGGTGCGGTATGCAGCGGCGGCACCGCTCGCTGCGGCCATCGAGGTCCACGGCGCTTACATTGGCGGCGAGACGCTGGCCGTGGCCCTGGTGCCCGAGGCGAACCTTGGGGAAGACGCCACCGCGGTGACCATCGATGGCGCCGAGCTGCGCTTCACCCTGACCCGAGAGGCCCGCTAGCAGGTCCTGGGGCCATGCGCTTAGGGCCTAGGGCCTAGCGTTCTAGGGCAGGACGGGGGGGAAGGCCGGCCTTTTCGTAAAGGGCATCCAGGACCACCGCCGTGGCGAGGGCATCTGCGCCATCGGTGGGGGGCCGCTTCCCGCGGAGCACGGCGTCGGCAAAGGCCTGAAGCTGGTAGCAATAGCTGGGGGTGGGATCCACCGATTCCCGGAGTTCGCCGTCCTTGCGGGTCAGTGTTAGCTCATGCCCTAGCTGGGGCGCTACGGGGTTTTGCACCCGAAGCGATCCTTCTGAGCCGCGCAGGCTCAGCCACGCCGCGAGGGGGTCCTCGGGGCTCATGCTCGCTGTCACCGTGGCCGCCAGCCCCGGGTAGGCGGCATGGGAGAGAACCCCGCGGAAGCGTTCGTCTACCTGGTCGATGACCCCCTGGGCGTCCGCGCTCGCCACCGTGAGGGGATCGCCAAGCAGGCGGCGAAACATATGCACGCCGTAGATCCCTAGATCCAGGAGTGCGCCGCCGGCGGTATGAAAGCGTCGGCGGATATCCCCCGGGGGAATGTGGGGCACGGAGAAGTGCATGGCCAGGTCCGTGAGCGTGCCTAGCGTGCCCCCTCGCAGGATCTCTTCTACCCGGGCCCAAAGGGGATGGTAGACGTAGTGCATGGCCTCCATGAGCACGGGGCCGTAGCCCTTTTGCAGGAGGCTGCGCAGCGCCGGGGCATTGCCGCTGAGGGGCTTTTCGCAAAGCACGGCCTTCCCGGCCCCCAGGGCCGCCTCGACCCACACCAAGTGATGGCTCGCCGGGAGGGCGATGTAGACCGCATCCACGTCATCGCGGGCGATCAGCGCCGCGTAGCTGTCCGCAACGCCAGGAATGGCGTGCTCCTGGGCGAAGGCCTCGGCCCGGGCTTGGTCCCGGGCGGCCACGGCGGTGACGGACACGTCGGGTACGGCATCCGCGGCGTAGATCACCGCCGCGGGGGTAATGCGTGCGGCGCCAAGGAGCCCCAGACGCAGGGTCAAGCTTGCCCCCGCTCCGGCAGCACGCTGTCGAGGTCCGCAGCGCTGTCCGCGCCAAAGGCCTTGGCCAGGAGATCCATGCCCCCTTCCTGTCCTTCCGGGGGCAGGGGCGCGCAGGCCGTGAGGCCGCCGTCCACGGCCAGGGCCTGCCCGGTGATGAAGCTCGCTTCGTCGCTGGCGAGGAAGGCCGCCGCGTTGGCGATGTCGCTGCCTTCCCCGGCGCGGCGGATGGGCTGATTCCCGGCGAGCACGGCGCGCATGATGCCTGCGTGGTCGACGTTGCCGCCGCCTTCCTGGGCCAGGCGGCCCGCAAAGATGGGGGTGGCAATGCCGCCGGGGCAGATGGCGTTGACCCGGATGGCCGCTGGGCCCAGCTCCCGCGCCAGGGAGCGGGTCATGCCGATCACGCCGGCCTTAATGGCGCTGTAGACGTGGGGGCCGTAGCCGCCCTTAAGCCCGGCGACGCTGGCGGTGGTAAGAATGGTGCCGCCGCCCCCAGCTTTGAGGTGGGGCGTGGCATGGCGAATGCCCATAAGCGGCCCGGTTAGCATGGCGTCCACGGTACGGCGGTAGCGTTCGTCGAAGGTGAGGGTTTCGATCTCGCCGCTGACGCCGCCGAAGCCCGCGTTATTAAAGAGGCAGTCGAGGCGTCCAAAGGTGCTGAGGGCGGCGTCGACCAGGGCCTTGATTTCGTCCTCCCGCGCCACGTCACAGGGCAGGAAGTGGAAGGCAGGCCCGAGGGCTTCCGCCAGGGCCTGCCCCTTGGCCTCCTGAAGATCACCCCCCACAACCTGGGCCCCTTCGTCGATAAACTTCCGGACCGCGGCTTCCCCGATGCCGCTGGCGGCGCCGGTGATGATGGCAACCTTGCCTTCTAAGCGTCCCATGGTGTGCTCCTCCCCTAGTTTCCCGTGAATTTCGGTTCGCGCCCCTCCCGGAAGGCCGCGATGCCTTCGGCGTAATCATCGGTTTGCGCCGTCAGTGCCCATTGGTCTGCGTCCATGTGCATGATCGCGCTATCGAGGGCGTCGCTTAAGGCGTTGACGCTCTCCTTGATCATTTGTAGCGCGAGGGGGGGCTTGGCCGCATAGCGCGTGGCCCAGCGCCGCGCCGTAGCCAAGGCTTCTCCGGGGGCCGTGACTTCATCGACGTAGCCCCAGGGTTCGAGTTTCTGCGCCCCGTAACTTTCCCCGGAACCCACCATTTGTTTAGTGCGCGATGGGCCGATGAGGCGAAGGCAAAGGGCGAGGCCGCCCCACTGAAGGTTCATGCCCCGATCGATTTCCGGATAGGCGAAGCGCGCCGTTTCTCCGGCGATGCGGAAGTCGCAGGCCGTGGCCATGCAGGCGCCGCCGCCCATGGCGGCCCCTTCCACGGCGCAAAGGGTGATTTGGGGAATGGCCCGAAGGGCTTTTAGAAGCTCGCCCCCCAGCCGGGCCCGGCGCCGGCGCTCAAGGCCATTGCCCTCGTCGCGTTGTTCCCGAAGGTCTGCGCCGCCACAAAAGTGCTTGCCGGCGCCGGTAAGGATCACGACGCGAACGGCGCTCTCTCGGCTTACCGCTTGGGCCTTCGCGATGATCGCTTCCATGACCTCGGTGGAGAGGGCGTTGGCAGCGTTCGGCCGGTTCAGGGTGATGATCCCAAGGGGGCCTTCCAGCGTTAGGGTGACCAGATCGCTCATGGTGTTTTCTCCGCGGCGTGGATGCGCCGCCAGAGTAAATCGGGCAGCCAGCGCCGGAGGCGCCAACCGAGGCGCGTGCCCTTGCCCGGGAAGACGAAGAATTCGCCGCGCTCGAGGGCGCTTTCAATGGCGTCCAGGACCGTGTCCGGTTCGAGGTGCTCGATCTGATCGAAAAACTTCGGCCATACCGTGTCCCGGGCCTGATTCAGGAGGGGGGTGCGCACCGGGGGCGGACACACGCAGGCAAAGCGCACGCCCTGATTTCGGTTCTCGTGATAGAGAATCTCCGAGAAGGCGACCACGGCAAACTTCGATGCGTCGTAGGCGCCCATGTAGAGAGTGGGGAGCCAGCCGGCCATGGAGGCGAAGTTGATGAAGTCCCCCTCACCCCGTTCCAGCATGGGGGGGAGGGCTGCCTTGGCCACGTTCACCACCCCACTGTAGTTGATGTCCATGACCCGGTGGATGACCTCCCGGGGCTGATCGAGGATGCGCCCCAGGGGCATGATGGCCGCGGCGCTATAGACCCGCTTGATGGGGCCCTGGTCCCGTTCAATGCGGGCGACGGCCTCGGCGACGGCATCGCCGTCCGTGACATCCACGGTGTGGGTCTTGATGAGCTGCTGGGCCTCGCAGGTTTCCTCAAGGCCCTGGGCGTTCACGTCCAGCGCGGCAACGCTGGCTCCGCGGCTGGCCCAGCGCTGGGAGGCAAGGCGCCCCATGCCACTGCCCGCGCCCGTGATTAAGGTGACCCCGGCGTCGCTCATAAACCGTCTCCTCCCCTGGTGAGTTCTAGGGCTCGAGTTCTCGAAGCAGAACCTCCCGGAGGGCGTCCCAGGTGCCGGAAAACACCACCCGGTCCTGCTTCTTCTCGAGCTGATAGTCGTACATGGGATCGTAGTAGTCCGTCAGCAGGGTTTCGATCCAAACCCGATGCTGATGCCCTTCGCCCCCCCGGGCTTGATCCTCAAGGGCCTCATCTAAGATCGCCAGCAGCGTTTGGTAGCGAGCCCCACCGAGGCGCCGCTCGATCTTGCCCAGGGCGCCGCGCAGATAGGTCGAAAAGGCCTCGAAGCCGGCGTCTTCCCCGTAGGAGGCGAGGTGATCGGCGAGGCCGTCGGTGATGTATTCCTCAAAGGTGAGGTCCACGCGGGCCTCGAGGTCCGCCTCCAGCAAATAGAGGGGCGCGGCCTTCATGGCATTCGATAACGGTTCGGGGACGGACAGGCGCCCAATGGCTCGGGACTCGTCCTCGATGGCAATGCCCCCAGGCACCTGGGCTAGGCGAAGGAGGGCTAGGGCCAGGGCGTTCTCAAAATTGATGGGGGTGGGCTGGGGCGTGGCCTTGGGGCCGAAGGCGCTGCCTCGGTGCACCGCCAGGCCTTCGAGATCAAGCGCTCGGGGAAGGGTGTCGAGGAAGCGCGTTTTGCCGACGCCCGTGCGTCCCCCCACCACGCGCCAGGGTAGGCGCGGGCTTTCCCGGCCAATCACGTCGAGGAGGTGCTGACGAAGCGCCTTATAGCCGCCAGTAATCCCTGGGAGCTCGATACCAGTCTCGGCCAGCCAGCCCTGGGCGATCTGGGAACGCTGGCCTCCGCGGAAGCAGTAGAGGGCGCCCGTGGGATGGGCCTTGGCCCAGGCGGCCCAGGCCTCGATGCGTGCTTCCCGGGTGTCGCCGCTGACCAGGCGATGGCCGAGGCGTACCGCGGCGTCGTGCCCCTCTTGCTTGTAGCAGCGGCCCACCCGGGCCCGCTCATCGTCGTTCATGAGGGGGTGGTTGGTTGCGCCGGGGATGGCCCCCTTAAGGAATTCGATAGGGGCGCGCACGTCGAGCAGGGGGCGCCCTTCAAGGAGGAGGGCGTCAAAGGTGTCCGGGCCCAGCCAGGTCCCCTGGGGAGGGTTCACGGAACGGCTTCGAAGACCGGCTCGCCGGCTTCGAACTGCTCGAGATGCTGCCGAAGCACGGGGAGATAGGGCGGATCCTCGAGGGCCTCAGCGGCGGTGACGGCGCGGCGCTGAAGTAGAACGGCCCGTTCAAAATCGCCCGTGGCGGCCGCGGCGGCGGCCCAGGTATCGAGGTAGGCGGGGTTGGCTGCAGCAGCTTCATCCCGGGTCATGAGAGCGTCCATAAGCCGCAGGGCCAGGGCCGGGGCCCGAAGGGTAGGCCGCTCCGCCACGGCGAGAATCCAGGCCGCGGTATTGATGGTTTCCGCCTCTCCGGAGCTTAAGCCCGCGGCGCTGAGCCAGCGCTTCGCAAGCTCGTCATCCTGAGGGAAGTGAACGCCGTCGGCGTAGAGGGAGCCGAGGAGCAGCATGGCATCGGCGACGCCGCTGTCCGCGGCGGCGGTGAGCCAGCCCTGGGCCCGGTCGTCGAGGGCTTGCTCGGTGCTGAGCTTTTCCCGGACGGAGAACAGCTGGGCTTCCCGGTGGCCCGCGTCCGCGGCGCGATGCAAACGCTCAAGCGCCTGCGCCTCGGCCTTGGCCACGAGTTGACCGTTGTATTCGAGGCGCGCGAGGAGCACCTCTGCGTCCAGGTTATCTCGGGCAATAGCCTGGCGCAGAAGGGCCACGCCGGCACTGCGGTTTTCTTCTCCGAAGTGGCCGCTTAAGTAAAGCTTGGCCAGGTTGACCATGGCTTCCGCCGAGCCCTGGGCTACGGCGAGGAGGAGTTGATCTACGGCGGCATCGAGGAAACGGCTTTGCTCCTCCCCCTCCCGCCGGGCGGCGAGGGCCAGGTAGACCGTGCCGAGGAGCTCCCGGGCGACAAGGTTTCCCGCTTCGCTGGCGCTTTGGAGCCAGCTCACCGTTTCCGGGCCGAGCCCCGAGCCTTCGCGCCAGAGCCGCAGGGCGTAGGCCGTTTGGGCCGCGGGATCGCCCTGCTGGGCGCGGGTGGCGATGTAGGCCGAGGGTTTGCTGTCCGCCCCCATGGCCTGGGCCCACTGGGCGCCGGCGGTAAAGGTGGGGGTCAAATCGAAGATCCAGTTCTTCAGCCCCTCTCCCTGGGCTTCCTGCACGCGGATCAGGAGCTGAAGCGTTCCGGCCTCGTCGTCGCCCTGGTAGAGGGCACCGACGGTGGCGATCTTCCGCTGGCGCAGCCAATCGAAGGCGTCCTGGGCCGTGAGCACCGCATAGGGGGCCTCGGGCGTGCCCTCGCCGCTGGCGGCAATGCGCGCTTCGAGGGCCCGGAGGGCGCTTCGGTGATGGGCCGCGCTTTCCGAGGCGTCCAGGCTAAGGGCTGCCCGGAAGGCCTGGGCATGGGCATCGATATCGCCGTAGTAGAGCTCGAGGCGCTCCAGGGCGGCCTTCAGGCGGCTGCGCTCCCCTTCAGCCCCACTTCGAAGGACGCGCCCGCGGAGGGCAGGGCGGCGGCTTAAGCGTTCGTTGCGATCGGCGCTGCCGAGGAAGGTGGGATCGAGTTCCTCCCAGCGCGGCGCGCCAGCTTTCAAATCATCAACGAGAGCGTCGTACTCCGAGCGAGCTCCGGGGCCGGGACCCTGGGCGCAGCCGGCTAAAAACAGGAGCAGCGCAAGCGCTCCAAGGGCGAGCCCAGGGAGGCGTTTCGGAAGGCCAGGGGGGCCGCTGATGAAGATCGCGCTCATAGCGGGAGCATAGCAGAGCGATGGCAGGGCTTGTCTCTTTCCCGGCGAATGCGCACCATCAGGCGCTCAGCAAGGAGGTCCCCCCGATGGCACTCTTTTCCAAACCGAAAACCTTACCCACTGCCGATGAAGCCCTGCCCGGGCGCAGCGCCACCATGCCCGTGCCGGCGACGCACCATGCGCTGGGTACGCCGCTCGAGGGGCCCTGGCCCGAAGGGCACGAGGTGGCCTACTTTGCCCTCGGCTGCTTCTGGGGTGCTGAGCGCCTCTTTTGGCAGCTGGATGGGGTCTACAGCACCGCCGTGGGCTATCAGGGGGGCATCACCCCGAACCCCACCTACGAGGAAACCTGCAGCGGCCGCACCGGGCACGCGGAGGTGGTGCTCGTGGTGTTTGATCCCACGGTGATTGCCTATGAGACGCTGCTGGAGCGCTTCTGGAATGAGCACGACCCCACCCAGGGGATGCGCCAGGGGAACGATATCGGCACCCAGTATCGATCGGCGATCTATGGCACGACGGACGCCCAGCTAACGGCTGCGGAGGCCTCGAAGGTGGCCTTCGAGCCGGCCCTTCGGGCCGCAGGCTTCGGGCCCATCACCACGGAGATTGGCAAGGCGCCGGCGTTCTACTACGCCGAGCCCTACCATCAGCAGTATCTCTCGAAGATTCCCGATGGCTACTGCGGACTGCGCGGCACGGGGGTGGCCTGCCCCATGCCCACGGGGGTAAGGGCCTCAGCGCAGCAAAGCGCCTAGGCGATCGCGCCAGAGCGCCGCCGCGCGCTCCGGCGCCTCGTACACCAAGGCCCCGGGCTGGCCCCAGACGGGGTCCGGCCAGGTCGGATCCCCGGGCCAGCGCAGCACGTGATGAAGATGGAGCTGGGCCACCCGGTTCCCCAGCACCCCGACGTTTAGCTTTCCATCCTCAGGCCCTTCCCGCAGCAGGGTTTCGCTGATGGCTGCGCTCACGGCCCAGAGCTGCGCCCGTGCGGTTTCTTCAAGCTCGTGAAGCTCGCGCAGGCCCGGCCGTTCGGGAATCAGCAGGAGCCAAGGCCAGCGGGCATCGCGATGCAGCCGCACCTGCCCCGCATTGCTGTGGCCCACGAGCACGCTATCGCGTTCCAGGGCGGGGTCTAGAGTGAACGATTCGGTCATGGGAGCGGGGTTTCCTTTATGCCTCATCGGTAGCAGCGCCGTTGGCTCGTATGGCGAACAATGCTGGCGTTGCTGGACCAAGTCCACCGGCGGTGGGGAGTGAGGTTTTCACCTAGCGGCTTGAAAGTGCCCGAAGGGTCCGGCTCTGGGGGCGCAAGCCCTGTCTGCCGAACTGACCTTTGGGCGTTTGGTGGCTTAAAGATTATTGCCCCTTGCCGCTATTCAAAAGTACTAGACTGAGGCCAGCGTTAGGGGCCGTCGAGGATGAGTGAAGCAATTTAAGGGGGATCTCTATGCGCGGCGCTTTGGTTCGCAGCGACTGCGGAGCTCGCCTTACAGAAACGGGACTTTAATCCATGCAGATAGGATTGATTGGGGGCATCGGCCCTGCGGCGACGGACTACTACTACCGTCGACTGATATCAAACTTCGCTAGCAGGCGTGAGCCGCTCGAGATGACGATCGCCCATGCCGATACGCCTACCTTGCTCAGCAATCTCGAAGAAAACGATATTGAGTCACAGGTCCGGATTTATAACCGCCTAACGAATCGCCTGGCCCTCGCAGGGGCTGAATGCGTCGTAGTGACCTCAATTGCCGGTCATTTTTGTATCGATGCCTTTAAGGAGCGCTCCCCGTTAACGGTGATCGACTTGCTCCGAGAAGTAGACGAGGCCATAAGCCAGCGAAGACTGGAGCGTGTTGGAATACTGGGTACAAGAACGGTGATGCAAACGCACTTTTATTCCGGCCTGAGCCGCGCAGAAGTGATTACTCCGAAGGGAAATGCGCTAGACGAGGTACACACCGCCTACGTGTCCATGGCGGCCGCAGGCCGTGTCTCGGACGATCAGCGCGCTGTTTTGGACGCAGCCTGCGACTGGTTTATCAAGGAAGCCAAGGTCGATGCGGTCATGCTGGGAGGGACCGATCTAGCTTTGGTTTACCCAGAGGAGGAGAGCCGCTTTCCCGTGGTCGATTGTGCAGCGATCCATGTGGATGCAATCACCCGCTACGCAACGAACGCGTCCGAGTGACGAGACGACATGGGTTCCTGTTCTTAGGCTTCTCTGAAGCCCGGGCTCGGTCAGGTCAGCATGGTCTCCTCAGCGCCGCAGCGGCGGCACCGCCGGAGGGTAACCAGCTTCCCCTGCTTAACGTCGAAGCTACGGGTTTTGTCCACTTCCCAGGCGTGAAAGCCCTGGCGGCACAGGGTGCCGCCTTCGCGCTTTTTCTTGCGCTGGGCTTTCCGGGCCGTGCTGCCGGGGAAGCCCAGTACCTCACCCATAGCTGACGCCCATGCCCGCGCGGGCATCGTTGTTCACGCCGTAGGGGGCGATGGGGTAGCGCAGCCCGTTGCGAGATAGCGCCGCGAGGCCGTCGATCACCCCGGGGAGATAGCGCGGGGGAATCGCCATGAGGAGCTCGTCCTCCATAACGCCGCCATAGCGCCGTTCTGCGAAGCAGGGAATGGACAGGCTGGGTTCGTCCTTGGCCAGGGCCCGGCCCCAGGAGTCGGCGCAGGACGATTCCCCCACACAGCCCCATTCGAGCTTTTTGTAGCCCGTCCACTGGAGGCCGTTGATGAACAGGATCATCTGCGCTGGGGTGGCATAGATCAGGCAGATATCCGGCGGGTCGAGGCGGCCGCTGGCCATGGGGCTGACGGCCACGCCCGCGTGGGTGCCGTAGCTCGGCCGGTCCATGGCGGCCTGGTGCGCCGCCGCGTCTTCCGGGGTTTTGTACCAAACGCCGGTCATGCGGTCGCCGGACAGCCACTTTTTATCGGCCTCGTGCAGGCCCACTACCGTGCCGCACTGGGCCCCGACGAGGTTCTCCGCGCTGACGCCGACGGTCCAGCCATTTCGCGCCGCTTGCCCCACGATTTGGTCCATGGTGTGGACCGCATCGGGCCGGCGAATCTTCGGCACGGCGTTCATTTCTTCCACGGTCCGAAAGCGCTTCATGACGATGGGCGTGGTGCGCAGTCGGAGAAAGCGGTTAAGCCCCTCCACGGCGGCGGCGCCGTCAAACCCGCCCAGGTCCGTTCCTATAGTGTTGTTCTGCTCTGCCATGACACTCCCCCCTTTTTGGCTCGATTCTCTACCCCTGCCGGCGTCCTGTCACGGGCGGGACTTCGATCGCCTAAGAAGCATGATCCAGACCCCGCCTTGTAGCAGAAGCAAAGGCAGCAGGAGCCAGGGCTCGGGCATGGCCCCGGCCACCAGGAAGGCGCCCAGGGCAAGGGCGCCGTTTACCGTGGCGTAGGGCCATTGGTGGCGGAAGTGCTCGAAGGTGCTGAGTTCGGCGCCGCTGGCGGCGAGGATGGTGGTTTCCGAAAGGGGGGAGGCGTGGTCCCCAAAAAGGCCGCCGGAAAGAATCGCCGCAAGGGTGAGTGCTACCGGGCCCTCCAGGCTGGCCGCGGCGGGGAGAAGAAGGGGAATGAGCAGCGCGAAGGTGCCCCAGGAGGAGCCCGTCGCAAAGCTGATGAGCGCGCCCAGCAAAAAGGCTGCAGCGGGTAGCAGGGTGACGGGGAAGTCGGCCAGTACCGTTTCTGCCACGTAGCGCGGCGCGCCCAGGGCTTCGCCGAGATCGGCCAGGGTCCAGGCCATGAGCAAGGTGGCGACCACGGGCGTCATGCGCGTGGCCCCGGTAATGGAGCTCTCCATCAGCGTAGCAAACGGCAGAATCCGCAAAGCGAGGGCGAGGACCACCAGGGTGGCCGTGGCAAGGGCATAGGCCGCGGCCAGCCCCGCGCGGAAATCGGCCCCGGGGAGGGGGGCGAAGGGGAAGCCTTCCGGGCCCAGCATGGCAAAGAGGGCGATGCCCAGCACGGCCAGGGGCGCCCAGAGTAGGCTCCCCTGCCAGGGGTGATGGCTGCCCGGTTCGGTGGCCGCGTCCGTTGCCGTCAAGGGCCTTGATGCGTCGGCGCTGCGGCCGAAGTGCCCCCCGGTGAACGCCAGCAGGGGGATGAGCGCCAGGGCGAGCCAGGCGTAGAACTGAAAGGGCAGGGCGCCCAGGAGCAGCGCATAGGGCGCTTCCGGGCCCGCGCCGGGTGGGGTTTGGGCCACCAGGCTCATGATGTACACGCCCCAACCAATGAAGGGTACGAGGATCGCAATGGGCGCGGCGGTGGCGTCCAGAATCAGGGCAAGGCGTTCCCGCAGGAGCCCTGCGCGATCGAAAAGGGGGCGAAAGATCGGCCCGAGAATCAGAGGTGTGCCCAAATCGGAAAAGAAAATCAGCAGGCCACCGCCGTAGGCGCCCAGCTGTAGCTGCCGCGCGCCCTTAAGGCGCTGCACCGCGCTTTCGGCAAAGGCTTGCGCGCCTCCGGAGCGCTCAAGAAGCGCCACAAAGCTGCCGATCACCGCCAGCAGCAGGATGACGCTGGCGTTATAGCCATCCATGAGCTGAGGCCGGAGCTGGTCCCGGAACACGCTGGCCACCAGTCCAAGATGAGGCTCGGGGGTCAGCAGGGCCGTGCCCAGGAGCACGCCGGCGAACAGGCCGAAGAGCACTTGGCGGAGGGCGAGGGCCAGCACGAGGGATAGGAGCACGGGCGCAAGGGAGAGGGGACCGGGTTCCATGGGCGCTCCTGGCTTGGGTCACCCGCGACGCGCTAAGGTGATGGTTTTCCGCACAGGCACGAGTCTAGGTGAAAACGCTTTATCATGTGGCCCAGGCTCGCACGTTCGATCCCGCCGCCGCACACTATGCGCCCCCGGGTTGGGAGGGCGAAGGATTCATCCACTGCTGCTGGGCGGGCCAGCTCCCCGGCGTGCTCGAGCGCTACTTTCGCGGCGAGTCAAACCTCATGTTGCTGACCCTCGATGCGCCGGCCCTGTCCCGTTGGCTAAAGGAAGAGGACAGCACGGGGCGGGGGGAGGCCTTTCCTCATTGCTACGGCGTTATCCCCCGGTCTGCCGTACTCCAGTGCCAGCCCCTAGCCACCGATGATGAGGGTCGTCCCCTGAGCGAGGGTTCTTAGTTGATGAGCACTTTTCACGGCGTATTTCCCTATCTGGTCTCCCCGATTGATGCGGACGGTAAAGTCATGGAGGCGCCCCTTGCGGCGCTGTGCGAGGCCCTCATCGAGGCCGGCGTGCATGGCTTAACCCCCCTGGGGTCGACGGGGGAGTTTGCTTACCTAAGTTGGCCTCAGCGCAAGCGGATCGTCGAGGTGGTGCTCGAGGCTGCAGCAGGGCGCGTCCCCGTCGTGGCGGGGGTCGCCGCCACGGCGACGGCCGATGCGGTGGCGCAAACCCGCGCCTTCGACGCCCTCGGCTGCGATGGCATCCTGGCGATCCTGGAAGCCTATTTTCCCCTCAAGGACGACGCCATCGAGGGCTACTTCCGCGCCATTGCGGGGGCCACGCAACGCCCCGTGGTGCTCTATACCAATCCCAATTTCCAGCGTGCGGATTTGTCCCTTCCCGTGCTGACGGCGCTGGCGAAGGTGCCGAACATCGCCTACTTGAAAGACGCGTCCTCCAACACCGGGCGCCTCTTGTCGATCCTCGAGGCAACGGAAGGGGAGCTCGCGATTTTCGCCGCCTCCGCCCACGTGCCGGCGGCGGTCATGCTGCTCGGCGGCGTGGGCTGGATGGCGGGGCCCGCCTGCGTGGCGCCGCGGGAAAGCGTGGCTTTATATGAGGCCTGCCGCCGTGGCGCGTGGGAAGACGCCATGGTGCTGCAGCGTCCCCTGTGGCGGCTCAATCAGCTTTTCGCTCGCCACATGTTAGCCCCCTGCATCAAAACGGGGCTGAGCTTGCAGGGCTTTGCCGTGGGCGACCCCCTGCCGCCCCAGGCGCCCCTAGGGCCTGAAGCCCAGGAAGACGTTCGGCGTACGCTTTCCGGCCTTGGCCTGCTTTAAGCCGAATCCTTAAGGCACCAGGTCGCGGCCTGGAGGTGATCCGTAATGGCCTGCCGCGAGCCCAGCGCCGCCAGGGTCTCCCAGGGGATGGGTGCGCCGAGGGTTACCCGGCAAGGCTTACCGCCTCGGCGGTGCGTTTCCCGAAGCAAAAGGGCGTAGCGCAGGGCTTGGGAAAAATGACTCGCCACGTGGAATACCCGTGAATTTTCCCCATGGAAGAAGGTGGGTACCACGGTGGCTTGGCTTTGAGCCAGAAGCTTCGCCGTGAAGGTGCGCCAAGGGGCTTCCGTGAGGTCGCCGAAGCCTAGCCGTTGCCGGGTGGAAACGGCGCCGGCGGGAAAGATCAGCACAGGGATGCCCGCGTCGAGGGCGGCCCGGGCGGCTCGGCCCGTCTCCAAATTCGTGAGCATGGCTGCGCGCGACTCGGTGAAGTCTACCGGCAGGAAATAGCGTTGCAGGTCCCGATCCTGGCAGAGCCGAGCGTGCAGCAAAATGCGAAAGTCGTCGTAGCGGGCCTTCGCATAGGCGCAAAGCACAAGCCCATCGATAATCCCAAAGGGGTGGTTTGCCACAAACACCGTGGGGCCCGTGGCTGGCCCTGCCTCATGGCCCGGGCCCTGAAACTCTGGAGTGACCCCCAGGCGCGCCAGCGCCTCCTCGAAGAAGCGCTCCTGGGCGGTTGCCTTTAGCCCCTGGTAATGATTCTGCAGCGCGCGCTGCCCGCAGGCGCGTTCCAGCACGGCCAGGCTCGCCCGGCGAGGCCAGGGATCGCTGGGTTCAACGTAGGAAAGCTGGGGCGGGTCGCGTAGGTAAGCATCAAATACGCTGGCGTTCGCCGCGCGGCGAGGCACTTTGGTTTCGGTCATGGCAGACGGCCTCCGCTGAGCTCCACAGCACGACGCTAGCTTCACATCATGACGGCGCGATGACGAGCCTTTTGACCTCGCTCCTCGGCCGCGGTAGAAGAGAGTAAACGACCCCTGGGGAGGGAACTGGCCGTGGCCCTAAACATGCAGTTTTCAGCGCAAGACGAAGCCTTTCGGGAGGAGGTCCGGGTCTTCCTTGATGCGCACCTGACGCCGGCCTTGAAGGCCGCGGCTGCAAGGCAAACGACGGTCTTCCCGGATCGGGACGTGGCGCTGCAATGGCAGGCCGTGTTGCAGGCCGCCAAGGGCTGGGCCGCTCCGGCCTGGCCAAAGGCCTTCGGAGGGCCGGGCTTCTCCGCCAATCAGCGCTACATATTCAACCAGGAATGCGCCCGGGCCGGGGCCCCTGGCCTCATTCCCCTCGGCCTTCGCATGCTGGCGCCGGTGCTCTTCCGCTACGGGACCCCCGAGCAGCAGGCCCATTACCTGCCGAAAATTTTGTCCGGGGAGCACTACTGGTGCCAGGGGTATTCCGAGCCCGGTAGCGGTTCCGATCTCTCCAGCCTGCAAACCACGGCAGAGCGGGATGGCGACGTCTACCGCGTGAACGGCACCAAGCTGTGGACGACCCATGGCCACTTTGCCGATCACATTTTCTGCTTGGTGCGCACCGACCGGCAGGCGCGCCCGCAGAAAGGCATCAGCTTTCTCCTGATCCCCATGAACACCGCAGGTATCTCCGTGAAGCCCGTGATCACCCTCGCCGGGGATCACGAAGTGAATCAGGTGTTCTTCGATGACGTGGTAGTGCCTGAGGCGAATCGGGTGGGTCCAGAAAACGAAGGTTGGACCGTGGCCAAGTACCTCCTGGAGTTTGAGCGGGGGGGCGGTGGGGCGGCGCCCGGGCTCCGGGAGGCGTTGGACCATACCCGAGCCCTGGCCAGCCTCACCCGGGAGGACGGCACAAGCGTTTTGGAACAACCTGAGATCGCCAATCGCCTAGCCGCCCTGGGGGTGCGCCTTGACGCCTTCGAGCTGAGCGAACTGCGCACCCTGGCGGGGCTGGCGGAGGGAGGGAGCCCCGGGCCCGAATCCTCCCTGGCTAAAAACCTCAGCGTTCGCCTAGAGCAGGACATCAATACGCTGGCCCTGGAGGTCAGCGCTTATTACGGGCTAGCCCAGCAACCTCGTGGCTTGGCGTCGAACGAAGAGCCCCTGGGCCCGGAAGCCGGGGTGGCGGTGACGGGGCGCTATTTGAATAGCCGAGCCGCCTCCATCTTTGGCGGCTCGGAGGAAGTGCAGAAAAACATCATCGCCAAGGCGGTGTTAGGTCTTTAAGCCTCGGCGAGGGTCATGAGGGCAAAGCTGGCCCGAAGCTCGGCGACAAAGTGCTCAGGGCATTCCATCGCAGCGAAGTGCCCTCCCTTCTCGGCCCGGTTAAAG
>Ga0255770_10002909_pt1 | contig 15062 bp, 17 predicted proteins | sample 071ome_22_FD_179968 | JGI IMG/M metagenome (GOLD analysis project Ga0255770, IMG submission 179968) | Coastal salt marsh microbial communities from the Groves Creek Marsh, Skidaway Island, Georgia - 071404AT metaG (version 2) | ecosystem: Environmental > Aquatic > Marine > Intertidal zone >... | reverse complement strand
AAATGCTGTGTCTGTTTCAATAGACAGGATTGATTTCGAAGAAGAGCGTTCATGTAAAGAGGTCAGGATCGTTGCTGCTCCCGAATTTGGTGAAGTGATCCTGGATATTCGACATCCGGATGAAGAGGAAAAACAGCCGCTCACTCTGACCAGCAATGTCGTTGAGAAGATTCCTTTTTACAAGTTGAACTCGGCATTCCCCTCGCTACCCGCTGAAACCGACTACCTTCTTTACTGCTCCAAGGGGCTGATGAGTTCACTGCATGCCGCTTACCTGCTGGAGCAGGGCTTCGACAATCTAGGCGTTTATCGTCCTGGCCCGTAGACAAACTACCTAATACCTATCACTGGGCATTACCTGGCTATACAGAATCTGTATAATGCCCTGCAATTTTTTGTGAGTAATTTCCTTGATCGAGAAAATTAGAAATATCGCCATTATCGCGCACGTTGACCACGGCAAAACGACACTGGTGGACAAACTGCTGCAACAGTCCGGTACTCTTGAAACGCGTGGCAAAGAAATCAAGCGTGTTATGGATTCCAATGACCAGGAAAAGGAACGCGGCATAACGATCCTGGCTAAGAACACGGCGGTTAACTGGGGTGAATACCGAATCAATATTGTTGATACACCGGGTCACGCTGATTTTGGCGGTGAAGTGGAGCGAGTGCTTTCCATGGTAGATAGCGTTCTATTGCTGGTGGACGCCGTTGAGGGCCCCATGCCGCAGACTCGGTTCGTGACCCAGAAGGCCTTTGATCGCGGTTTGAATCCCATTGTTGTAATTAACAAGATTGACCGCGAAGGTGCCAGGCCGGACTGGGTGATCAATGAGGTATTTGATTTGTTTGATCGCCTGGGTGCAACAGATGGGCAGCTCGACTTTCCTGTTATCTATGCTTCCGCACTGGAAGGAAAAGCCGGACTGGAAGCCGATGAAATGCAGGACAACATGGAATGCCTTTTCCAGCTAATTGTTGATAACGTGCCGCCGCCCCGAGTTGACACTGATGGACCGCTGCAGCTACAGATTAGCGCCCTGGATTACAACTCCTATGTAGGTGTGATTGGTGTAGGTCGAATCACGCGCGGTAAGGCCAGGACTAATCTGCCGGTGACCGTTGTCGACAGGGAAGGACATACGCGCAAGGCCAAGATTGGCCAGGTCAAGACTTACCTTGGACTTGAGCTTGTTGATGCAGAGGAAGCTGAAGCGGGCGATATTATTTGTGTCACCGGCATAGATGAGCTGAATATCAGTGACACTCTCTGCGATGTGGATGCACCTGAAGCATTGCCACCCCTCTCAGTCGACGAGCCAACAATCTCAATGACTTTCCAGGTAAATGACTCGCCTTTTGCTGGCCAGGACGGTAAATACATTACCAGCCGTAACCTGAAGGAGCGCCTAGAAAGAGAATTGATACACAACGTGGCCCTGCGAGTTGAGCCGGGCGAAAGTGCTGAAAAATTCAAGGTATCAGGCCGAGGAGAGTTGCATCTTTCTGTGCTGATAGAAAGTATGCGTCGCGAGGGTTATGAGTTGGCGGTATCGAGGCCGGAGGTAGTTACCCGCGAGATTGATGGAGTGCTTAATGAGCCCTACGAACATCTTGTTGTAGATGTTGACGACGAGCATCAGGGCTCGGTAATCGAGGAACTGGGCAGTCGCAAGGCTGAAATGCAGGACATGAATGCCGATGGCAAAGGCCGCATCAGGATTGCCTTCATTATTCCAACCCGTGGCCTGATAGGGTTTCGCACCCAGTTCCTGGGATTGACCTCGGGCTCTGGCATCATGACCCACGTCTTTGATCATTACGGCCCGGTCAAACAGGGCCAAATTGCCAAGCGCCAGAATGGCGTCCTTGTGTCGATGGTGAAAGGCAAGTCTTTGGGCTATGCACTTTATAACCTGCAGGATCGCGGCAGGCTTTTTATTGACCCTAACAGTGAAATCTACGAGGGCATGATTGTTGGATTGCACAGCAGGGACAATGATCTGGTGGTAAATCCAACTAAGGCCAAGCAGCTGACCAATATTAGGGCGGCCGGAAGCGACGAAAATATTCTACTGACTCCTCCTATCAGGCATAGCCTTGAGCAGGCCATGGAATTTATAGAGCAGGATGAGCTGGTGGAGATTACCCCGCATCATATCCGCCTGCGCAAACAGTTCCTTACTGAAAACGAACGTAAACGCCGCAGTCGTGGCGGCGAACTGCGTGGCGCCTAAGGTGAGATCATGCTGGCCCTGATACAGAGAGTTTCAAGTGCAAGTGTCGAAATAGAAAGCCGGGTAGTTGGCGCCATAAGCCAGGGGCTGCTTGTTCTGCTGGGTGTTGAAAAGGAAGACACAAAAGAGCAGGCCGACAAGCTTCTGAAAAAGTTGCTTGCTTACCGTGTCTTTTCAGATGCCGTAGGCAAAATGAATCTCAGTGTCTCAGATATTGGCGGCGGGCTGCTTATTGTCTCCCAGTTCACCCTGGTGGCTGATACTGAAAAGGGTCTGCGGCCAAGCTTCTCCAGTGCCAAGCCTCCAGCGGATGCCGAGCAGTTATACCAGTATTTTGTGGCGCAGGCTGGATCAGTTCATGCAGAGGTGGCAACGGGTGAGTTCGCTGCCGATATGAAAGTTTCACTGGTTAATGATGGGCCGGTGACCTTTATGTTGAAAAGCTAAAAATTTCAGGTAGCCGCCTGGCTGCTGTCCTCCTCGTCAGCTTCCTCCTCATCTTCACTGTGAAGAATCCTTCCGGCAAAAATTCCCAGTTCGAAAAGCAACCACATCGGTATCGCAACAAAAGATTGCGATAGAGGATCCTGTGGAGTCAGGAACATGCCGGCCACGAAGCAGCCAATGATGACATATGGTCTTTTTTCTGACAGTTTTTTCGGCGTTGTGACGCCGGAAAAAATAAGGAGCAGGGTGGCAATGGGTATTTCAAAAACAAGACCAAACACTAGGAAAAGCGCCAGCGCAAAATCAAGGTATTCAGTGATATCGGTCATCACCTGAACGCTGTCGGGTGCACTGTTTACAAAGAATGGAATGACAAACTTGAATACCAGGAAGTAAGCAAAGGATATTCCGAAGTAAAAGAGGATGATGCTTGATACCAGGATCGGAAAGGCAACCCTGATTTCATTCTTGTAAAGACCTGGTGCGATGAATGCCCAGGCCTGGTGAAGAATGACAGGGACGCCTATAAAGATCGCCGCATAAATTGAAGTCTTGAAGGGGATCATGAAAGGCGAGGTGGGTGAGGTCGCAATCATGCTCGAGCCCTCGGGCAAGACATCCTGCAGTGGTTTGGCGATGAATTCGTAAAGCTCATTGCCAAAAGGAAAAATACAGAGGAAGAAAATGACAATCACTAGAAAACATCGAATGAGCCTGTCGCGCAGCTCTACCAGATGCGCTATCAGCGGCTGTTCCGTGCTGCCTACTTCCTGCTCCTGTGTTTCGTTTTCGCTCATATCTTAAGTAACAATCTACGATTTGTTTGATTCGACTTTAGCGTTATCTGATGAGGGTTCCGGTGAAGAGTCCTTTGTAATGCTGGCTGGTTTTTGCTCTGGCGGTGTCGTGCTGGTTTCATCGGATGCCAACATTTTTCCTGGGTCCGGCGAATCAGGAGCTTTGTTCTCCTCGGTAATGTTACCGAAGCCGGATAACTCTTTTTTCAGGTTAAGGTCATCCTTGATGGAGTCGGTTTCACTTTTAATGGATTCGATAGATTCAGTTACCTGGCTCTTGGTGTTGTTGAACTTTTCCATGATGGCTTCGTTGCGCAGCTGTCTGCGAATCTCGTCGGCGCCGACTTCCTGCTCTATTTCGCGTTTGATGTTATTGAAGCTTCTGCGCAGACGCCCAATCCATAACCCAAGAGTTTTTATGGCGCCGGGCAGACGATCTGGTCCAAGCACCAGTAGGGCTACCACGCAAATAATGATTAATTCAAAAAAGCTGGGATCAAACATTGGATACCAGGATCAACGCAGGAAAATGGAGCAGATAAATTGCTTTGATATATGGAGCGGATTCAGACCTGCTTTTCTTCAGCGGGGTCCTCTACTTTTTCCGCTCTAACATCAAAAGTATCATTCTCGTCTTCGATCTGAGCTTGTGCTTTCTGGCTGTTGCCATCTTCTTCCTTCATGGCACTTTTAAAACCTTTGAGGGCACCGCCAAGATCAGAACCAATATTCTTTAGTTTTTTTGTACCAAACACCAGAATCACGATCACCAGGATGATGAGTAGTTGTGTTAGGTTAACTCCGCCAAGTCCCATGATTACCTCCTAAATAAATTCTTTATCGTCTGTGTCTATTAATGACGCATTGTAACAGTCTTAACTCTGGCCACGGGAAGCTTTTTCTTCTAGCCCGCTTACGCCAAAGCGCTTTTCCAGCTCTGCAAGAACAGCATCTGGGCCTGTGTCCAGTTTTGCCAGCATGACCAGCGTATGAAACCAGAGGTCTGCAGTTTCATGAATAAGATGAGCCACGTCACCTGCCTCAGATTCACGTGCTGCCTCAATTGTTTCTTTAGCTTCTTCGGCCACCTTGGCCAGGATTTTTTCCAGCCCCCTGTGGTGTAGCTGGGCGACATATGAGGAATCAGGATCTGCTGATTTTCGCTCTTCTATTATTGCTGCCAGTTTCTGAAGTGTCTCACTCATAATAATTTCCGGGTTCCTGAAGTTGGTGTTCAGGAATCAGCGCTGTAAATTTCTTTTGGGTCTTTCAACACGGGTTCGTTTTCTACCCATTGACCATCCTCGAGTTTTTGGTAGTAGCAGCTTTCCCTGCCGGTATGGCAGGCAATACCTCCCAGTTGCTCAATCTTGAAAACAACGCAGTCATTGTCGCAATCCAGGAAAACACCGTGGAGTACCTGGATATGACCGGACTCCTCACCTTTCTTCCATAGTTTCTGCTTGGAGCGTGACCAGTAAACCGCGCGGTTTTCCTCTACAGCAAGCTGCAGAGCTTCCCGGTTAATCCAGGCCTGCATCAGGATCCGGCCACTTCCCCAATCCTGGGCTATGGCTGGGATCAGGCCATCACTGTTCCATTTGATCTGGTCTAGCCAGTCTGTGTTCATTTCAAGTCCGCTTCAATTTGGAGAGGCAAAGAATACTTTATTTTGGGGTTTGCAGTCAGAATTCAAGCTGAATGCGTGCCGGGAGTAGCCTTTTGCCATCAGGCTATTTCCTTAAAAAAAGCAGGGCGATGCCGGCTGTCGCCAGGATCAGAGTAGCTGCAGGCCTCTGAGTCAGCATGTCGCTTATATCAGGGTGCAGGTAAAGACCGGCTGCAACCAAGGCGGTGATTGCAAATCCGGTATGCCGTCTCTTTCTTTTGGCTACTTTCATCGCCTCAATTGTGCTCTTTTCCTGTTCAAGGGACACGGTATGTTGACGGTAATATTTCACTTCCTGGAGAGTTTCATAGATCAACTCAGGCATCTCTGGAAGCGCTTCAAGCCATTCAGGGATTTTCTCGCTTATTTTCTTTAGGTTTGCCAGGGGGGATAAGCGTTCCTTCTGCCATTGCTCAAGGAATGGCAGGGCGTTTTCCCAGAGATCCAGATCCGGGTATAACTGTTTGCCAAGACCTTCGATGTTCAGCAGCGTTTTCTGGAGAAGTACCAGTGAAGGCTGAACCTCCATATTGAAGCGGCTTGCGGTTCGAAAAAGCTGCAGCAACATCATGCCGAAGGAAATATCTTTCAAAGGCTTCTGGAAAATTGGTTCACACACGCTGCGCATAGTCGCCTCGAAAGCATTCACAGGCGTGTCTGGCGGCACCCATCCGCACTCAACGTGCAGTTCTGCCACTTTTCTATAATCCCGTTTGAAGATTGCCAGGAGGTTTTTAGCTAGGTAGTACTGATCGTCCTTGCTAAGCGTGCCTATGATGGCGCAATCGAGCGCAATATATTGTGGCGTTTCAGGTGTGTTTCGAGAAACATACACGTTCCCCGGGTGCATGTCGGCGTGGAAAAAGCTGTGATTGAAAACCTGTGTAAAAAATATCTGCACACCTCGCTCGGCGAGTGTCTTCAGATTTATACCCGCTGCTTTCAGCTCTTCAACCTGGCTTACGGGTATGCCATATATACGCTCCATAACCAGAACATTAGGCCTACAGAATTCCCAGTAAACCTTGGGTACATAGAGTAAGTCGGAGTCTTCAAAGTTTCTTGCCAGTTGCGTGGCGTTGGCACCTTCTGACACCAGGTTGAGCTCGTCGTGAATGATGTAGTCGTAGTCTTTCACGACCTCAAGGGCTCTCAGGCGTTTACCCTGGTCAATATTGTTTTCAACGAAATGGGCGATGGTTTTAAGTAAGGCAATGTCCTGGTCAATTATTTTCTCTATTCCCGGCCTGATCACCTTCACTACGATTTCCTCCCCGCTTTTAAGTGTGCCTGTATGCACTTGGGCCACTGAGGCAGATGCCAGAGGAGTGGGTGAGAAACTGCCAAACAGGTTTTCAATACTGTCGTCTAAAGCAATTTCAATAAGCGAGACAGCCTGTTGTTCATCGAAGGGGGTAACATTGTCCTGCAGGCTTGCCAATTCATCAGCAATATCCTCAGGTACCATGTCGCGGCGGGTCGAGAGCAGCTGCCCAAACTTGACAAAAATAGGGCCTAGCTCTTCCAGCGCCATTCTCAGGCGGGCACCTCGATTTAGACTTTTCAGATTAATAGCCGCGGGCAGCGGAAAGGCAAGCAGCCAGGAGAGCAGGCGCGCCTGGCCGAAATTAGCGAACAGTTCTCCGAGGCGATAGCGGTTTGCTACCCTGTAGATTTTGAGAAGTCTGAGAAATCTAGCCAATTCAGATTCAATTCCTGGAAAAAAGGGTCGGAAACCATATCAAATCTGGCCAAACCAGTAAATTAGCGCCGTGTAGCGGATAAATGTGCGCGTGGGTGCCCGAGAAGTAATTTACTCGGCAGTTTGACTTAGCATGCGATCGATTCTGCCGGACAGGCGGTCAACCCGCAGGCGAAGAGCATCAACATCCGAACAGAAAGACTCCAAATCATTTTTTTCAGGGAACAGTTTCTTTTCGGTGATCAGGAAATGACTAACATCTTCCCGGACGCTAGCAGAGGCTCTTTCAAAAAAGCGCCTGGCCAGATCTATTCCATCGGCAAGCAGTTGAGTAGGGATGTCTCCGATGACATGACTAAGCTGGTATTCCCAGTCAATGTCCAGGTCTTCCAAAATTTCCTGGGTGCCGGAAAGCACACCAGTATTGCCCGTCACTTTTATGCCTTCGCTATGCATGTAGGCACTGTTTCGAGTTACGAGTAATTTCAGCAGCGATGCAGCTTTTCCCTGGAGTGAGCAGTCTGCACCCTCGGCGACTCCTTGGAGTAGAAAAAGCTGATCATCAACAAACTGAATATACAAGGAGAGAGTGGGCTGTTCACAATGCACCTGCAGAATCTTTCCTGACAGCGCCCGCACCTTTTCAAGTGCTGCATTGTCCTGTGCCAGAAGCGTGCTGATAATTTTTTCGCAGCCTGAGAGCGCCGAGGAAATAACGATAGAAGCGTTCATTAATCTGTGAGTGCTTTATGCCCTACATGAATGGCACAGATGCCGCCCATGACATTATGGTAATGACAGTCAGTGAAACCGGCTTCCTGCATCATTCGTTTCAGGGTTTCCTGATCAGGGTGCATACGGATGGATTCCACCAGGTACTGGTAGCTTTCAGCATCTCCGATAACCAGCTTTCCTGCTTTGGGCCAGAGTGTTGAGTAGGCATCGTAGGCTTTTTCAAGTAGCGGGTTTTGAGGTTTAGAGAATTCCAGCACCAGTGTCCTGCCGCCAGGACGCGTCATTTCAAACATCGAATTCAGCGCGGCCTGTTTGTCAGTGACGTTTCTCAATCCATAGGCTATGCAGATGCAGTCAAAACTCTCTGGTTTGAAAGGCAGGTTTTCAGCGTTTGCGAGCGTATAGCAAATATTTTCACACTGCCCCTTATCCAGTATTCGGTCACGACCAACACTGACCATGGACTCGTTTATATCGGCCAGGATTACCTGGCCTTCCTTGCCAACGATCGGCGCAAACAGGAGACTAAAATCGCCTGTGCCCCCGGCGAGGTCCAGGACTGTCATGCCCGGCCTAAGCGCACTTAATTCAACAGTGAACCGTTTGATGATTCTGTGAGTGCCCAGCGACATCACATCATTCATCAGGTCATATTTCTGAGCCACGGAATGAAAGACCTGCCCAACTAGCCCGGTTTTCTCCTCTACGGGAACTTGCTGGTAGCCAAAGTGAGTAGTGTCCTGTTTCTGTTTGTCCGTCATTGTTTCCGTGTGTTATTCAGAGGAAAGGACGGCCATTGTACTGTAAAGCGAGCGTGAAAGTAGGGAGTGTGATGGATCTGGGACTAGGCGGAATTTTAGTAGCTTCCGTCATTGAGCGGCATAATATTGACGACCTGGACGCCTTCAGCGAGGTTTTCCCTGTGCGCACCGGCTTTTTGCAGGCGCCCCAGGTAATCATCCCAGAGTTTTGCCTGGTTAAGACAGAGTTCCCGCAGGTACTCCCAGCTGTAGATGCCGGTGTTATGGCCGTCATCAAAGTGCAGCTTCACGGCATAATTGCCCACAGGTTCGATGTTATCGATTTTTATATCCTTCTTACCTGTCTGCAGCACTTCCTGCCCCCTGCCGTGACCGCGCACTTCTGCCGAGGGCGAATACACCCGAAGGAATTCGGCGGTCAGGGAATAGATACCGCCATCATTGTACGACAGCTCCAGGATGCCGGATTTACGATGCAGTCTCAGATCGGAAGGAGTCATGTAATTAGAGTATAAAACGGCTGAGGTCTTCGTTGCTGGCCAAGTCGCCCAGGTTGCTGTCGACAAAACTGGCATCAACAACAACATCCTGTTTGTTGCTTTCCGCCAGTTCCCTCGCGTTAAAGGAGGTTTCTTCAAGTAGTCTTTCCATGACGGTATGCAGTCTCCTGGCGCCAATATTTTCGGTGCGTTCATTCACTTGCCAGGCAATTTCTGAAATACGCTTAATACCGTCATTGGTAAATTCCAGGTTTATGCCCTCTGTTTTTAGCAGTGCCACGTACTGCTTGCAAAGTGATGCATCAGGCTCCGTAAGAATTCGCTCGAAATCATCAGCAGTAAGCGCATCAAGCTCTACTCGAATAGGCAGGCGTCCCTGCAGTTCAGGAATCAGGTCGGAAGGCTTGGAAAGATGAAAGGCGCCGGAAGCAATAAAAAGAATGTGATCAGTATTAACTGAACCATACTTTGTGGTAACGGTTGAGCCTTCTATCAGAGGAAGCAGGTCGCGCTGAACACCTTCTCGGGAAACGCCGCTGCTATGCGTGTCGTTCTTGGCGGCCACCTTGTCAATTTCATCAATAAAAACTATGGCGGTTTGTTCCGTGAGCTCGATAGCTTTCGTTTTCAGCTCGTCCTGATTAACCAACTTGGCAGCTTCTTCATCCTGTAGGAGTTTCAGTGCAGATTTTACTGAGACGCGGCGAGTTTTCTTGTGGCCGCCGCCCATACTGGAGAACATGCTGGAAAGCTGACTGCTCATGTCTTCCATTCCGGGAGGCGCCATAATTTCGACACCAACCCGGTCTGCAATCTTGATTTCAATTTCCTTGTCATCAAGTTCGCCCTCACGCAGCTTCTTGCGAAAAACCTGGCGGGTTGCAGAAGCGTCCTGGTCCGCATCTGAAGAGCCTGGAAGCAAGATATCCAGAACCTGATCTTCTGCGGCGTTTTCTGCCTGTTCGGCCACTTCATGAATCTTTTCCTCGCGCAGCATTTTTACTGCTGCATCCACTAGGTCGCGGATAATGGATTCTACGTCACGCCCAACATAACCCACTTCGGTGAACTTGGTCGCTTCTATTTTAATGAAGGGTGAGCCTGCGAGCCTGGCCAGTCGCCTGGCTATCTCAGTTTTACCCACGCCGGTTGGTCCGATCATAAGAATATTTTTGGGAGTGACCTCCTGGCGGAGATCTTCGGGTAGCTGCATTCGGCGCCACCGGTTACGCAGTGCAATAGCAACGGCGCGCTTGGCTTCGTCCTGACCGACTATATGTTTATCCAGTTCTGCCGCTATCTGTTTTGGCGTGTAATCCGACATGTGAATCAGGTGTCCAGTGCTTCAATGGTGAGATTATGGTTGGTGTATACGCAGATATTGGCGGCAATATTCAGACTTTTTTCGACTATACTTCGGGCATCAAGATCGGTGTTATCCAGTAATGCACGAGCCGCTGATTGCGCGAATGAGCCGCCCGAACCAATTGCCATCAGGCTGTCCTCGGGCTCTATGACATCTCCGTTGCCGGTTATGATCAGCGAATTCTCCTTGTCGGCAACAACCAACAGGGCCTCTAGCCTGCGCAGTGCTCTCTCCGTCCTCCAGAGTTTTGCTAGTTCCACGGCCGCCCGGGTAAGTTTGCCGGAATGCTTTTCAAGTTGTTCCTCGAAACGCTCGAACAGGGTGAACGCATCAGCAGTTCCACCAGCAAAGCCGGCAATGACCTGATCCTCATACAGGCGCCGTACCTTGCGTGCATTTCCCTTCATAACGGTGTTGCCCTGGCTGACCTGGCCATCGCCACCTATAACAACCTGACCGTTTCGGCGTACTGATAAGATGGTTGTGCCTCTGTATTGTTCCATGTCGGCTCCAGGAGTTTTTGATGAGAGGGTAGTACCCCATGAATTTGGGGGCAGTCTGCTGGAAATCAAGCGTTTGTGCTGTCTCAGCCTTATTCGCGCAAACGCAGCGGGTCGATGTTGTTTTGCCTGAGGATGTTTTCGGCAGCTTCCACACTTCGTCTTCCCACGAAGGGGCCGGCCTGGACCCGGTACCAGGTTCGTCCTGACAGAGGTGTTGGCTGTACCTTGGTATCAAGGTTCATAAGAATCAGCCGAGCGCGCAGTTCCTCGGCATCATTTGGGTCGATGAAAGATCCCGCCTGCAAAAAATAGGTCACCGGGTTTTCTTCGATTCCAGAGCTTTCTGCAACCTCCACCGGTACCACATCGACCTCAACTTCTGCCTGCGGCAGGTATTCATAAAAATCCAGGTTGGTTCCATCGCCATCCTGCTCCTGTCCGAGGCCCGCGGCGTTATCCGATAGCGGTGAAGAAGAGCCAAGATGATTTGCTGCTAACCAGCCGACAACGCAAATAAAAACACCACTGAACAGGCCGGAAAAAAACCAGCCCCAATGCGATACGTTTTCATTGTTGTTGCGGGTAGCGGCACGAGCCGGTTTTTTCTTGTTGCCTTTTGAATTGCTCTTACGCTTGTTGGCAAAATCCTGTGACATAGAACCTAGCTGAATTCGGGTTTGTTTGGATAACTGCCGAATCTCACTTAGCAGTTCGTTTTCAAGATACGTATTATCATAGAAATCCGGAATCTTTGCTCAAGTAAAATCGACTGGGTCTACGTCGACTGCCCAGCGAATTTTTCGGTTACTTTCATGTTTTTCCATAGCTGTCATAAGATGATGAAGCCCGAGCTGCAGAACTGAGCGCTTCTCGGCTTCAAGTAGGAGTTGGAAACGAAAGAGTCCGCCGCGTTTTTCCATCGGTGAAGGCAGGGGGCCAATGAGCTGAAGCCCGTTCACTTTGCCAGCGAGCTTTTCCCTCACTGCATTTAGAAAATTCTCAGGTAGTGCCCTGGTGGCGGCCTCTGCCTTGGCAAGTGCCATGAATGAATAAGGTGGCAGGTTTCCCATTTTTCTTTCTTTGAGCAGTTCTCGTGCAAAGGGACCATATCCGTCATTTACCAGTGCCTGCAGAGTGGGGTGCGAACTGTTGTAGGTTTGTATTGCTACCTCACCTATGTCCTTGCCCCTGCCGGCCCGGCCCGCCACCTGGGTTATAAGCTGGCCCATATGTTCCTGTCCGCGAAAATTACCGCTGAACAGTCCGCCATCGGCATCAAGAATGACGACAAGGGTTACCCCTGGGAAATGATGGCCCTTGGACAGTATCTGAGTTCCTACAAGGATGCAGGGCTTCCCGGAATACACTTTTGCAAGAATATGCTGCAGAGAATCTTTTTTTCGCGTTGAATCCCGGTCGATTCTGTAGACCGGCGTGCCAGGAAATAACTGCCCTAAAGCCTGTTCTGTTTTCTCAGTGCCTATGCCCATAGTGCCCAATTCACTGCTCCCGCATTCCTGGCAAGCCGTAATGGCCGGTTTGACCGATTCGCAATGATGGCAGCTCAGAGAGGCGGGCGTGCGATGCAGGGTGTAACTGCTGTCACATCGAGGGCATGCGGCTATCCATCCGCATTCGCGGCATAAGAGTATTGGGGCAAAGCCGCGACGGTTAAGAAAGACCAGCACCTGGTTACTGTTTTCCAGGTGCGTGCGAATCGAGTCGACAAGTGCTTCAGACAAACCGTTAGTGACTGTCATTCCTTTGAGATCCAGGATCCGGAATGCAGGATGGCTGGCTTCACCAGCTCTCTCAGTTAAAGCTTGGTAATGGTATCGACCGGTGAGTGCATTATTAAGGCTTTCAAGACTGGGAGTGGCTGTGCCCAGAATGACGGGTATATTCAGCAGCCGGCCACGGTAGATGGCCAGATCCCGGCCCGAGTACCTGAAACCATCCTGTTGTTTGTAAGAGCTGTCATGCTCTTCGTCCACGATGATCAGGCCTGGCCTGTCCATGGGAGTAAAGACAGCTGAACGAGTGCCGATAATAATGTCGGCTGTTCCATCACGGGCATCCAGCCATGCAGTTAGTCGCTGGGTGTCATTTAACCCGGAATGAAAGGCCACAACATAACGGTTGAACCGGTCTTGGAAACGTCTGATGGTCTGGGGAGTCAGGCTGATTTCTGGAACGAGTACCAACACCTGACTGCCCGCCTTAAGCGCTCCAGCAATCAATTGAAGATAGATTTCTGTTTTGCCGCTGCCGGTAATACCTTCCAACAGTGTGGTGCTGTACCCGTTAGCCAGCGAGCTTATGGCATCAAACGCTTGCTGCTGTTCGGTGTTAAGCGTTAGAGGGCGGTCCTTACCATAAAGTTCTACCCCCTTTTTTTTGTCAAACCTAAGTTGCAAAGTCGATTGCTCTCCTTTTACTACCAGGCCTTTCTCCATTAGTGAGGAAAGGCAACTGCCGGGTGCGAATTCCAGTGCTTCTTTTATTTGCGCTGAAGTTAACGCCCCTACTTTAGAAAGCAGTTCAACAACCTGCTTTTGCCTGGGGGCACTTTTGAGAGATTCAGGGTCCAGATTTCTTGCGCTTTTACTCAATTGCCAGGTGGTTTCGATAGACTCGGCAGCGGGCAGCCCCCTTCGCAACTGTTTGGGCAGCGAGGTCTGCAGGGCCTGGCCAATCGGGTGCTGGTAATAGTCGGCTGACCACCTGTACAAAGAGAGCAGCTTCTCATCCAGTAAGGTGTCGTTATCAATCACTTTCGAAATTTTTTTGATTTTGTTTTCAGGAAAATCCGAGCTTGAACTGCTTCCGGTTATTACGCCAATCAGTTTACGTGTGCCGAATGGCACTTCAACACGCCTTCCCGGCTCAAGCATACCGGGATCGCAATTTCCTGGCGGCTTGTAATCAAATGTGCGACGCAGTGGCGAGGGTACGGCAACCTGTATATATAAATCTCTGGGCACTTTTTGCTTGCGTTTCTAATGTGGAGTTGATGAATTTGTAATCTGCCGCGACAAGACGCTGACAGGATATTTTAGTCTCTGATGGACTATATCAAATACAAAGCAGAGAGGAGATTCCCCAACGCTTGGTTTATACTTTGTCAGTTTTGGATTTTGCCCCCGGAGTTGAAGGATCCCATGCCGAGCCCGCAGGTACCTGATGAACTGCTCATTCTGAGAGAGCAAATAGACCGGATTGATGATGAACTGGTAGAACTGCTAGCGACGCGTTTTGCAGTAACGGCCAAGGTTGGTGAGCTGAAGGCCCGTGACGGCCTTGATTCTGTCGATCAGGTCAGGGAACAGGAAAAGCTCCAGCGGCTGAAAAAGCTTGCTGCCCAGAAAGGGCTGAATGCTGAATTTACCCTGGATCTGTTCCAGACGGTATTCGACGAAGTGGTAAAAAACCACCGAAACTACCTTAAATAAGGGCCATTTAGCCTCGATTTCCGGCAAACGCGGCTATTTAGTTAGCCCTATTCAGGCTGGTTTCATGGGTTACTCCCTTGTACTGCGATGTTTTTCTGCTAGAATGCCCACCTTTTTTCCAATGCCGCTTTGGTTGTAGTTGTACTGCGGGGACAAGTATTCAGGCAAGCAATAGATATGCAGCTTGTTAATTAAGAGACAGATTGCGACATCTGAAGCGATAAAGAGCAAGAAAATGAAAGCAGAAATTCATCCAAACTATCACGATATCAAGGCAATTTGTGGTTGCGGTAACGTTATCGAAACCCGTTCCACCCTGAGTGAGGACATTCGTATTGACGTCTGCTCCCAGTGCCATCCGTTCTATACTGGTAAGCAGAAGATTGTTGACACCGGTGGTCGCGTCGATCGATTCAAGAAACGCTTCGGCGGCGGCCGTAAACTGTAAGATACCGCGTATGGGCGCCGGTCACTTTTTTCAGTTCAGCAGAATCAGAACGGTGACTGGGGCCCTTCAAAACCAGAGTTGTCCGTGCCAGTTGAGCTTTCTTCGTAGCCGGGGACATTCTCTTCCCTGAAGACTTCAAAAAAAGTATTGTCTTCTCCAGGACTGGCCCTTAGTCCGGTCTTTCTGTTAATCCTTACAAACTCAAGCCCGTCGGGCTGAGCCATGCTTGCCTGAGGGGTTCCTCCTAGTACCGTCTTCATGAAGTCAATCCAGATAGGCAACGCGACGGTGGCGGCCTGCTCCGATTTGCCCAGCGTCTGCGGCTGGTCATAACCGACATAAACTGTCGTTACCAGGTTGCCGTTGTAACCAGAGAACCACAGGTCATTGGCATCGTTGGTGGTTCCGGTTTTGCCATGTATATCTTCCCGGTCGGGCATGG
>Ga0255770_10002908_pt1 | contig 15062 bp, 10 predicted proteins | sample 071ome_22_FD_179968 | JGI IMG/M metagenome (GOLD analysis project Ga0255770, IMG submission 179968) | Coastal salt marsh microbial communities from the Groves Creek Marsh, Skidaway Island, Georgia - 071404AT metaG (version 2) | ecosystem: Environmental > Aquatic > Marine > Intertidal zone >... | reverse complement strand
TAACCAACTGTTACGTCAATACCTGTAGTTTCAGTACTACCAATGTTAGCAGAAGGGTAAACTGGAGTTCCTAAATAAAGTGAAAGTGTTGGATTAAATAAAAGATCTTCAGTAGATTTTTCAAAGTAATCAACAGTAACACTAACGTTAGAATCAAACATTCTCAAGTCAAGACCAATGTTAGCTTGTACTTGGTTTTCCCAAGATACATCCAAGTTTGGAATTGCTAATAGAGTTGATCCAGAAACAATATTGTTTCCAAATGAGTAACTAGGGAAAGTTGAAATTGTTGCAAATTGAGGGCTAATGTTATCATTACCAACAATTCCATAACTCGCTCTTAACTTTAGGAAGTTAACTGCACTTGAATCAAAGAAATCTTCGTTGGATATAACCCATCCAAGTGATCCTGAAGGGAAGTAACCAAATTTATTATTTTGTCCAAAGCTTGTTGAACCGTCTCTTCTTAATGTAAAAGAAGCTAAATATTTTTCGTTGTAGTCATATTCAGCTCTTGCCATGAAGGAAATTTTTCTTCCAACTGAATTCCAAGAACTAGTAGTTTGAAATTCTTGAGTTCCTGTTGCAGAACTAATATCTGCAAATTTCCATGAATTAAAAGGAACATCAACCGCTGAACCAAAAAGACCTTGACCAGTGTTTTTTGTCATCGAAAATCCTGCAAAAACATCGAAATTGTGTTCGTTATCAATTGAAAAGCTGTAATTTCCTAAAACTTCGAAATTGTATCTGAAGTACTCAACTGATCCTTCATTAACTCTGTTATGTGTTTGAGTACTTTCACCTGTTGCAGGATCAACACTTACGATTGGAGACCCATTAGGCAATGCGTTTGTTTGGTTGTGACCAGCTCCATAATATACTAATGGAGAAAAACTTTTGTTTTTGATATCAACATAGTTATATCCCAATCTACCTGTAACTGAAAAATCTTTTAAAACTTCATATTCTAACTCAACTTTACCAGTAATCTTATTTACATTGTTCTCGTTGTAAGTGTTAGAAATTTGAGCTAATGGGTTTTTAACTTCTTGAGTGATTGTGTTACTTATTCCAAAACTTCCATCAGCATTATATACGGGAGTTGTTGGACTCATGTTTAATGCATTGAATAAAACATCACCAAGACCACTACCTTTTTCATTAGTATAAGTATTATATGCTCTTGCAGTTAATTTGTCAGTAAGATCAACATCAAGGTTTGAAGTAAAAGTCAGTCTGTCAAAGAAACTTTTATCTTGACCATATAGAATACCTTCTTGCTGAGTGTAACCAGCAGCTAAATAATAAGATGTAGATTCTGAACCACCTCTAGCAGAAAAATTATTCTGAATAATAGGAGCATCCGTTCTTAAAACTTCTTTTTGCCAGTCAGTACCACTACCAAGGCCTAGTAAATTATTAAAAATTACTGGTCCACCAGAAGCAACACTACCTTCGTTAAGAATAGCAGCATATTCACTCGCATTTAGAACTGCGATTGTTTTTTCAACAGATTGCTGACCGTAAGATGAATCAAATGCAAACTGAGTTTCTTGATTTCTCTTACCACCTTTAGTTGTTATTAAAATAACTCCATTTCCACCTTCAACACCATAAAGAGCTGTTGTTGATGCATCTTTAAGAACAGAAATACTCTCAATATTGTTTGGATCAAGAGATGCCATATCATCAAGAGTTAAATTGATACCATCAACTATTACAAGAGGGTCATTACCTGAATAAGAGCTAATACCTCTAATTAAAACTGTAGGTTTTGAACCAGGAGCACCACTTGCAATTACATTAATACCAGCTTGTCCTTGAAGAGCATCTTCAACCCTAACTGGCTTAAGTTTTGCAACGGCCTCACCATCAACTGTTGTAACAGCACCAGAAATATTTGATGCTTTTTGTGAAACATATCCTAATAAAACAACTTCTTCAAGAGCTTCAACATCTTCTTCGAGAGATATTGAAATATTAAAAGATGATGAAACGGTATATTCAAAGGTTTTGTAACCTATGTATGAAAATACTATTACGTCACCCGATGAAACATCACTTAGTGAGAAGTTTCCATTAAAGTCTGTGTTCGTTCCATTAGTTGTGTTTTTTACTACGACATTAACTCCAGGGAGAGATTCATTTGAGTTGGAATCTGTAACAGAACCAGTCAATGAACCAGTTTGGGCAGTCATTAGTATGCATCCAAAAAAGAATAGGACGCTATAAATTCGACTTTTCATAAAACTTTTATTTTTATTGACATAAACTTAATCCATTTTTCAATTGAAAAAATATATAAAAACTATACAGTTTGAGAATATTGGATTTTTTAAGGTTTTTTTCTGTTAAATTCTCATTTACTAGGGTAAATAATTAAAGAAATGAATAATAAACAGCTAATTTACTGAGGAAAAATATTATGATATATTAAAATGTTGAGGTTTTGTATAGGTTAAATTTTAAACAATTTTTTATTTATAAACTTAAAATATAATCTGTAAGTCCCTCATTATGAGTAAGATTCATCTTTTTTCTTAATCTGTATCTTTTTATTTCTACACTTCTTAAGGAGATATTTAGTAGAGGTGCTATATCTTTTGATGATAAATTTAACCTGAGGTATGCACAAAGTTTTAAATCATTATTAGTAAGATTAGGATGAGAGTTTTTGATTTTTTGAAGAAATTCTTTGTCCGCGTTATTAAAAGCTTCTTCAAAAAATTTCCAATCATCTTCATTATTTAAATTCCTATCAATAGTCTTTATAACACTACTTACTTTTGAGACATCAGTTATCTTTTTAAGATCAGTTTTAATTTTTCCTAAAAATTGATTTTTCTTTATCATACTCATAGTTGATACTGCAAGCTCCCTACTTTTACTTTCTACGTCTTGTTGTAATTTTTCGTTCTCTAAATTAACTAGCTGTTGTTGTCTTTGAATTTCTCTAATCTCTAGTTTTCTTTTATTAATGTTAGCTAATCTTCTCTCTTCTCTTAAATAATAATTAGTTGAGTACTTATTAATTAAGAAGATTATCAAACTTATAAGTACTAGATAATTTATAAACATAAAGTTTGACAAATACCAAGGTCTGTTTATAGTGAATGATATTTGCTTTGTTTCGGGATTAATATTTTCACCAACTTTTGCATTTAACTCAAATTTATAGTTTCCATACTGTAAATTATTAAAACTAACATTGTTAGTTTCAGACCAATCAGACCATACATCGTTGTAGCCAATTAATCTGTATTGATATTCGTTCTTTTCAAATAATTGATAATTAGTAGTTCCGAAAAAGAAAGCAATATTATTTGTTTCATAATCAAGAAGGCTATTCCCTGAAATTTCAATTGGTTCTGGATCTGAGTTAATTGAGCTGACTTCGACTCTATTAATAAAAAATGGCTCTTCTTTTAACTGATATTTGTTCAAATCCATTTTAATATATCCGTTTCTCGTACCTATAACGTGAGACTCATCCTCAGAATTTGATACATTATCAAAAATTGTTTGCCTAAGATTATTTGGAAGAGTTACAGAATTTATTTTTAATCCATTGGTAACATCGTCATTAAAAGCATAATAAATGTTGTCACCAGAGAAAACCCATAGTTTTTCGTTGTCGGAAATCATTAGCCCTGTTGGATTAGCTGCAATAGAAAGAATCGAATCTCTTTCGAATTTACTATTATTATCTATGTTATATATTCCAAATCTATTTTTATAATAAATCTTATTGTTAAACTTAGCAACACTGGGATTACCCTCAATAGAGATATTTTCTAATAACTCCACACTCTTCAAACTATTTAAATATGGCGACAAATCTAATTTATACACACCTTTTAGACCATGGCAAACATAAATTTCATTATTGTCAGAAACCTCGAAAAACCTCGCAGAAATATCATATCCTTCAAGAGAGTTTCTTAGTGTCCATCTATTATTTTTTTTCTCTAGAACATTAATTCCGTTGTAGTTTCCTTCAAAAATCAAATTATTGGTATTACTCTTTCTGAAAGTCCAAGAACCGTTAGTCCCTGTTATTAAAGAAGCATTACTTTTATTAATTACAAATGTTCCACTATTGTGTCCACAGAACAAATCATTATTAATCTCAACTAAACTCCAGACCTGTCCTGCAGTTCCTTTTATTAATTTAAACTCATCATTTCCTTTACTTTCTTTAAAAAAAAGACCTTGATTCGTTCCTACATAAACATAATCTCTAAATTTTTTATAGGCGTATACAGTACCTAATTTACCATCAAAGTCATTGAAAATTGTGAATGGAGATTTTTCATTAATAACAGAAAGTCCATTATCAAGAGCAAGCCATATGTTACTATTCTTATCTTCAAAAATGGATAAAATAGTATTGTTGATTAAACCGTTACTTTTATCAAGATTTTGAATTAATCTTCCATTAGAATCAAGTTTTAAATAACCCTTACCAATAGTACCTAATAAGATTAAGTTGTCTGATGATAAAGAAGAAGAATAAATTTTAACATCATCTAGACTATCTAAATCGGTAATCCATTTAAAAACATTTGAATTTTCATCTATCTTATAGAAACCTTTATCCTCTGTTAGTACGATAAAATCAGATCCAATCTTGAAAAAATCTACGACGATATTATCTCTAAAAAATTTATTAGTTGAAAAAGGGACAACCTTTCCTGCAATAACAGTGAAAATACCTTGTTTAGGCATGTGAAAATAAATAGACTTATTTATTTCGAAAGAATTAGAAATATCTCCACCAGGTGAAATTATTCTATATTCATTAGAATCTCTATCTAAGAAAATTAAACGAGATAAGGATTGAAAAACAATCCAGTTTGAAATTTCATGAATGTCCCAAAACTCTTCGTCCTCAATTACATCTAGACTTAACAGTTTAGGTAATGAGGTGTACACATATTGTCCAGTCGATGATCGTAGCCAGTAACCAAAATCTTCGAATGTTCCAGAATATATCTTATTACCTAAAGATTTTACAGATCTAACAATTGTATTTTTTGAAGATGGATAAAAATTCCAATCCCTATTGTAATGAAGAATACCAGAACTGTTAGCTACAACAATACTATTATCCTCAGCTTGAGTGATCATCCAATTTTGAATATCAGCGTTATAATCTGAAGCAGTAAATGATTGTATAGGTGAAATCTCTTGACTAAAAATATTAGAAATAAAGAAAATTAATATAATAAAATAATATCTAAACATCTGATTTATAACCTTTTATAAATGATTTACTATAGCAAATTTAATTGAATTTAAATTACTAATATATATAGAATTGTAAAGGTTCAAAACAATAATTGTTGTAATAATATTTAAACTTAAATATTAAAATTTTATTAAAAAAAAAATTAACACTAAATGTGGCATACGTTTTGAAAACTATTTAAAAATTTTGTTATGAAAAATTCAAAAAATAAACGAAGAGATTTTTTAATGAACGTTTGTCCAACTGTTGCAATGGCTTTCCTAGGTATTACAGTTTTAGAATCATGTTCATCAGGTGATGATGATGTGAATAATGGTGGAGGTTCTGGAAATGGAGGTGGAAATACTGGGTCTAACAACGGATATTCTAAAGATGGAAATGTAGTAACAATTAATTTAAGTCATTCTAATTTTTCTTCCTTACAATCCAATAACTGGATGAATTTTACAGCACAAAATATGCTTTTATTGAAAATTGATTCAAGCACTTACAGAGCCTTTACAAATTCATGTCCTCACCAAGGAAATAGAAATAATTGGTCATTTAATTCTTCTAATAATAGATTTCAATGTAGTGCACACGGAAATTCTTATCCATCAGATTGTAGTACTGCAGGAACAGCTGGTGGAGTATTAAAATGCTACTCTACATCCTTAAGTGGGTCAACTCTTAAAGTCACAGTATAGGTTATTGAAAGAATTCTTAAAGAATATTTTTCGACAGAATTAAATTAAAGTAGCCCTACTAGGAATCGAACCTAGATCTAAAGTTTAGGAAACTTTTGTTCTATCCATTGAACTATAGGGCTGTATAGGCGCTATTGATTTTTTGTCTAAGTAAAATTTTATTTTCATCAGATGTAAATGCATGATCAATGGCATTTAAATTACATTGCTTTAAATGTTCAATAGACCAACCAAATAAATTACTAAGCTTATAATACTCTTCGTTTAAATTGACATCCGAAATTGTTCTGCCATCACTATTTATACTTAATGATACATTTCTTTTATATAATTTATCAATAGGATGTTCTTCTAAGGATTCAAAAGTTTTTGTTTTAATATTACTTGTAGGACACACTTCCAGATGATGGTTGTTATCCAAGAGATAATCAATTAATTTATCGTCCTCAATAGATCTTACACCATGACCTATCCTTTTAGTTTTTAATTTATTTATTGTTTCCCAAACACTATCAGCGCCCTTAGCTTCTCCTGCATGTGCAGTACAATTTAGTTTGTATTGATGCGCATATTCAAAAGCTGATAAATGATTGTCAAGTGGAAATCCTGCCTCATCTGCAGCAATATCAAAACCAACCACTCCTTTATCGTAAAATTCATTAACAAGCTTAACAGTTTCCATACTCTGTGATTCCGAATAATGACGAAGAGTACATAATATTAAGCCTGTAATAATTCCGGTTTCTTTTGAAAGTGTATTCATTTTGCTACATAGAATATCAACAACTTCACTTGAGCTTAGATTTTCTTCAATGTGTAAAAGCGGTGCAAATCTTATTTCACAATAAATTACGTTATCATCGATTAATTGATCAAAGAAATCTTCCATTACCAACTCTAGACTTTCTTTAGTTTGCATTAAAGAAATTGCATTATCTGCACATTTAATATAATGTTTTAAAGAAGAGCAACTTTCACCAGCTTTAAAATTTTGATTATAATCTTGCATTGTTGTTTCGGGTCTCAATTTCTTCACAACATTATAGCTAAGGCTACAATCAAGGTGGATATGAAGTTCGATTTTAGGAAGTAATTTATAACTCATTTGACAAATTCAATATTCCTTTTAAAGCCCTCAAATTTAGGTCTATTAATTGGACTGTTCTCAAATATTACATCAAAAACTTCGTTAGTGATTTCAGTCCAATCTTTTTTTGAATAATTAACAACTTGATCTAAAGGATCAAATAAAGGTTCATTATGTTCGCTAGAAAATTTATTCCAAGGACAAACATCTTGACATATATCACAACCAAAAACCCAATCATTAAATTGACCATTAAACTTATCTGAAATTTTGTCTCTAAGCTCAATAGTTAAATAAGAAATACATTTAGAAGCATCAAGCTTGTAAGGTTCATAAAATGCACCTGTTGGACAAGCATCTAAACAAGCAGTACATTGTCCACAATGGTCTGTAACTTCTTGATCAGGTTGTAAATCTACATCAACAATAATCTCTGCAATAAAAAAGAATGATCCAGTTTTTTTACTAATCAAATTTGTGTTTTTCCCTATCCAACCTAGCCCACTTTTTTTAGCCCAAGCTCTTTCAAGTATTGGGGCAGAATCAACAAATACTCTTCCATTAATATCCCCTAGTTTCTCTTTCAAAATAGATACAAAATTTTTTAATTTATCTTTTATAACATAATGATAATCAATACCATATGCATATTTAGAAATTTTATATGAATTTGGATTTTGTTTCTTTTTTGGATAATAATTATATAAAAGTGAGATTACACTTTTTGATCCCTCTACTAATTTGGTAGTATCAAGTCTTTTATCAAAATTTCTTTCCATATAAGACATAGTTCCGTGATAATTATTTTTAAGCCAATTTTCAAATCTTTCTGCTTCGTCATTTAGAAAACTAGATTTAGAAATTCCACATGACATAAATCCTAAATCTTTTGCAATAGATTTAACAAGGAACGTATTTGAATTAATAGATGACAAGATCTAACTAAAAAGGTTACTTTGATCACTTAAAGGGGTTAATCCTAAATGTTTATAGGCTTTGTCAGTAACTTGTCTTCCTCTAGGTGTTCTAACAATAAATCCCTGTTGAATTAAAAATGGCTCATAAACTTCCTCGATCGTTTCGGCAGTTTCTGAAACTGCAGTTGATAGTGTTGTAATCCCTACTGGACCACCTTTAAAGTTTTTAATTAAGGTTGAAAGAATTTTATTATCCATTTCATCTAATCCATACGCATCAACATTTAATGCTTCTAGAGCATATTTAGTGATTTCTAAATCAATTTTACCATCACCTTTAATCTGTGCAAAATCTCTAACTCTCCTTAGCAAAGAATTACATATTCTTGGAGTTCCTCTACTTCTACCAGAAATTTCAACTGCTGCATCATCATTAATTTTAATATTAAGAATATCAGCACTTCTTTTTACAATATTAGATAAAGTAGACTTGTCGTAGTATTCTAATCTGTTATTGATTCCAAATCTAGCCCTCATTGGGGCAGTTAATAATCCTGATCTAGTAGTAGCTCCAATCAGAGTAAATTGATTTAAATTAATTTGAACCGATCTAGCATTCGGACCAGATTCAATCATAATATCAATTTTAAAATCTTCCATAGCTGAATACAAATATTCTTCTACAATTGGAGATAGCCTATGAATTTCATCGATAAATAAAACATCTCTGGGTTCAAGACTTGTTAGAAGTCCAGCTAAGTCTCCCGGTTTATCAATCACAGGTCCGGATGAAACTTTTATAGAGACACCAAGTTCATTAGCTAAAATATTAGCCAATGTTGTTTTTCCTAAACCTGGAGGGCCATGTAGGAGTGTATGATCTAAAGCGTCTGATCTGAGATTTGAAGCTTCTACAAAAACTTTGAGATTTTCAATTACTTGATTTTGTCCACGAAAATCTGAAAAACTAAGAGGTCTTAACGCTTTGTCTATTTCAAGATCCTCGTTAGAAAAATTTTCATTTGAAGGATCTAGATTTTCGTTCATACTCAAATATAAACAAAAGTTAAATTAGAGGTACAAATGACGTGAAGCGAAACTAGTGTTCAGTAATCTTTTCTCCTTTTGCAATTGGAGTGGATTGTGGAACATAATCTTCTTTCTTGCCTGGCTTACTATAATCATACGCCCATCTATGTACTTCGGGAATTTTTCCAGGCCAGTTGCCATGAATATGTTCAACTGGAGCAGTCCATTCTAGAGTATTTGATTTCCATGGGTTTTTCTCAGCCTTTTTACCAAAATACATACTATGTATAAAATTATATAAGAATATTAGCTGAGCTAAACCTGTAATTAGTGCAAAGACAGTAATTAGAACATTTATATCAGCTAAATCATCAAAATAAGGGAATGCTGTATTAGTATAATATCTTCTTGGTAATCCAGCCATACCTATAAAATGCATTGGGAAAAATATTCCATAAGCACCTATAGCTGTGATCCAGAAATGAACATAGCCTAGTGTCTTATTCATCATTCTACCATATAATCTTGGGAACCAATGATAAACACCAGCAAATAAACCATATAATGCAGAAATACCCATAACTAAATGGAAGTGAGCTACAACAAAGTATGTGTCATGTACATTAATATCTAATGCACTATCACCTAAAATAATCCCAGTTAAACCACCAGTAATGAATGTTGAAACAAGTCCAATAGAAAATAGCATTGCTGGATTTAATTGTAAATTACCTTTCCATAGGGTGGCTATATAATTAAATGCTTTTACAGCAGAAGGAATAGCAATTAATAATGTTGTAAATGTAAATACAGATCCTAAAAATGGATTCATACCTGTAACGAACATATGGTGACCCCATACTATAGTAGATAAAAATGCAATTGCTAAAATAGATGCAACCATAGCTCTATATCCAAAAATAGGTTTACGTGCATTTGTTGCTATAATTTCAGATGTAATACCCAGAGCAGGTAATAAAACTATATATACTTCTGGATGACCAAGGAACCAGAATAAGTGCTCAAATAATACAGGAGATCCTCCTTGATAATGTAAAACTTCACCTTGAATAAAAATATCTGAAAGGAAAAATGATGTTCCAAAACTTCTGTCCATTATTAACAATAAAGCAGCTGATAAAAGTACTGGGAATGAAATTACACCAATAATAGCAGTAACAAAGAATGCCCAAATTGTTAAAGGAAGTCTAAACATACTCATACCCTTTGTTCTAAGATTAAGTACAGTTACAATATAATTTAAAGAACCTAATAAAGAAGATGCAATAAAAAATGCCATAGAAACTAACCATAGAGTCATTCCTGCACCAGAACCTGGTTGAGTTTGTGGAAGAGCACTTAGCGGAGGATAAATTGTCCAACCTGCTGCTGCAGGCCCTGCTTCAACAAATAGAGAAGCAACCATAATTGCACTAGATATAAAAAACAACCAATATGCAATCATATTTAAAAATCCTGAAGCCATATCTCTGGCACCAATCTGTAAAGGAATTAATAGGTTACTAAAAGTTCCACTCAATCCTGCTGTCAAAACAAAAAATACCATTATAGTACCATGGATGGTAACTAACGCTAAATAAATATTAGGATCCATGACACCATCTGGAGCCCATCTATCACCTAGAAAGAAACTAAAAACCGAAAAAGATTCTTCAGGCCAAGCCAATTGAATTCTAAATAGCAAAGACATTAAAACGCCTATAATACCCATAACAATTACACCTGTTACAAAGTATTGTTTAGCGATCATTTTATGATCCTGACTAAATATCCATTTAGTTATAAAAGTTTCCTTATGATGATGGTGATCATCATGATTATCAACATTGTTATTTACAGATACTGACATATTATTTAATTATTGTATAATCTCAGAGAATGTATTCTGATCATTTAACCATTTATTAAAATCTTTTTCAGATTCTACTACTAGCTTCATTTGCATATTATAATGTGAAGCTCCACATATTTTAGCGCATAGAAGTAAATAGTCAAATTGATAAGGTGCCAATGCTTCTTCTCCTTTTGCAATCAATTCTTGACTATTATCATATCTTATTTTATTAATCCTGTTTACTTTTGAAACTATCTCAGGATTTAATCTCATTTCAGCTGTTGTTACTGTTGGAGTGAATGAGAACTCCGTGATCATTCCAGGTACAGCATTCATTTGAGCTCTAAAGTGAGGCATATAGGCAGAATGCAGTACATCTTGGGATCTAATTTTAAATATAACTTTTCTATTAACTGGCAGATGAAACTCTTGAGTTACGACAACATCATCTAAACCATTAGGATCAGATGAATCAATACCAACTGAATTTCTTCCATCAAAATCATTTAAAAATCTCACGTTAGCATCTCCTAAAACATTATCATCTCCTGCATATCTTGCTTTCCAGTTCCACTGTGCAGCATATAATTCAACAACAAGAGCATCTTCATCTTCCTCAAAATTCATTATATCAGACCATGTTGTCATACCATAAAGTATTAAAACAAATAGCACAATTGCAGGAATAACAGTCCAGACAAGCTCTAACTTATTATTATGGGTGATAAAAGAAGCCTTTCTACCCTTAATTCCTCTATACTTGTATGCAAAGTAGTGTAATAAGGCTTGTGTAACTGTTTGGACAAAGAATATAACAAGAAATGAAATTAGCATTAACTTATCATAAGTATAGCCGTGTTCGGATGCAGAATCTGGTAATAAAACTTTAGTATATGAAACAAAAGAATAAATCGTTACTAGATAGATAAATACTAGAAAGGCAAACATTAATTTTCCCTGTAAGTCATTATCTTTCTCAGATGCTACTTGAGAATCATCTTTTTTTGCACCTAAATTTGAAATTTCAAAAATTTTAGTAATCTGCCAAACAGAAATTGCTAAGAGAGTTACCGCTAAAATTGAAAGTACTATTGTCATCTTCTATATCATCAAATTAATAAACAAACTTTTCACTCTCCTTATTGAAAGGATCCCCACTTGCTTCAAGGGGTGCTTTTGTGAGTGAGCTAAATACTATATATATAAACAAGCCTGCAAAAAACATCACTGAACCTAACTCAGGAATTCCAAAGAACCACTGATCCCCTACAGCTGAAGGCATAATCATATTAAACACATCCATATAATGACCAATTAAAATAATAATACCAGCCGTTACTATCATCCAGTTTAATCTTTTGAAATCAGAGTTCATTAAGATTAGAAAAGGGAGAATAAAATTCATTACTAGCATACCTAAAAAAGGAAGTTGATAATCTTCAAGTCTTGTTATAAAATATGTAACTTCTTCAGGGATATTTGCATACCAAATAAGCATAAATTGTGAAAACCATAAATATGACCAGAATACACTAAAGCCAAACATAAACTTTGCTAAATCATGCATGTGATTATGATTTACTTTTTCTAAATAACCCATTGACTTAAGGAAAATAGTTAGCAATGCTATAACTGTAATTGCTGACACAACCATACTGGCAAAAACGTACCATCCAAATAAAGTACTAAACCAATGTGGATCGATTGACATAATCCAATCCCAAGACATCATTGACTCTGTTACTATAAAAAATGCTAAGAATCCAGCAGATATTTTAAAGTTCTTGATATGGTTTGAATTATCGTTTGCTTTATCTTGAGCAATTGAAAATTTTCTGGAAAAATATCTGTAAAGTGACCAGCCTGCTAAATAGAATACACCTCTTGCTAAAAAGAATGGAATATTTAAATAACCACTTTTGTTTTTAATAATTTCATCATGCTCAACTACCTCAGGATCCATCCAAATAAACATATGGTTAAAATGTAAAGCAGAAAGCAATAGTATAGCCAATACTATTAAGCCTCCAGGAAGTAAATAACCAGTAATTCCTTCCATAACTCTAAACAGTAATGGAGACCATCCAGCCTGTGCAGCTCGTTGTATTGCATAAAAAGCTAGAGTTCCTAATGAAATCATGAAAAAGAAAAATGCAGCTACATAAACTGCAGCCCAAGGTCTGTTGGCTAATTGATGAAATACGTGTTCATCATGTGACATTTCATGACCTTCTGAATTTTCTGAGGTATGTTCTTCAGCTCTCATTTGATCATATTCTCCTCTGGATATTAGTTCAGATTCATACAATCCGTGAGATGATACTAGTTGATCATCATTTTTGTGATCATCATGATTTGATGCGTGGCCATCATCATGGTGAGAGCTTGCAACAATTTCTTTAGCTTCTTCGATTGTACTTGGAGCACTATAAAAACCATAAGCAATTCCTAATAGACCTAATACGATTAAGGCAATTGAAAATGTTTTGATTTTATTTGTTAACGTAAACATCACCACTATTTAATTAATTCATTTCTTAATTCTAAAACATATTGTGAAATCTGCCATCTTTCTTCTTGATTCACCAATGAGGCATGTGATCCCATAAGATTTCTTCCATACATTAGAACATGATAGATGCTTCCCTCTGTAATATCTCGATCAGCATAACTAGGGATTCCTAAGAACTTTTCTCTTTTCATTAAAATTCCTTGTCCATCTCCTTTTGATCCGTGACAAACTGAACAATATATTTCATATAATTCTTTACCTGTTTTAAGGTTTTCATCTGATTTTTCAACAGGTGATTTTAAATTTACTTTTGCAAGCTCATAACCCTCATTAGAATCTTCATACTCATAAGGCTCCCATCCTCTGGAAATAGTTCCTTGAACTGGATCTTGAGCTTCAATGCCATTTGCAAATGCATTTGATTCTGCATAGGTATCATAACTTACAGATTCATACATATTTGGGAAAAACTGATAATTAGGCTTTGAAGAATCAAAGCATGAAACTAATAAGAAAGAAAACAATATAAATATGTAATTTATTTTTTTCATTTTATTCTTTTATTTCAACGACATCAATTTTTAAAATATCAGTCTTTTTAATTTTAGATTTTATTTCTTTTTCATTATCACTAACTGGAATCTGTACCAAAAACTTATCGTCTGTTGTTTCAGGAATAGGATTTTCAGCTTTTTTAAAAGGCCAAAGTCTACTTCTCAGATAAAACGTAATAACCATTAAATGCGCTGAGAAAAATACCGTTAACTCAAACATGATTGGAACAAATGCTGGCATATTTTCAATAAAGCTAAAGCTAGGTTTACCTCCTATATTTTGTGGCCAATCAACAATCATGATATAATTCATCATAAAAATTGCAAATGCAAAACCTATACAACCATAAATAAATCCTGCAATAGAAATTCTAGTAGGTGCTAGGCCTAAAGCCTTATCGAGTCCATGAACTGGAAATGGAGTAAATACATCTTCAATATATACTCCCTCTTTCTTCAAATGCTTTACAGCATCTAGAAGCTTATCATCGTCATCGTATATAGCATGTATAAACTTATTTGCCATTTTTATCTCTTAATTTTTTATAATTGTCTCCTGAAGATTTTAAAATTGTTTTTACTTCTGCTTGAGCAATAACAGGGAATGTTCTTGCATAAAGAAGAAATAGAACAAAGAAAAACCCAATTGTTCCTATAAATATTCCAATGTCAACAAACGACGGTGAAAACATCGTCCATGATGATGGTAAATAATCTCTGTGAAGAGACGTAACTATAATCACAAATCTTTCAAACCACATCCCAATATTTACAACAATCGAAATGATAAAAGAAAATACGATACTAGTTCTTAACTTCTTAAACCACATAAACTGTGGAGAAAATACATTACAAGTCATCATAGCCCAATATGCCCACCAGTATGGTCCTGTTGCTCTGTTCAAGAAAGCATACTGCTCATATTCAACTCCTGAATACCAAGCAATAAATAGCTCAGTGATATATGCACAGCCAACGATTGATCCAGTTATCATGATGACAATATTCATAAGTTCAATGTGCTGTAAAGTAATATAGTCCTCAAGATTACATACTTTTCGCATAACAATAAGTAAAGTATTAACCATTGCAAAACCAGAAAAAATTGCACCAGCTACAAAATACGGTGGAAATATAGTTGTATGCCATCCAGGTATAACTGAAGTAG
>Ga0255770_10002891_pt1 | contig 15095 bp, 13 predicted proteins | sample 071ome_22_FD_179968 | JGI IMG/M metagenome (GOLD analysis project Ga0255770, IMG submission 179968) | Coastal salt marsh microbial communities from the Groves Creek Marsh, Skidaway Island, Georgia - 071404AT metaG (version 2) | ecosystem: Environmental > Aquatic > Marine > Intertidal zone >... | reverse complement strand
TGTGCTAGAGGTTAGTACTGCGTATCTTAAGACTACAGACCCTGCTGTTGCGGCCAGGGGTGCTGATGGTGAAGCAATCCTTCACTCTGATGCCTATACCTTAAAAGAAGCGAGTTTGTTGGAATTAGATAAGGCAAAAGAGGCATTAACCGTTGTTGATGATGCCTTGGCGCAGGTTGACTTCTATCGTGTTCAGTTGGGTGCTGTTGCGAATCGTTTGGATTATTCAGTGCAGAACCTCTACACCCGAATTGAAAACCAAATGGCAGCACGTTCACGTATCGAGGACGCGGACTACGCAGTTGAGTCGGCAGCTTTGGCGCGTGCCCAAGTGCTTCAACAAGCGGGTACAGCGATGTTAGCGCAAGCGAATGCATCGACTCAGAACGTACTTTCTTTGTTGAAGTAAGTGATTGAGCCTGGCATCCGATTTTGATGCCAGGGCTCACTAAGTAGCGAAATATTTGTTGCTTAGTGGTTTGAAGCTTCAGCTTGGGTCAGGGGATCTTTTTCTGAAGCTGAACTGAACATGATATTTGGAGACAGTTGTGTCTTTAGTAGTTAATTCAAATTTGTTATCAGTTACCGCGCAAAGACATCTTGGTGTTTCGCGTAGCGAAATGGATCAGGCAATGGAGCGCCTGTCATCTGGACTGCGCATTAATTCAGCAATGGATGATGCTGCGGGGATGGCCATCTCACATAGCTTGATGAGTAAGGTTGGTTCTCTGTCAAAAGCTACTAACAATGGTAGTGATGCGATTTCATTGATCCATTTGGCAGAAGGTGCTTTGGATGCGGTTAGCGACATGCTGACGCGTATGCAGGAGCTCACCACGCAGTCAATGAATGGTACTTACAGCGATACTGATCGTCGTAACCTTCAAGAAGAGTTTGCACAGCTGGCATCTGAAATCACGCGTATCTCAGAAAATACCAAATTTAATGGTATTTCTGTCATGGGTAAAACAGATGACCTCGATTTTCAGATTGGTTACACCAGTAAAGATCAGATTTCACTGCATACTCAAAATATTTCGGCAGAGACCATTGGTACGGTTCGTTGGGATAACGATTTTTCAAAGCCAATTGCGACTTTGAGTCCTCCAGATCAGGCGGATTGGGTAAATGTTAATAGTGACTTGTTTGTCACCTTTAATGAAAACGTAGTGGGTTTCGCGGGAGAAGAAATCACATCGGCTAACATTTCTGATTATGTGACATTGGTAAAAAATAGCGGTAACGGTACAACGGTTGCTGTTGCTTCAGAGATGTCATTGGTCAATGGGGTCGTTACTGTTAATCCAACGGCAGCATTAGAAGTTGGCGAGAGCTACACCCTTGAAGTTAAAGGCTACTTTGACGAGCAAGGTTATGCGGGTGACACCACCTCCTCAACTTTTACCGCAATGGCTAATTATCCGGGTACGGGTTATATGACGCCTTCTACGCTGTATTCAGCGGCCAATTCATTGAATAGCTTGGGCACCATGTCTATCCCTGATGGCGCGCAGGATGTGGATAAAACGGGTGATCTATTTATTACTCTTAGCGGCGATGATCTGTATGACTCTGCTGGCAATGTATTAACAGATGCTGAAATTTTTTCACGCATTAGCTTAACAAGCTCAGCTGATCCGGCGACCTTATCCTCCGGCTCAGTGTCTGCAGAAGCATCTACAGGCAATATGTTGGCTTTTGGCGCAACGGATGTCATTGAATTTGATGTGAAGGTTAATGGTGGCGCAAAGCAGTCAATTAGCTTGGTGGCTTCTTCATTAACCGGCTATGACTCGAATACCGGAACGATTTCTGCGACGGATGTTGCCACAGCATTAAGCTCTGCTATTGGTGGTGTTACTGCAACGTGGGTTTCAGATGGTACGGATGTGGGCCATTTTGAATTTGACACAACTAACTCTGCTACTGGCTCTAGCATTGTGATTAGTAATGTCAGTACTGATGCAGGTACTGTCAAAGTGAACATCACAGCAGGTGAGAATAAGGTCATTCTAGATCCAGATGTTGCGTCAAAAATTGATCCTGCGACGTCATTTACTCGAACTGATAATGTGGTAACAGTAAACCCAACTGCAGATTTGGTGAATGATGCGGTCTATACCCTAACCTTTGATAACGTTTGGGAAATGCCTGCTTCATCATTTGCAAACGGCACATTCGATTTGACCGGTGAAGTGAATAATGGTGACGGTAGCTATTCGATCCCGGGTTGGACTATCTTTGATCAGCGGATGAACTTGGGTACGACATCTGTCGGTGGATTTGTTTCGCCTGATGATGGTACTTATCCAGGTTCTAGTCCGGGTAACGATGATGCTACAGCGAGTACTTCTTACTCACACTATGCGGGTTCAAATGGTCTTGTACTGCAATTAAGTGGTAGCACGGTAAGTTATGGTGTTGTTCACGGTCCATACATTGTGTCGAATGACTTTGTTGAGTTTCAGGAAGGCGCGGTAATCTCTATGGACTGGTTGGCCACAGGTGGTGGTGATGCCTATGACGTATTCGGATATCTTTTAAAAGATGATGGCACCACAATCTCGTTGATTGACCGTACAGGTACATCTACCTCTGGTGGTGACAGTGGCACGTTAACGCACACAATCACTGCAGGTGAAGTGGGTAACTACAAGTTTGTATTTACTGGTGGTACTTATGACTTGTCAGGTGGTACAGCGGTTGGTGCAACATTTGAAATTTCAAATTTAGATGTAGCCAATAACGATCAGCAAGGCACACCTGCTGATCTAATTGAAGGTCCACATGCTATAACCTCGACTTTTATCGCGAGTGATGTGATTGCTCCTAATACGCCTAATCCTGGTATCGAGGCTGATTTTTACAAAGCTGCTGCTAAAGCATCTGTTTACTCTGAGCCAGTTGTGACAGATGACTCTATTACGATTGCTGAGGTTGATATTTCAACCCTTCAGGGCGCAATGGATGCGGTGCAAGTTATTAAAGATGCCATCTACATGGTTGATTCGTTTCGTAATGAGCTGGGTGCAGTATCAAATCGCTTGGATCATACGGTTCAAAATTTGTATACCCGCATCGAAAATCAAATGGCAGCGTATTCTCGAATTGAGGATGCTGACTACGCGGTGGAGTCTGCACAGTTAGCAAGAATGCAGGTATTGCAACAGGCGGGAACGGCGATGTTGGCACAAGCGAACGCATCATCAATCGGTGTATTAGCTTTGCTGAAGTAATGGGCCCGAACAGGTATGAGGAATTATTATGAGTAATACTTTTTCAAACGATGTTACTTCGACAATGCGAGCACTGGAGCCTAATCCTGCTCCGTTGTCTCAAGAAGTTATTCAGAAGGCAACACTTCCGGCAGATGTTAAGCCTCCAGAGTCAGGCTATGAGATTAACTCTAAAGGGTTGATGTCGGCTGATGACCTTGCAAAAGCCTTGGCTCATCTTAATCAAACGCTTGAAGCGGGGCGTCGTAACTTGGCCTTTTCCGTGGATCAGGTCACTGGGTCTAGTGTGGTACGTGTGATTAACACCAACACGGGGGAGTTGGTGCGTCAGTTTCCTCAGGAAGAGGTGTTAAAGGCGATGCAAAACATTGATTACATGATGGGTGTGTTATTTGATGCCCGAACGTAATGCGATGTAACGAATATCTTGTTATGGACAAGATCTGACCCCACAAGGCGATTTTTGCTGCGTGGGGTTTTTTATGGCAATGATTTGCCGCTTATGCAGGTTTATTAGGGATAGCTCTCAGTAAAACCATAAAAATCAATGATATACATTTAGGCATGGTAATTGCAAATAACTAGCAAACATGAAGGCGAGGTTCATTTTTTGGGATTTTTGCCGATAAATTAAAGACAAACTATGGCTATAGATTACTTACAAGCATTTGGCGTTGGCTCGGGACTGGATACGGTCGCGCTGGTCAATGCGCTCGTCGAGGCGGAACGTGCGCCTAAACAGGCTAATTTGAACCGCCGTGCGAGCGATGTTGAGGTTAAGATTTCGGGTACTGCTCAACTTAAGGCGGCGTTACAGACATTGGAGTCTGCTTTTTCGACGCTGAATGATGCGCAGGAATTTAACTTTCTTTCTATTGATAATTCTGCACCTTCTGCGGTTACGGCATCCTTAATGGGTTCTGCAGACAAGGGTAGCCATGTTCTTAAAGTTGATCAGCTTGCTCAGCGGAGTATTTTCGTTACCTCTGAATTTGCGAGTGAGACTGATGATTTAAATGCAGGTGAGCCGGCAACTTTTAGTTTTCAGTTAGGTGGTGGTGAGACGCATTCGGTTTCGCTTGATGCCGGTGATGTGTCGCTAGCGACATTGAGAGATAAAATTAATGCGTTGAATGTAGGTGTTACCGCTCGAACACTTGAAGTGAGTGATGGTTCATTCCGCTTATTTTTAGAGTCTGATCAAACGGGCGTCGATTCTGAGATCACGGTCGTTGATGATTTATTTGATATTGCGGCTAATCAAACTCAACAGGGATTAGATGCTCAGATCACCTATAACGGTGTGGCTATCTCAAGAAGTAGTAATCAGGTCTCTGATGTTATTGAAGGAGTGAATCTTTCGTTAACCTCAACGACTGAATCTAGCTTTGTTATTGATGTCTATCAAAACACGCAGGCCTCACAGAATAGCGTGTTGTCGTTGGTTGATGCGTTTAATCAGTTTAACCAAACGATGAAAACGTTAACGGCTACGGCAAGTGAAGATTCCGCCGGCGGTGACTTTGCTGGTGATTCGATTGTGCGTGATATTCAGCGCAAGATGCGTAGCTTTTTTATTGATTCAGGCTCTGTTACCGGTGACAACATTACGCGTATGAGTGATATGGGTGTCAGCATTGATCGTAATGGCGTATTCCAAGTTGACCAAGCAAAGCTTTCATCGGCTTTGATTAATCATTACGGTGAGGTTAAGTCCTTCTTTACGGCAAATACCGACCAGCAATCGATTTATGACGTGAGTGCTAAAGGTCTTGCGGGTGATCTGTTAACTCAAATTAATGAATATTTAAAGTATGACGGTCTTGTCTCGCGTTATGAACTATCAAATGCGCGAACTGCTGCAGCGTTAGTGTCTGAAGAAAAAGAACTTGATACACAAATGACAGCTTACGAAGAACGTTATGTTAAGCAGTTCTCAGCGATGAATGCTGCCATCGCTGAAATGAATTCGCTCAAGGATTACCTTGATAGCCAATTAAATAATATGCCCTTTACAGCAAAGAAGGATTAATTAAATGACTCCGATGAAACGTGCTATTCACGCTTATAACAAAGTTGATATGGATGCTCAGGCTGAGTACGCCTCACCCTATCAACTGACAAAGATGCTTTTTAGCGGAGCGATTAAATCAATTTCTATCGTGCCTATGTTGATTGAGCGAAAAGACTTTGAACAAGCCTCAATGGAAATTACGCGTTGCTTGGGTATTGTTAATGGTTTGCGAGAGTCTTTAGACCTTTCGCAGGGTGAGATTGCTGAAAACTTATATCGTTTGTATAGCTATATGAGCCGTGAGTTAGTTCGTGCTTATCGTGCAAAAGATCTTGATGGCTTAAAAGCCGTAAGAGGATTGCTCGCTGAAATTGATGAAGCGTGGGATAGTATCCCTTATGAGCTACGAGGCTAAAAACTGGTTTCTTTTAATCTGCGTTCTTTGTGCTGTCGGATTGAGTCAGGCATCGCTTGCGTTTGAGATTTCTACAGAACACGGTGCAAAAGATGCCATTTCCACTTCGCCGAATCGGATTCGAATACATACCTCAACTTCCCAGGTAGAGCCTGCCAAAGACTGGCAGGATTCGATACCAGCCATGCATCAAATGGTTCCCAAAGGCATGGCGATGGACATGGGTAATGGGTTGTATCTGACTTCTGATGGTATCTATAAAAATCTCGAAAATGGGGCCTTGCTTACCCCGGATGGATTATTGATTAAAACAGATACTGGGGCTTTATTGACCTTGCCGATAATCCCAAATAATTGATTTATTTGAAGTTAAGTATTTTTTTTGTCGCCCTCGTTGCTTTTTTAAAATCAAATCTATATAAATATCTCCCTGTCGAAAATTTGACGATTTGATTATCAGGCAAGTTGATTCGGTTTTAACTTGCTGAGAGTAGTTTCGGATATCACCTTAGATGGTAATGCGAAGTCTATTTAATTGGGGGCTTGATCATTGTGAATGCAGAAGAATTAGAAAAAATTCTGATTGGCCAGTCAGAGCAGATGCAGAATCTTCGCGCGCAAATTCTCCAAGTAGCTCAAACTGATGCAACCGTTCTGGTTTGGGGTGAGTCAGGTACGGGTAAGGAGCTAGTCTCTCAAGGGATACACCTTTGTTCACAGCGTCATTCACAAAATATCGTGCCCTTAAACTGCGGCGCTGTTCCCAAAGATCTTATTGAAAGTGAATTATTTGGCCACGAGAAGGGCTCGTTCTCTGGCGCTATTGCATCTCGAATCGGTCGTTTTGAGTTGGCACATAAAGGCACCTTGTTTCTTGATGAGGTTGGCGAAATGTCACCTGACATGCAGGTGAAACTTTTACGCACCTTGCAGGAGAGAACGATTCAGCGTGTCGGTGGAGGCATGCCGATAAATGTTGATACGCGCATTGTTGCGGCAACCAACCGCTGTTTAGAAACGGCGGTCGAAACGGGTTTGTTCCGAGAGGATCTTTTTTACCGTTTGAATGTGTACCCCATTGTCGTGCCTCCATTGCGTCAGCGAGGCGAGGATGTCATTGAATTATTTGACTATTTAGCTCGGAATTTAGCTCTTAAGGATCAGCCTCCCATTACTTTGAGTGGGTATGCACGTGTTGAGTTACTGGGACGAGAATGGCCAGGTAACGTGCGCGAATTAAGTAATTTGGTGGAACGATTGTCCATTCGTTACCCTGGCCAAGAAATTACCCTTGAGATGTTGCCACCCACAAGTCGGCGTTTGGTAAAGCCATTGGTCTGCCGTGAGGTGGCTTATGTTGATGACTCGGCTAAATCGAGTTTGGCTGATCATGGCGATACAAGTTATGCGGCTGCAATGTTTGAGTCGCAGGAGTTAGCTGGGGCTAGTGCTGCGGAAAGACAGGCGCTTTTGGGTGATGTTCCAGATACAAAAGTGCCACAAGCGAGAGCAGTTGCTCGTGAAATGCCCAGTGAGCGTATTGATTTAAAAGAACATTTGAAAGAAATCGAAGTCGATTTTATCAAGCGATCGCTGTCTGCGAACAAAGGTAATGTCACTGTCGCTGCTGAACATTTAGGTTTACGTAGAACGACATTAATAGAAAAAATTAAGAAATATGGAATCGAGTATCGATCCGCGTGCCCAGCGTAATTGCGCATAAAAAATAGCTTCAAAACGTCAGTTTTCCGTCATTTTTATATATAGATGATCACCGGTAGAGCTATATTTTTTGAGTTGGAATCTATAGTAAGTTATTTATATTCAATCATTTAAGTGAATCTGTAAGCTAAAAAATAGCTTTATGGCATACCTTTTGCATTTGAGGTCTTGTACGCAGCTAGCAACTGCTAATAACAAGGTACTTAGATGTCACTCAGTAAATTACGCATCGGTTTTTTTGATCTTCAGCCAGAATCGCTTTCTGTTTGGGATCGATGTTCTATGCCCGCTGAAAAAGGTGCTCATATTGAAAGTTCACAGCAGCTTTTAGACTGTGTGACCTCAAAGCAAGTTCATGTGCTTGTGTTGTCGGTATTTGATGATCTGGAATTATTGCGTAGCTTCTTCAAGCAGTCATCAGAAGCACTTGTCCATTGTCCTGTAGTGGTGGTGGTTGGGCGCTCTCAGGTTTCTTTAGCCATTGAGGCTATGCGGCTTGGCGCTGACGAGGTTATTGAAAACCCAGAAGACATCCAGACGATCACGGGTGTGATTGAGCTTGTCGGTCAATCTATCGGTACGGATTTTATTTGTGACGCAGAACAAACTCGCCAATTATTAGCGCTCGCCTCGCGTGTCGCACAGACAGATGTCACTGTTCTGATAAATGGCGAATCGGGTACTGGTAAGGAAGTGCTGGCCAAGCACATTCATTCTCATTCAGCTCGTGCTGACAAACCCTTCGTTGCAGTTAACTGCGCTTCGATCCCTGAGAGCATGCTAGAAGACATGTTGTTTGGTCATGAAAAGGGTGCCTTCACCGGAGCGCATCAGCGTCACGCGGGATTATTTGAGCAAGCTCATCACGGTACGATTTTTTTAGATGAGATTGGCGAGATGCCACTTGTGCTTCAGGCCAAAATTCTTCGTGTATTACAGGAAAGAGAGCTAAGACGTCTGGGCGGGTCTGATCTGATTTCATTGGATTTACGGGTTATCGCAGCGACTAATCGTAATCTTGCAGAAAGAGTAAGAGATAGAGAGTTTAGGGAAGATCTTTTCTATCGTTTAAGTGTGTTTCCCTTAAAAGTGATGCCGCTGCGCGAAAGACAGGATGATGTATTGCCTATTGCTCACGCGTTATTGAGTAAGCATCGAGGCATTACAAAGCGAAACTGTAAGTTATCCCGCGCCACACAGTCATTCCTAAAAACGTATAGCTGGCCAGGCAATGTCAGAGAGCTAGAGAACGTCATCCAGCGAGCTATGGTGTTAGCGGTTGACGGAATAATCGAAGTTGAGCATCTGCTGCTAGAAACGCATTCGCATCAAGGGGATATATCTAGTCTGAATCAGGAAGAACTCCTTAAACAGATTGATCCTGTTTTCTCACGTGAACAGCAGCAGGCAGCAGCTTTGAGAGATTTACCTCTTGAGGCAAGTGCCAGTGAGGCGTTGAGTTCAACCCAACCTGAACAACAACCTCAACAAGCAAACGAAGGATTAAGTGATTTGACTTGGAAAAGTGAGTCTAGAGTCATTATAGATACATTAAGTCGTTTTAGCGGTAATCGTAAAAATACAGCTGAACAACTTGGTATTAGTCCGCGTACGTTGCGATACAAATTAGCAAGACTAAAAGAAGAAGGCGTTGCCTTACCATAAGGTAGCGTAATTAGATAAAACGAAAGGTAAAGCGATGAGTTCGTCTATTACAAATATTGATATGCAGTCCATGATTACGCGTATGCGAATGATGGCTTCTCAAGTTTCACCAGAGAAAGGTGCTTCATTTGGCGAGTCTAAACAGGTCTCGTTTTCGGATTCATTGCAGCAATCCTTATCGAAAGTAAACGAATTGCAGATGGTCGCAAAAGAAAAAAGTACGGCTTTTGAGATTGGTGAAGACGTACCGATTACTGAAGTGATGGTAGCAAAAGAGAAGGCTTCCATTGCCTTTGAGGCAACCCTGCAAGTAAGAAACAAGGTGTTATCTGCATATCATGAAATTATGCAAATGCCCGTTTAATTTAAATCACATTCTGAGTCACATCCATTATGGCTGAACAACAATTGGCAACACAGTCTGCAGAAAGCGGCGATGTATTGGCGCTGTCAGATAAAAATATAGAAAAAGAGCTAACCGAAGGTGAAGGCAATGTAGTGGTTCCGCCAGCGGCGAAGGTGACTGAGTTTATGAGTCAGCCGGCTGTGCAGCGTGCTATACCGGCGATTATTGCTATTGCGCTGTTAGCTGTGTCTTTAGTCATTTATTCGTTTTTTATGGGTAGTGGTCACAGGACAATTTTTGAGAACTTAAGCGATGCTGATAGAGCAGCAGTTTATGCAGCACTTCAAGAAGCAGGTATTGATGCTCAAATCCAACAAGGCACAGGCGTTATCACAGTAAGTGAAGACGACTATTACCGATCAAAGATGTTACTTGCTTCACAAGGCTTACCAAAAAGTACCGAAGTGGGTGGGTTTGAAATGATCCGTGGTGAGCAATCATTAGGTACAAGCCAATTTATGGAGATGGCACGTTACCGCTTAGCGATCGAAGAAGAATTGGCAAGTTCTATTGCAACGATCGACAGCATTCAAAAAGCTAGAGTGCATTTGGCTATTCCAAAGCAATCAGTTTTTATTAGAGAGAGAGAAAAACCAAAAGGTTCAGTTATTGTGTGGCCTTATGCTGGCAGGGCGGTAACAGATGGACAGGTTCAGGCAATAGTGCACATGGTTGCATCGAGTGTTCCCTATATGGATGCAAAATCTGTTTCTGTAGTGGATAGATACGGCAATCTACTGCATTCAGACAGCGGATCTGAAGAAATGAATATCAGTAACGAGCAAATGAGATATCGCCGAAGTCTTGAAGAGATGTATCGAAATCGTATTGTCTCATTAGTGTCGCCGTTTATGGGTCGGGGTAATGTTCATGTTGAGGTAAATGCTGATGTGGATTTCACGACATTTGAAAAAATGAGTGAACAGTTCCCGTCAGGTGCTACAGCTGTGCGTAGTGAGCAGCTATCGGAAAGAAGGAATGCCTCAAAGGAAGCTATTGGGGTGCCCGGTGCAACATCCAATGAACCGCCGGCCGAGGGTCAATTATCAAATGCAAATGGTGTGGGCACAGTAAGTGACAATCTTCAAAACAGTGGCGTTGATAAAAATCTTGTTGTAAATCACAACTCAACTCGGAACTACGAAGTTGATCGTACTATTCAGCACGAAAAGAAGATGGCAGGGCATTTGACCAAACTCACGGTCGCTATGGTGCTTGATCAGGGTGAGCCTATTGAAGGTGAGCCAAAAAAGGTTTCTAAAACGCCTGCTGAAATTGAAGAGCTTGTGAAGGGGGCTATTGGATTTAGTGCTGATCGAGGTGATTCGATTGTCGTCATGGAGACAAAGTTCCAAGAGTTACCTCAAGCGGAAGAGTTGCCATTATGGAAAGACCCTCTTGTACACAGTATTGGTCGCCAGTTGCTAGTGGTTATCGCCTTTGTGTTGCTTGTCTTGTTTGTTTTCCGTCCATTAATTCGCAATGTGATTAATCCTGGCACTGCGCTAGGTGGGCAACAGATTGCGATTGGTGCGGATGGTGTTCCAATTGCATTAACTGCTGACGGTGGCGAGCATGATGAAAACATGTTGCGCGAAGGCGAAACGCTAGAAGAGATGAAGGCTCGCTTAAAACCCAAGAAGAAATCGAATATATCAGCGGATATGTTGGACACAGCGAATACTTATGATGACAAAGTGGCGCTGGTTCGTATGTTGGTATCTGATGATTCTCGTCGAGTGGCAAATGTGATGAGAGCTTGGGTAAAGAAGGATTTAGGTTAAGAGAGCGCTATGGCAGACATTGGAATTGATGGTGGTCAAACATTAACCCCTGAGCTTGAAGAAGAGCTGAGATTAATTTCACCTACTCAGAAAACGGCATTGTTGATGATGTTGTTAGGTGAGGAAGAGGCTGCAAATATCTTGACGCATTTATCGCCTAGGGAGGTTCAGCACTTAGGCTCAGCCATGGTTTCTATACCGGAAATCTCACAAGAAGCGGTTAGTGCTGTGCTAGATGAATTTATTGCAACGATAAAGCATCAAACAAGCCTTGGTTTCGGGACGTCTGATTATGTTGAGAATGTACTTGTAAAAGCACTCGGGGAAGATAAGGCCTCTAGTGTAATGGGGCGGATTATGCCTCGAAAAGCATCGAGTGGTTTAGATATCCTTCAGTGGATGGATGCGCGTTCAATATCTGAAATGATAAGAACTGAACACCCTCAAATCATTGCCATTATTCTTTCTTTCCTCGATTACTCGCTAGCAGCGGATGTTCTTAATTATCTTTCACCGGATATAAGAAGCGAGGTCATCATGCGCGTTGCAAATCTAGAGACGATTCAGCCGGAAGCACTTGATGAGCTAGAAGTAATCATGAAGCAGCAGTTTGCTAATAACTCATCAGTAAAGTCATCTTCAGTTGGTGGTGTTGGCGCGGCCGCAAAAATCATGAACTTCACAAAATCAGATCTTGAGTCTCAAGTCATGTCTAGCTTGATATCGTTGGATGAGGATTTGGCGCAACGTATCCAAGACAATATGTTTGTATTTGATAACTTGGTTGGTATTGATAATAAGAGTATCCAGGTATTAATGCGTAATATTGAGCCGGATATGTTGATGACAGCGCTTAAAGGTGCTGACGAAGATGTAAAAGATAAATTCCTTGAGAATATGTCTAAGCGTGCGGCAGATATGTTCTTGGATGACATGGCCGCTAAGGGCCCTATTCGTCTTTCAGAATCTGAAGAAGCTCAGAAACAGATTCTTCGTGAGGCAAGAAAGCTTTCTGATGCAGGCGAAATTGTATTAGCGGGTCGCGGCGATGACTTTGTCTAAAATCATAAAAGCTGGTCACGAGAACGACGGTGTTTCTGATTGGAATTTAAAGCTTAATGCATGGCTTTTAGAGAATGCCGAAGAAAGCGAAGAGTTTAAGCCGCACTTATCACTTGATGCAGAGGGCAGAGCTGTAGCTTATCAAGATGATTTTAAACTTCTTGAAAATAAGATCTTAAGTAAAAGTAAAGTGGGCGCTGAGTGGAGGGCGATTAGGCCAGATGATCTAGCGTCGATTTCGGATCATGAGTTTTTATCATTGACTGACACGGTAGAAATGACACAGCCTGAAGTGTCATCTGATGAAAATGAAGTGCCATTGAATGATGAAGCGTTTTCTGAGGAGGCTCAGTTAAGTCACGATGATCAGGAGGAAGTTGATACTTTATCCAGCGAGCCAAGCTATGAAGATGGCTTTGAAGAAGGTCAGCGTCAAGGATTCGATAAAGGCGAAAACGAAGCAACCCGAAAATATAATATCGAGCTAGCATCGCTGTCCTCCCGATTGGATGGCATAGCAAATGAAATTACCGATCAAAAAATATTCCAAGAAGACGCGCTCCAATCTGATGTAGCACGCTTAGCATTTCATTTGGCGCGGCAAATAGTAAGAGGTGAGCTAAGTACTTCTGCTTCGGCTATTGAGCAAATCATTGCAGCATCAATGGAGAATTTTTCAGACAAGTCAAAGCCTCTTGTTTATTTGAATCCTCATGACAAGTCAATGATTGACTTGATTGGCTCAGATCAATTTCGCTCACTTGAAATGATTGAGGATGAGACATTAGCGATCGGTAGTGTGCGCCTTACAGATGGTAATCGTCGTTCAGAGGATCTTATCGAAGATAGACTTTCTGAGTTGGCAGAAAAGCTTTTAGGTAATGTGGAACCATCTCTTTTTAAAGCGTTAACCCCCGTGTCGATTAAGAAGAAAGCGCCTACGAAAACTGCTAAGAAGACTGATTGATGTTGGGGTTAAGCGAACAAGTCGATAAGTGGATTAGCGAGGTTACTGTTGCTCCACCAAATGCAGAAGGCATGCTCACCCGTGTCGTGGGTCTAACGCTTGAGGCGACTGGGATTTCGGCGCCGATTGGGTCTCGCTGTGATATTGAGTCTAAAGATGGCAAAGTAATCAGGGCGGAAGTTGTTGGGTTTTCTGAAGACAAGCTCCTTCTAATGCCCTTTGAAAAACCTCGTGGTGCAGCACCTGGGCAGCGAGTGGTCGTTAAAGCTAATGGTGCTAATTATGGCTTTAGTGAAGACATGTTGGGCCGCGTGATTGATGGGTTGGGGGCGCCTCTAGACGACTTGGGTCCCATCAATCCTACTGAATATCGTTCACTTTCAGCAGAACCTATTAATCCATTAAGCAGGCGCGCTATTACAGAACCCTTAGATGTCGGTGTTCGAGCAATAAATGCTTTGCTTACTGTGGGGCGTGGTCAGCGGCTTGGTCTTATGGCTGGTAGTGGTGTGGGAAAGAGTGTTCTTTTGGGCATGATGACACGCTATACAAAAGCAGATGTCATTGTGATTGGCCTTATAGGAGAACGCGGAAGAGAAGTTCAGGAGTTTGTAAAAGATACATTGGGTCCTGACGGAATGCGAAGAGCAGTTGTTATAGCTGCACCAAGTGATACCTCTCCAGTGGCCAGAATACATGGCGCTAATTTAGCTACTGCTGTAGCTGAGTTTTTTCGTGATAAAGGAAAGCAAGTTCTTTTATTAGTCGACTCTTTAACTCGAGTTGCACATGCCCAACGTGAAGTAGGGTTGGCCGTTGGAGAGCCGCCGGCAACAAAAGGCTACCCGCCATCTGTGTTTACTTTATTGCCCTCATTAATTGAAAGGGCAGGTAATGCACATCACTCTACTGGTTCTATCACAGCTTTTTATACAGTGTTAGCTGAAGGTGATGATCAGCAAGATCCAATTATTGATTCTTCACGCGCTATTCTTGACGGTCATTTAGTCTTAACAAGAGAATTGGCTGCGCAGGGGCATTTTCCAGCGATTGATATTTTGCAATCAGTAAGTCGTCTTATGCCGCAGCTTGTATCGAAGGGTCATTATGAAGCTGCCATTGACCTAAGAAGAACCTACTCAGCCTATGAGCAGAACAAAGATCTAATTAGTGTAGGTGCATATCAGCGTGGGACAGATCCTGATGTTGATCAGGCATTAAGACAGCTCCCTTTTATAAAAGATTTTCTTCGTCAAGATATGCGCAGTTCGGTTGATATTGCTGAGTCAATAAGACAATTGCAGTCTTTGCCTGAGGAGTTTGATGACCATCCAAGCAAATCATTTCCTTTGGATAGATCTCGGGATGAGGAGGTTTTAGATGGCTAAAAAATGGTCGACCCTCAAAAGTGTTCGTCAGAAAAAGCTGGATCATGCATCAACTTTGTTGGCAGACAGTGAGTTAAATGAGAAAAAGATAAGAGACTCATTTGAACAATTACAAATTTATATACAAGAGTATCAACAGCAGCTTGAGGGCTGTGAGCATGAGGCAACTTCGGTATCTAATCTCTTGAGAACAAGGAAGTTTCTCGCCAAACTTATGGATGCATCGAGAGGTCAAGAAGTACAGCTAGAAAATGCTCATCAACGTGTATTGCAAGATAAAGCCGACGTAACTCGATGTCGTTCAGATTTGAAGGCAATTGAAAAGCTAGAGGATAAGGAAGATAGGGTAATCAAGCAGGCTAGACATAAGCGCGAGTCAATTGAGAATGATGAGGCTGGGTTGCGGCGATATATGTCCCCTGGTGTGAATCATTAA
>Ga0255770_10002864_pt1 | contig 15183 bp, 8 predicted proteins | sample 071ome_22_FD_179968 | JGI IMG/M metagenome (GOLD analysis project Ga0255770, IMG submission 179968) | Coastal salt marsh microbial communities from the Groves Creek Marsh, Skidaway Island, Georgia - 071404AT metaG (version 2) | ecosystem: Environmental > Aquatic > Marine > Intertidal zone > Salt... | reverse complement strand
GTGTGATATTTATTATGAACAGAAATACCATAATCATCATCCCATACACTAATAACTGCAGGAATTTGAAGAACTCCACATGCGTTAACTGCCTCAAAAAATATTCCTTGACTCGTACTTGCGTTTCCAATAGTACCCCATACAATTTCGTTACCATTTTTTGAAAATTTCTCAGAGTCTTTAACATTATCGTTTCTATAAATTTTTGAAGCTAATCCAAGACCAACTAGTCTTGACATTTGGCTGGCAGTAGGAGATACGTCTGAAATATGATTTTTTTGAGATGTTTGGTTTATCCACTCTTTATTTTCATCTATAAGATCTGTTAGAAAGTGTCCAACCATTTGTCGACCACCTGCCATCCTTTCATAAATTTGATCAGGATGACCATAGATTGCTGAAAAAAATTCTCTGGCAGAAAGTAAATCTTGTGATAATAAAATTGTTAAATCCCTGTAATAACCTGAGCGAAAATCTCCATTTTTAAAAAAATGACTCATGACAATTTGAGGTAATTCTTTTCCGTCTCCAAAAATTCCAAATTTACCTCTTCCAAGCAATACCTCACGTCTTCCAAGTATGCTTATCTCTCTACTTAAGCAGATTGTTCTAAAGTCATTTAAAACTTTTTCCTTAAACTTTTTTAAACTAATCTCTTCTTTTATAGAACTAGATGTACTCATAGGGTCAGCAAATTTACAAATAATTAAAACAACTGAATTATAGCCACCTTCTAGTGAAAAGCTTACCCAATGATTCCAAGTTATATGATACTATAAATCTTATTTTACTACTATAGTTTTCTTGAGACAATTCAAATCCATTGTTAGAACTTACAGGAAAGTAAAGTTCGAAGAAATCAGGAAGTATATTTAATCTTATACCTGCTCCATAGAAATATCTTGATTTTTCTTCCTTGTCTTTAAGTATTCCTAAATCTAAGTATGATTCAAACCATTTCCAGATTCCAAAATTTAGATTTGTTGAAAGAATAAAATTATTTGTTGATGGATTTTCAAAAAAAGATTTAAAACCACCGCCAGCCATAATAAATTGTTGACTAAGGATACCATCTTCTTCTGATCTTCCAATGTAGTTTCCATTAAATAAATAGTCCCCTGATCTACTTAAGTTATAGTTAAAGTATGTATTGTCTCTATTTTTATTCCATAAAAATTTTCCAAAATACAATCTAGCCTGAAATTGACGATTATTATCTAGTAATTTTCTGTAATCAAAAACAAAATTAATTTTTCCAAAATTTTTTGAAAGTTGAGAATTAAATGATGTTCTTAAGTATTTAACTATATCTATTTCTGAATAAGCATGACCAATATTATAAATGCTATAATCATTCAAAAATTTTTCAGAATCACTTGATTCTTTTCTTATGGTGTAATTTGAGAGTGAAAATGTCCTTACAATATTGGATCTCAAATCTTTGTTATCTCTAAAATTAAGAACTATCGAAGGAAAGAATACATGATATCTTAAGTTCTCATCGTAATGATTTGTCTTATATTGAATACTATAAATAGTTGAATAATTCTTTCTTATCTCATCATTTAATTGATATTTTAGGTTTAATGCACCAACTAAATTTTCTGTATTAGAAGCATATTGACTAAAAATTTCAAATGTAAATGGTTTGTTTTTAATACCTCGATTTATAATATTAATACCAGGAGATATACCATCATATAGATTATATGTTACCTCAGGTCTTATGTATATGTTTCTATTTTTGGGATTATCTAAATCACCTATAAACCTTAATCTTAATGGTTTAGTAGATTTAGACTTATATATCCAGTTGTTATTTTGATTAATTTCAGGAATTTTAACTTTAGGATTTACAGCAACATAGTCATAATCTAATTTAGGAAGTTCTATTTGCTTGTATGCATTAAATCCTTCAGAGTAGATTATGGAATCATTTTTAAAAAGTCCTACAGAATATGGTACTCTAATGTTGTTTTTTTCTGAAACTCTATAAAAGTTTTCAGAAGTTTTTCTAATAGACAGGTCAAGGGATTGTCTACTACCTAGGTAATCATCTATAAACCATTTTAAGTCATTTTCTTTGTAATCATAGAACAAATCATTCAAATTCTTAATTGTTTCAGTATTAACTATTTTATATACTAAACTTTGGAATTTTTCTTCTCCTATTAAATTCTCTAGATAAATCAATCCTACACCTGTATGATAAGGTGAAGCAATCTCCTCATTTATTCTTGTAAGAGTATTACTTGGTTGACTATCAGATTGATGTAGATTTAGTCTTTGTACATATTCAGAGTAGTTTATGAATATATCATTAAAATTCAATTTAGAAACTTCATATGTGTCTATAAATTTATTAGCTGCTAATTTCCCAATGAACTTTACCTTTGGATAAAATTGATTAATGTATTTATTTATAATAAATATTTCTAATCCTTTGTAAACCCAGTGTGAATCTCTTTTATTAAGATTTAATTTTTGATTTATATAATTTATAGAGAATGACTTTAAAAAAATAATTTCTTCTAGAAATTCATCTGAGAATGGACTTAAAAATCCTGGTAATTCATTTAGACCATAAAAAGGACTAGATTCATAATCCTCTTGAGTGATCAAAAGTTTAGCTTTTTCAATATCATTAAAATATTCACTTAAAAAACCAGAAACTCTATTAAACTTATTTTCAGACTCTAAAAGAGGAGTTTTTTTAAAAATATCCGTTTCAACCTCAAATTGACTATTTTTTAACTCTATGAAATTATCTTCAGCTAATATATTCAGTTTAACATCTTTAATTGACGAGCCGAATAATTGAGTTATTTCTCTATCATTATCTTTATTTAAAATGTTTTGGAGATTTGAAACTATGAAATAGTTCTTATCTAATTTCAATTTAATTGAATAATCAGAGTTATCTAAGGATTGATCATCAAGATTAAGATTGCTTTGAGGTAAGAAATTTAATCCTGAGTTTGCTGAAAATGCTATAATCCAATTTTTTAAATAAAAATTATTACTGTTATCGTATCCAAATCCTGTAAATTTTGAATCCGGAAGCTTAATTGAATATAAAATTTCTATTTCAATAGATTGGTTAACCTCTAGGGGCTTTTTAAGGAATAATTTAATTATATCTGAAGCATTTTCTGATCTACTCCATTTATCTATATTATTTGAGCTTATTTTATTAATTACAGTAAAACCTCTTTGCTTCTTTTGAGAGAATGAAAAAGATCTTGAATATTCATCAGAAATTCTTTTAGCAAGTTTAGTATCTGTATTGCTATATGAATTTGACCAGTCTTCTAGATATATAAAATCAACACTGGTATTTGAAATATTTTTATATTTCATTGTTTGTTTTATATCTAAAGTCTTGTCAAAGGAATTTAGTTCAACTTCTAGGTTGTATGAATTATTAGATTGACCGAATAATATTAATGGTAATGAAGCAATTAAATAAATAATCAATTTTTTCATTAGATTAATTCTTTAGATAAGTATTCAGCTGTATAACCTTTATTATTTGCTATAATTTCTTTAGGACTTCCACTATCAATTAGTGTTCCGCCGTTTTTTCCTCCTTCAGGACCAATATCTACAATGTGGTCAACCTGCTTAATTACATCTAAGTTATGTTCTATTATTACAATTGTGTTACCCTTATCAACTAATTGATTAAGAACATTTAACAAAACCCTTATATCTTCAAAATGGAGTCCAGTTGTAGGTTCATCAAGAATATATAATGTTTTTCCTGTATCCTTTTTTGAAAGTTCACTTGCAAGCTTAATTCTTTGAGATTCACCTCCGGATAAAGTTGTAGAAGACTGCCCAAGAGTAATATAGCCAAGGCCAACACTATCAATAGCTTTTAAAATGTTGTAAATCTTAGGAATAGATGAAAAAAATTCTAAAGATTTTGAAACACTCATATCAAGGACATCTGATATAGATTTACCTTTATATCTAACTTCAAGAGTTTCTCTGTTAAACCTTTTTCCATTACAAACCTCACATTCTACAAAAACATCAGGAAGAAAGTTCATCTCAATTAATTTCATTCCTCCTCCTTTACAATTTTCACATCTACCTCCGGCAACATTAAAACTAAATCTACCAGGTTTATAGCCTCTTATTTTTGCCTCAACAGTTTCCGAAAAAAGTTTTCTTATTTCACTGTAAACTCCAGTATATGTGGCAGGGTTACTTCGAGGAGTTCTTCCTATTTGTTGTTGATTTACCTCTACAACTTTGTCTATATTATCAAGTCCATCAATCTTTTTAAATTCTAGTGGTGACTTTACTGAATTATATATTTTAGAGTTAATAATTGGGTATAGGGTTTCATTAATTAAGGTTGATTTACCACTTCCAGATACTCCCGTAACTGCAATCATTTTTCCAAGAGGAAATTCTACATCTATATTTTTTAAGTTATTTCCTTTACACCCATAAATTTTTATAGATTGACCACTTCCTTTTCTGATTTTTTTTGGTACTTCAATCTTTTTAATTTCATTTAAATAGTCTGCAGTAATTGTTTTTGCCTTTTTAATTTTATCAGGTGAACCCTCGTATATTATTTCACCACCATTTAAACCTGCATTTGGTCCTAAATCAATAATATGGTCAGAACTTAAAATCATTTCTTTATCATGCTCTACAACTATTACTGAGTTTCCAGAGTCTCTAAGTTTTTTTAGTGAATCAATTAGCTTTATATTATCTTTTTGATGAAGCCCTATACTTGGCTCATCTAATATGTACAAAACTCCTACAAGTTGAGATCCAACCTGGGTCGCTAGCCTTACTCTTTGAGCTTCACCTCCAGATAAAGATTTTGTAGATCTTGATAGAGTTAAATATTCTAATCCTACATCAATCAAAAACTGAATTCTTATTGAAATCTCTTTGCTAATTTCTTCGGATATCTTAATATCTTTTTTAGATAATTTTTTATTTAAATCCTTGAACCAGTCCTTAAGCTCTGATAGATCCATTTCTGTTAATTCAAAAATATTTTTTTTATTTATTTTAAATGACCTAGACTCAATTTTTAATCTGCTTCCTTCACATGTACTACATTTATTAATATCTACAAATTGCATAGCCCATCTCCTTAAGCTTTTTGACTCATTGTTATTGAGTTGATCTTTAATGAAAGATTCAATGCCCATGTAGTCTATCTCATATTCTCTTTTTACCCCAAGTTCTTTAGAATTAACCACAAAACTTTCCTTTCCTCCGTTTAGTATAAAATCTAATCCTTCTTGAGGTATTTTATTTATAGGTTCACTTAATGAAAAATTATAATATTTTGCAATCAACTCAATCTGTCTATATATCCATGAATTATTTTTTTTACCAATTGGTAAAATACCTCCATTACTAATTGATATTGAATCATCAGGGATAAGTTTTTTAATATTAATATTAAACTCCGTTCCAAGTCCGTTACAATCCTCACACATTCCTTTTGGAGAATTAAAAGAAAATGTATTGGGCTCTGGTTTTGGATATGAGATTCCACTTTCTGGACACATTAAGTTTCTACTAAAATATTCTGGTTTACCTGAATCAGAGTCTAATATAAATATTGTATCATTTCCATACTTCATAGCTATTTTAATTGACTCTGATAAGATTCTCTTTGATTCAAAATCATCTTTTACAGATAAGTTATCTACAACTAAACTGATGTCATGTGTTTTATATCTATCTAGTTTCATTCCTCTTTTTATATCAATAATATCACCATCAACAATAACTTTTGAAAAACCTTGCTTAGTAAAATTTTCAAATAAATCTCTGTAATGACCTTTTCTTGATCTAATTATTGGTGCTAGAATAATTATCCTTTGATTTAGATACTTATCACAAATTAGTTTGATAATTTCCTCATCTGTATTTTTCACCATTTTTAAATTGGACTTATGACTATACGCAACTCCAATTCTGGCAAACAATAGTCTTATAAAGTCATAAATATCAGTAACAGTACCAACTGTTGATCTTGGATTCTTGCTTGTTGTCTTTTGTTCAATAGCTATTACTGGTGAAAGTCCTTCAATTTTTTCAACATCAGGTCTTTCATAATTTCCAACAAATTGTCTAATATATGCAGAGAAAGTTTCCATATATCTTCTTTGACCTTCAGCATGAATTGTATCAAATGCTAATGAAGATTTTCCGCTTCCAGAAAGTCCTGTAATAACGACAAGCTTTTCTCTAGGAATTTCTAGATCAAGATCCTTAAGATTATGGACTTTTGCACCTTCAATTTGAATTGTGTCGCTCAATATTGAATTATTTTAAAATTGCTCCAAAATCATCACCTCTTGGGTCAGGCCCAACAGAAACTTTTCCATTTTTATCAATAAAAATTGCATCTACCGCTCCAATAGAAGACCTAGGTGACATCCCAGATATTTCATCTTCAAATGGTAGAGAAATTATGAAGTAACTTTTATCTCTTAGTAGTGAGTCAACTTCTTTAGTAAATCCATTTTTCTCAACAATTACAACATCAGGAAGCCACTGATGATGAAATCTTGGCGCACTAACAGCATCAGATACGCTCATGTTAAATTCATAAACATTTAAAATAGTCTGTAGAACTGAGGTAATTATTGTGGAACCACCTGGTGTACCTACAATTAGTGAAGGATTTCCATCTTTTAATACTATTGTTGGTGTCATCGAACTTAACATACGTTTTTTTGGTTGTATTGAATTTGCTTCACTTCCAATTAATCCATAGAAGTTTGGATGACCAGGTTTTGAGCTAAAATCATCCATCTCGTTATTCAAAAAGAAACCTCCTTCTTCAACGAATACCTTTGATCCATAGCTATTATTTAAAGTTGTAGTAACTGATACAGAGTTTCCAAATTTATCAATAATTGAATAGTGAGTTGTTTCTAGACTTTCGTTAGATACAATAGTTCCATAATCAATATCAGATGATAGAGTAGCGTTATCCCATGAAAAACTACTCATCCTTTCACTTATATAATCATCATCCATTAATTCATAGACAGGTAAATCCATAAAATCTGGATCTCCCATGTATTTACTTCTATCAGCATACGCTCTTCTTTCAACTTCTGTAATTAATTGAACAGTCTTAAGGGAATTATGCCCAAAACTTGAAATATCATATTTTTCAATTGCTTTAAGCATTTGACCTAAAAGTATTCCTCCACTTGATGGTAGAGACATTGAGATGATATCTAAATCTTTATATTTAAATTTAATAGGGTCTCTCCAAACAGATTCATAATTTTTTAAATCATCCATCTCCATTATTCCTCCTGAACTATTTACTTCATCAACTATCATTTTTGCTATATCACCTTCATAAAATGCTTTTGGACCATCCTTAGCAATCTTTTTAAGGGTTTCTGCAAATTTTTTATTTATAATTACATCTCCCTCTTTGAAAATTTTTGAATAAAGGGAATTTTCTCCATTCACTTTTACAAAGTCATCATACTTTTCATTTAATGATCTTGATTGTTTCTTGGTGACTAGATAACCATTCTCAGCTAAATCAATTGCTGGTTGAAAAAGATCTTCTATTGGAAGACTTCCAAATTTTGAATGGATTTCAAATATTGCAGATATTGAGCCAGGAACTCCAACGGCTGCCCCGCCTAGAGTGCTCATGTCAGGAATCACATCTCCATTTTCATCAAGATACATATCTTTAAAAGCTTTTCCAGGAGCCATTTCTCTAAAATCAAGAGAGCCGTATTCACCTGACTGATCATAATAAACAAAGAAACCACCACCTCCAATATTTCCTGCAGTTGGATGAACTACTGCTAATGCTAGATGAGTAGCAATCATAGCATCATAAGCGTTACCTCCATTTTTCATAATCTCTAGACCTATTTCAGAAGCTTCTTGTCTTGCAGATACTACTGCAGGATTATATGATTTAGTACAGCTAAAAATTAGAAAAGATAAAATAAAAGGAATAAAATTTTTCATAATAAAATATCGTGTAATTTACAATTTATATATTTACACTCATATGACTCTTATAAAAAATATTTCAGGTTTTAGAGGTACAATTGGTGGCGAAAATAATGAAAATTTAACTCCTTTAGACATCGTTAATTCAATCGCTGCCTTTTCCTTATTAATTAAAGAAAACAATCCTAACTTATCTGATCTTACGGTCATGACAGGAAGGGATGGAAGAAAGTCAGGCGAATCTATTCTTAATATCGTTAACTCAGTCTTCTCATCTATGGGTATAGATGTAATTGATTGCGGAATTTCTACTACTCCAACCTTATGTTGGGGTGTCTTAAATAACAAATCGGTTGCTGGTCTTATGATAACAGCAAGTCATAATCCTGAGGAATATAATGGCCTAAAATTCTTTAATTCAGATGGTGAGTTTCTATCTAGAGAAGATGTTAATAAACTTATAAAATATTCTAATCTTGATTCATTTGACTTTTCATCAAATGATGGTTTAGGTAAAATAACTAAATATGATGATTTAATTGATGACCATATAGATGCGATTGTTGATTTAGAAATATTACCATTAAAAGATATTCAATCCTTAAATCTTTATGTCGTTGCCGATGCAATAAACTCTGGAGGTTCTATTGCGATGCCAAAATTATTTGAAAAGCTATCAATAAACTATGAAATTATTAACTCTGAGATTAATGGTAAGTTCTCGCATACACCAGAACCACTCAAAGAAAATTTAAAAGAATTATCAAAAAAAATCAAAGAGAGTAATGCAGACTTTGGAGTAGCTGTTGATCCGGATGTTGATAGGCTAGTATTCTTTGATGAAAATGGAGAAATTCTTGGTGAGGAAAACACACAAGTTTACTGCTCGGATTTTGTTTTATCTGTATCAAAAGGTGATACTGTGTCAACACTATCTTCTTCTAACGCCCTTAAAGATGTAACAATGTCATACGGATGCAACTATCACTCTACACCTGTTGGGGAGATGAATGTTGTAAAAAAAATGAAAGAGGTAAACGCTGTAGTAGGAGGAGAGGGGGGTGGAGGAATCATCTATCCAGATCTTCACTATGGAAGAGATGCATTGGTGGGTATTGCACTTTTCCTTGGCTTACTAGTTAATAAATCTGTTAAAGTTTCAAAGTTAAGGGATGACTTTCCTAAGTATTGTATGAAAAAATTAAAGATTACTCTAAAAGATGCCAACCTAATAGATCAGGTTTTTGAAAAGTTAGTTTCTAAGTATTCAGATCTATCACCAAATATTGAAGATGGTGTTAGGATTGACTTTAATGAAGGTTGGGTGCATATGAGAAAATCAAACACCGAGCCTATTGTAAGAATTTTTTCTGAATCAGATACACAAATAAAGGCAGACAAAATTGCTCTTGATATCGAGAAAGAAATTAATGATTTAGTTAATTAGATGTTTAAATCTATTATGTGACCAAAAATATTGATTAGGATCTCTGTATACTTGTTCTTCAAGCAATTTAATAAACTGATCTGTTATGCTGTATTTAGAATCCTTATTGTCATGTATCTCAATAAACTTAGTTCTGTAGTAACCTCTTTTTACTCTATTTATATCTGCAAAAACTACCGAAAGATCATAATCTCTTGCAAATCTTTCAGCTCCTGTAAATATTGGTACTTTATGTCCAAAAAACTTATTTATATATGATTTTCCAACTTTACGTGGTGATTGATCAGCAGCAAATCCAAATAAGTAATATTTATTATTGTCAAGAGACGACATGAACTCCTTTATTCTATATCTAGAGACTAAAAAGGCTTTATGTTTTTTTCTTATTTTTTTAAATAATCTATCAAAATATTTATTCGTCATAGGAGTATATATTCCATAGCCATTTCCTTTAGTATTGTATCCAATTGACAATAACCATTCAAAGTTTGAATAATGTCCACATAACAGAATTATGTTCTTTTTCTTATTCTGTATTTTTCTAAGTACATCAATATTTTCATAGGTGTATCTTTTCATCATTTGATTTTCACTCATACCATATGCCTTGATACTTTCAATTGTTATATCTGAAAAGTGTCTATAGAATCCTTTTTCGATCTTATGTAGTTCGATGTCAGTTTTATTTGGAAAAACAAGCTTAAGGTTTTTACGAACAGTTTTAAGTCTATACTTAAACACTTTATAAAGAAGAAAATTTAAAAAATCAGATATTATGTAGACAACACAAAATGGTTGTATGGAAATAAGTTTAATTAGAGGATAGAATGTAAGATATATTAAAAGTTGCAACTATCAGTCATTTAACGATAATGCAAATTTAATTCTTTCTTCGAGATCATTACCCCTCAAATTTTTACCAATTACAGTTCCAGTTTCATCAATTAAATAAGACTGAGGAATAGCTCTTATGCTATATCTTCTCGCTATAGGGTCGTTCCAAAAGCTTAAGTTTGAAACTTGAGTCCATGGTAAATTATCATCTTCTATAGCCTGTTCCCACTGTTCTTTAGTTCTATCAAGAGAAACACCTAGAATATCAAAACCATTTTGATTGTACTTCTTGTATAATCTAACTAGATTAGGGTTTTCAACTCTACAAGGTCTACACCATGCAGCCCAAAAATCTAGAAGTGTAACAGTGTTGCTTTTAGTTATTTCACTTAATGTAACATTAGAACCATCAATACTAGGTGCAGTAAAATCAGGAGCGACTTCGCCTTCTTCTATTGGATCTTCAAATTGACTTAATAAATCAGCAATATTTTTTCCAACATCACTTACCTTTATTCTATTAGAAAGGTTTTCATATACATCTATAATACTATCTTTATTTACCTTGTTTTCTACCATGAAGACCTCTAATAAAAGGGCTGACATGTATGAGTCTAAATTATCAATAATGAAATCCCATTCATATAACAGTACTTCTCTTTCTTTTGCGCTGTAATCTTTTTCTAGTTTCATTGCAGTTTCAACATCTCCATTCATAATAGCATCTTGCGCAGTTGATGAAATACTATTCATATCTTCTACTAGAGACTTTGTTTCAGATTTATATTTAATAAAATCATCATTTGAAATTGTTCCAGAAACAATTGATCTTGAAATATTGTCTACATCAAGTTCAGCTGAAATTGTTCCAGTTTCTAAAATAGTCAAAACATATCCATTAACACCCTCTAATTGTAAATAGCTAATCTCAGGTGTAGCTGATACACCTTTAAAAGAAAACATGTTAGATTTTACTGTTGTTGAATCTTTAATAAAAGGTTGATTGTTCTGATCTGCTTGAAGTATGTAAACTTTAGTATCGTCAACAACATCTGCAGTACCATTAAGAATAAAACCATTATCATTAGAACATGAAGCAGCTAATAATAATATCAAAAAATTAAAGATATGTTTCATATTATAAATTTGTGCAAATTTAATCTTTTAAAATTAATATCTTTAGTTAACCTTTTGTTAAGGAAAATGTCTGATATTAACATAATTTCTCTTTTTGAAGAAATACTTGATAAGTCATCAATTATTACAGGTGAAAAACTTAAGTCAAGATTTTATCATATATGGAAAACAGATATACCCCTTGAGTCAATTTGTTTACTTCTTCCAAATAACACAAACCAAGTGTCAGCTATCCTAAAAACCTGTAACGATAATAATCAGGAAATAATAGTCCATGGAGGTCTTACGAATCTTGTAGGTTCAACTAAATCAACTAAAAATCAAGTAGTTGTGTCCCTTGAAAAAATGAATAATATAATTGAAATTGACGAAAAAGGTAAAACTGTTACATGTGAGTCTGGGGTTATAATTGAGGATATTATTAATACTGTTAAAGAGAAAGACCTTCTTCTACCATTAAATTTTGGAGCAAGGGGCTCTGCACAAATAGGAGGCGCAGTTTCAACTAATGCAGGAGGATTAAGGGTATTTAAATATGGTATGACAAGGAATTTAGTATTAGGTTTGGAGGCAGTTCTTCCAGATGGAACTGTTATATCATCTCTAAAAAAACTAATGAAAGATAATTCAGGTTATGACTTAAAACAGTTTTTTATTGGATCTGAAGGAACTCTGGGAATAGTGACAAAAGTTATTCTTAGGTTGTATCAGCATCCTAAGACAAGATATACTGCTCTTGCTGCTACTAATGATTACCAAAAAGTTTTAAACTTATTAAAGTTCATGGAGGGAAAAATTTCAAAAAACCTTACAGCATTTGAACTCCTCTGGAATGATACCTACAAGCAAATGGTAAGTGATAAAACCATGTATAATAAATATCTTCCTGATAACTCTAAATACTATGTTTTTATCGAATATATGGGTGGAGATTTTGAAAATGACTACAATACTTTTGAGAAGGCTGTTATGGAATCACTTGACAAAGAGCTTGTTGATGATGCCGTCATTGGTAAGGATGACAAAGAGCAACTTAATATTTGGGGGATTAGAGAAGATGTGGCTGTTTTAGCAGAAGAAAAAAAATTTGATCAGCAATTTGATATTAGCATACCTGTCGCTCAAATTGGGGAAGTAATTGATAAAACAATAATTGAGCTTAAAAATTGTAAAGGTGTAGAAACAATCTTTCCGTTTGGTCATGTAGCTGATGGTAACATACATTTTATAATTGGAAAGGATTCGGATGATGATGAATTAAAAAATACGGTTAACGATATAATCTACAGTAATACAGAACTTGTTAAAGGCTCAATCTCAGCAGAACATGGTATAGGTCTTGATAAAAAGAAATACTTGATAAAAAGTAGGAGTAAAAATGAGATTGAATTAATGAAGCTTATTAAAAAATCTATTGATCCAAAAAATATATTAAATCCCGGTAGAGTATTTTAATTTAAGATATTATCTTTATAACACAAGCTATGGCAGGAAATTCATTCGGTAATATCTTTAAAATTTCATCCTTTGGTGAGTCCCATGGAAAAGCCCTAGGTGGTGTAATAGATGGATGTCCTGCAGGTGTTAATATTGATTTAGATTTCATCAATTCTGAGTTGAATAGAAGAAGACCTGGGCAATCTGAAATTGTTACTCAAAGAAAAGAAGATGATTCTGTTGAATTTTTATCTGGAATCTTTGAGGGCAAATCAACAGGTACTCCAATAGGATTTGTAATTGTTAATCAAGATCAAAAATCAAAAGATTATTCTCATATAAAGGACAGCTATAGGCCATCTCATGCAGATTTTGTTTACGATAAGAAATATGGTTTTAGAGATTATAGAGGTGGAGGTAGAAGTTCAGCCAGAGAAACTGTGGTTAGAGTTGTTGCAGGCGCTATAGCGAAACTGCTTTTAAGGGATGTTAAGATAAACGCCTTTGTTTCATCAGTGGGAAAAATCAAATATGAGTATGAAAATTCAAATGTTGATTTTGAAAATATTGAAAAATCAATTGTAAGATGTCCAGATCTTGATAAGTCTATAGAGATGGAAGATTTAATTAAAAAAACAAGAAAAAATGGAGATACAGTGGGAGGAGTTGTTTCTTGCATTATAAGTGGAACCCCAGTTGGTCTTGGGGAACCAGTTTTCAATAAGCTTCATGCTGAGCTTGGAAAAGCAATGCTTTCAATTAATGCTGTTAAGGGATTTGAGTTTGGAAGTGGTTTTAAAGGCTCTGAAATGAATGGTTCTGAACATAATGATTCTTTTAATGAGGACGGATCAACAAAAACGAACTATTCAGGTGGGGTACAAGGTGGTATATCAAATGGCATGGATATCTACTTTAATATTGCATTTAAACCTGTTTCTACAATAATGAGAGATCAGGATTCTATTGATAGTGAAGGAAACAAAGTAAAAGTGCAAGGTAAAGGTAGACATGATCCATGTGTTGTTCCTAGAGCGGTTCCCATTGTTGAAGCTATGGCTGCACTAGTTCTTGCTGACTATCTATTATTAAGTAAGCTCTCTAAAATATAATTATGAAGTTACATTGGAAAATAATTATCGGAATGGTTTTAGGTGTTGTTTTTGGACTTATAATGTCTCAAACATCATTTGGATCTGATTTAATTAAAGATTGGGTAAAACCATTTGGTACAATATTTATCAATTTACTTAAACTAATAGCTATGCCGTTAATCTTAGCTTCTTTAGTTAAGGGTATTTCTGATTTAAAAGATATATCTAAATTATCTACCATTGGAACTAGAACACTTGGAATTTATATATGTACAACAGTAACAGCTGTTGTTATTGGGTTAATTCTTGTAAATATTGTTCAGCCTGGAAGTACTATTACAGAAGAAACAAGAATTGATCTTGTTCAAGAGTATGAGCAAGGTGTAATTGAGAAGCAACAACAAGCTCAGCAGCAAGCAGAAAGCGGTCCTTTGCAGCCATTAGTAGATATTGTTCCAGCGAACATCTTTGATGCTGCTACGAATAATAGAAATATGCTTCAGGTTATTTTCTTCGCAATATTCTTTGGAATAGGAATAATATTGGTTGATCCAAAACTTGCAAAACCTGTAAAAGATTTTTTTGATGGTCTAAATTCTATAATACTTAAGTTAATTGACTTAATAATGGAATCTGCTCCATATGGTGTATTCGCTCTTCTAGCTACACTAGTTGTAGAATCACCTAGCTTAGACTTATTTATTGCATTAGGAATGTATTCTTTAACTCTTATAATTGGTTTAATTTTAATGATTGTAGTTTACAATATTATTGTTAAACTCATTACTAATACAAACCCCTCGACATTTATGAAGGGTATTTCTGCTGCACAATTATTAGGTTTTTCAACAAGTTCGAGTGCCGCTACACTTCCTGTTACAATGGACTGTGCTGAAAAGAACTTAGGTGTAGATAAAGAAATAACAAGTTTTGTTCTCCCGATAGGAGCAACAGTTAACATGGATGGAACTAGTGTTTATCAAGCAGTTGCTGCTGTGTTTATAGCTCAAGCATTTGGTTTAGATCTTAGTCTTGGTGCACAATTAGGAATTATAGTTACTGCTACTCTTGCTTCAATTGGAGCTGCTGCTGTTCCTAGTGCAGGTATTGTAATGCTTGTAATTGTTCTTGGTCAAGCAGGTATACCAGAAGCTGGACTTGCTTTAATAATAGCTGTAGACAGGCCACTAGATATGTGTAGGACTATAGTTAATGTTACAGGAGATGCTGCAGTTTCAATGATTG
>Ga0255770_10002819_pt1 | contig 15321 bp, 15 predicted proteins | sample 071ome_22_FD_179968 | JGI IMG/M metagenome (GOLD analysis project Ga0255770, IMG submission 179968) | Coastal salt marsh microbial communities from the Groves Creek Marsh, Skidaway Island, Georgia - 071404AT metaG (version 2) | ecosystem: Environmental > Aquatic > Marine > Intertidal zone >... | reverse complement strand
ACTGGAACTGCGGCTGGTACTGTTGCATCAGCAGTAGGAAATACATATTTAATTACAAGTCAGAGAGAATTGGTTAATACGTTTGGTAACCCATTCTTCTACAAAACTGCCGGTGGTACACCTATTCATGGTTATGAACTTAATGAGTATGGTCTACAAGCAGCATATTCAGTTTTAGGTGTAAGTAATAGAGCATATGTTCAACGTGCTGATATTGATCTTGCACAACTTACTCCAACTACAGTAAGACCAGAAGGTAGTCCTAATAATGGAACATACTGGTTAGATACAAGTGAAACTGCTTGGGGTATTTTCGAATGGAATGAAACAAACAACGCATTTACAAACAAAACACCAACAGTCATCACATCAACAAGTGATTTAGTAGGTGGTGTAGCAAGTGGTGCTCCTAAATCAAATATTGGAAGTATTGGTGACTATGCAGTTAATGCGGTAAATGCCAACAATCCAATTTATTATAAGAATAGAAACAATGTATGGGTTCTATTGGGTGACAACAGTAATACTGCAAGTGCTCCAGATTTAGATTGGTATGACTCATGGCCAGTGATCACAAGTGCTAGTTCAAGTTCATTAACAATTGTTAGTGGTGCTAACTTAGTTATTAACGGTACTACAACTGGTAACACAGCAGGTACAACCATTGATGATGTTGTTAGTGTTATTAATGCGGCGGCATCTACAACAGGTGTAACAGCATACAATAGAAGTAACAAGATTGAATTATATGCAGGTCCTGATGCTTCTGACGGTACGACAGCGGCAGGAAGTTTTGTTATTGGTAGAGAATATGAAATTGCTACAGTAGGTACAACAGATTTCACTGCGGTAGGTGCAAATTCTAATACAGCAGGTGAGACATTTATTGCAACTGGTGCTGGTTCAGGAACAGGAACAGTAAATGACTTCAGTATTACAATTACAGATAATACTGGTGCTGGACTTGGTGGTACATATCCTACTATGAGAATGAGATTTAGTAGTCATGCACAAAACCCAGCGTGGAGATCATCTGATGATACATCTTGGGATGCAGGTCGTCCTACTGGTTCAGTATGGGTTAAGACTACTGCAGTAAACAACGGAACTAATATTTCTATTAAGAAATACAACACATCTTCTGCTTCATGGGTTTCACAATCGTGCCCAGTATATGAAGATGATGAGAGTGCAAACAAAGGGTTAGATTCATCTGCTGGTGGTTCAACAATTGCGGCAGGTGCAACATATGCACAGTTTGATACAAGTGATAATGACACTGGTACAATTAAAGTATTTGTAAGAAGTGGAACGGGTGCAGTAAGTATTACTGGTGATGATACATCTCCATCATTTACATCAACTGAAGAATTTACAATTCAAGCAAGTGTTAAAAATAGTGATGTGTTAAGCGATGCTGTCACAGTAACTATGACAGGCACAACAGCAGAAGATTTTGTAAGTGATTTCAATGCGGCTGGTGTTGATAATATTGTTGCAACAGTTACTGATACTGGTGCAGTTAAAATTACACATAACCAAGGTGGTGTAATTATTCTTAAAGATACAAGTGGAACTCCAGTGGCAGATGCTGGTATTAATACGACTCTAGACAATGTAAGAGCAGGTAACGATAGTGACTTAATTCTAAGTAACTGGGAAGTTCTTGCGAATGAAACTGGCTTTAGTGCTAGTGCTACTGCACCAGGACAAGATCCAGATGAAGGTACATATTGGTACTTTAGTGCTGTAGATGAGTTCGACATCATGATTAATGACGGAAGTGAATGGAAGGGATACCAAAATGTAGCAAGTGATATCAGAGGTTATGACTTGTCTGCTACATCTCCTAATGGTCCGATTGTAAGTGCAACTGAACCAACTCAACAAAGTGATGAGTCAGCATTAGTACACGGTGATTTATGGATTGACACAAGTAATTTGGAAGATTTCCCTAAGATTTACAGATATCAAGCCGTTGATAGTGTTGATCAGTGGGTTGCTATTGATACAGCAGACCAAACAACTGAAAATGGTATTCTATTTGCAGATGCTAGATGGGGTGGAAGTGGTTCAGTAGACCCAATCAGTGATGATATTCCAACTATTAAGTCTTTACTTACAAGTGATTACTTAGATTTAGATGCTCCAGATCATACTTTATATCCAACTGGGACATTACTTTGGAACACTCGTAGAAGTGGTTACACAGTAAAACAATTCCAACTTAATTACTTCAATTCATTAGATTTTGATGGTTCATTACCAACAGAAAAGAATGCTTGGGTTAATGCCAGTGGACTTAAAGATGACGGTACTGCTAATATGGGTAGACTTGCACAACGTAGTATTGTTGTAAGTGCTCTCAAAGCAGCAATGGACACAAATACAGATATTCGTGAAGAACAAAGAGTATTTAACTTACTTGCAACTCCTGGATATCCAGAACTTATGACTAATATGGTTGCATTAAACAACGAAAGAAACAATACTGCTTTTGTTGTTGGTGATACTCCATTAAGACTACAAGAAAGTGGTTCTGAACTAATTAACTGGTCTGGAAATAACGGTGGTCTTGGTACTTCAACTGGTGATGGGTTGAATGTCAATGATAATTATCTTGGTGTTTTCTATCCTAGTGGTAGAACTACTGACTTAGAAGGTACAACTATTGTTGTTCCAGCGAGTCATATGATGCTAAGAACAATTATTAGAAGTGATGATCAATCTTATCCTTGGTTAGCACCAGCAGGAACAAGAAGAGGTAATATTGATAATGTAAGTGCTATTGGTTACATTGATAGTGAAGGTGAATTTAAACAAACTGCGGTTCGTGAAGGTTCTAGAGATACATTATATGAAAACAATGTTAATCCATTAACTTTCATTCCTGGTACTGGTCTTGTTAACTATGGTAATAAGACAACTAAGTCTGGATCAGCAATGGATCGTATCAATGTTGCTAGATTAGTTGCTTATATTAGAGGACAAGTTGAATCAGTTGCTAAACAATTCATCTTTGAACCTAATGATAAGATTACAAGAGACGAACTTAAGGGACAAATCGAAGGAATTATGAACGATTTAGTTGCTAAGCGTGGTTTATATGACTACTTAGTAGTATGTGATACATCTAATAACACTCCTACAAGAATTGATAGAAGTGAACTTTATGTAGATATCGCAATTGAACCAGTTAAAGCAGTTGAATACATCTATATTCCAATAAGATTAAAGAATACTGGTGATATAGACGCTGGTCTATAAAGGGATTCAACAGACAAATAAAAAACCCACCTTCCGGTGGGTTTTTTAATAACATTAACAAAGTATATTGAGTATTACGTATGAGTTTAAAGTCAATACGAGTGTCATTATATACCATATTTTTCAAGAATACAACTTTTTTGTAATAAATTTACTAAATGTAGTGGTATTTTAGTAACATTAGTACTAAATACCTATACACCAAGTAAAAATGGTGTTTATAAAGGAGGTGTACTATGAGAAGTATACGAAAAAACGGCACTGGTTATATTGATAAACTTATACTAGGTCGTAACAGAACCACCGAGATAAAGGAATGGTGTATGCTCGGTTTCATAGTAATTGTAGGTTTAATATCACTCCTACTCAAGTAATGGGAATCAAAAAAAGGGTAACTAAAAAGTTACCCTTTATAATCTTAGGTTAGTAACGAATTACTTGTTAAAGATCTTATATAAAACTGCCGCCGCTACCAAGCCAACTAAACCTTGAGCACCTAGTTGTGCAACGATTCCAGTAATTGTACCAATGACGTCACCGCCGATAAATGGAACAGTGCCACCGAAGATAATTTGTAGAACAATTGCTAGTGCAATTAATGCTACGCCTGCTTGGGTTGCTTCATTGATCCAACCTACTACTTGTTTTAACATAAGTTTCTCCTCTTATTAAAATTAGTTTATTTGTGTAGTCTTTTCGGACTACTTTAACCTTTGATTACAAGGGTTTTTGATGTAGTTTCGAGTTACATCGAATATTATTTAGTAAAAACAATACTTTTTTATTGAAACAATTAAAAAATGAGTCATTTTTTGAATTTTTTAAAATGATAAATAAGATTGATATTATTTAAGGAGATAATTTATGTCAGTATCATCTTTGACTAGGATGACAACACCATTGGCTACTGATCAGTCAGGATCTAGTCAAGGTTTGTTAATGCCTAAATTAAAATATCGTTTTCGTGCGATATTTGAAAACTTTGGTGTAAGTACACCAAGAACTGAACTAACTAAACAAGTAATTGATTTCACAAGACCTGAAGTTAATTTCGATAACATTGATATCGATATCTATAACTCAAGAGTTCGTCTTGCTGGTAAACATACTTGGTCAGACATCAATGTAAATCTTCGTGATGATGCAAGTGGTGCAGTATCTAAGTTAGTCGGTGAACAACTTCAGAAACAATTAGACTTTATGGAACAGTCAAGTGCTGCATCTGGTTCTGATTACAAATTCCTCACAAGACTTGAAGTTCTTGATGGTGGTAATGGTGCTAACGAACCTAATGTTTTAGAAACTTGGGAAATTTACGGTTGTTATTTACAAACTGCTACTTACGGTGATATGTCTTATTCAGACTCTAACCCAGCAACAGTTGCTATGACAATTCGTTATGATAATGCTGTTCAAACTCCACTCGATAGTGGTGTTGGTGCTTCTGTTGGAAGAACATTAGGTACAAACGTATCTTAATAGGATAACCCATTATGGGATTTGGTAGTTTCTTAAAACAAGCCCTAGAAGACCAAGTAGGTAGTTGGGACGAATTTACGGATGGTTTTAAGGAAGGGTTTTTCGGAGCAGATTATCTCCGTGATTACACACACGCAAGTAAAACCTTTCGTGCTGATGGTCATGCACTTGCTCCGCAGAACAAATTTCTATTTCATGTTTACTTTACCCTAAACACTGCTGAAATCCCACAACTAGCACAAGCAATAGGAGGTAATGATAATTTATCTCGTATTGGTATGTTGGTAAAGACTGCTAAATTACCAACATATAATTTCGAAATAGAAGAACTCAATCAATATAATAGAAAGCGTTATATCCAAAAGAAAATAAACTATCGTCCAGTTTCTCTTACTATGCACGATGATGGTAGTGATTTAATAAGATCAATGTGGTACAACTACTATGATTATTACTACAATGATCCGAATTATAGTTATGGTGATACTGGTTCTGCTGCATACAATAATAGAGACATTTACAACAACAACCGAGAAGTTCATAGTTGGGGTTATGATGGTAGTGGTCCTAATGGTGAAAACAAACCCGCTTTCTTTAAAGATATTACAATCTACGGATTAAACCGTGGAAACTTTACTTCTTATACATTAATAAATCCAATCATTACTGATTGGGATCACGATAACTTTGACTATACTCAAGGTAATGGTGTAATGGAACACACTATGACAATTAGTTATGAAGCAGTCAAATACGGTAGAGGTAAAGTCGGTGGTAAAGTCAGAGGATTTGGTGATTCAGCACTTTACGATACAAGACCTAGTCCACTTGATATGGGTGCTAAGGCATCTTTATTTGGTAGAGGTGGTATTCTTGATACAGGTAATAGTATTTTAGAAGATTTGGCAAATGGAAATATTTTGGGTGCTATTCGTTCTGGTGGATCATTGAGAAATGCACTTAAGGGACAAAATATAAAATCACTAGTTGCTTCTGATTTAGTATCGTCTGCGGTTGCATCTGGTCTAAACTTTATTTCTGGTGGTGGGAGTTCTAATTATAGTAGTCCATTCTCCATACCTTCATTGGGTTCTAATTTTAGTTTTGGAAGTTTTGGCGGTGGAATTGTAAATACATCAACATTGTTTGGTGGTACTAACTTTAGTTCATTGAATACTTCGTTGTCGAATAGTATTCCTTCTCTCTCAAGTTTCGGAACCAATACCTTTGATTTTGTTTCATCTAGTGTAAATTCACTCAAAAGTACATTTGCACCGAATATAGATGCATTGAATAGAGACTTTAATGGTGTGTTTCAAAATATACAAAATTCATTATCTGGTGGTATGCCAGTTCTAGAAAATGCATTGTCTGAAGTATCTGACACTGTGAGCACATCAGTAGTTCCAAATATTACTTCACTACAGAGTGATATACCTTCTGCGGATAGTCTGAAAAAATCCGTTGAGGTCTTATCTCCAGTTGCTGCAGATTTAAATAAATCATTTGCACCAGTTCTTTCGGATGTGAAAAACACATTTACAAATAATATAGATACTACACAACTTAAAACAATCACTAACGATATTAAGAATAATGTTGGAAATGTATTCAGTAACGGATTCAACATAGGACAATAATGGCAAATAATTTCAATATAGAAAATTTTTATTCAGACCCAGATGTCAGTATTAATTCGGAAGAATACAATATTGTTATTGGGTTTTTTAGAAAGGTTACATCATCTGAGAAATCTGCTGAAGCATTCGCATTAGATTTATTTAGAGTTGCAAATGGTACTGATGTTCCAGTCTTGTCATTACTGGAAACTATGAAAGACCAAGATAAGTTAGGTGTCAATGAAGTTATGGCATATTACTTAAATCAAATCAGATCACAAAGTGCACTATTAGGTGTAAAAAATGTAACGAGTCCTAATAATAAAGTGGCAAGGAATGTTCTTACTTAATATGTTATGGCTCTTAAGTACTCAAAAGGTCACTTTCAACCAAGAAATCCAACTAAGTATGTAGGTAAAGGAAGTATCATTTATCGTAGTTCTTGGGAACTTGCGTTTATGAACTTTTGTGATACAAATAGAAACATACTTGAATGGGCAAGTGAATCAATCAAGATACCTTATAGAAACCCATTAACTGGTAAACAATCCATTTATGTTCCAGACTTTTTAGTGATTTATCAAAACAAAACTGGTAAGAAAGTTGCTGAACTTATAGAGATTAAACCAAAAAAGCAAAGTGTTCTTACGGAGAAGTTAAATAGTAAAGAAAGAGCAACTGTAGCAATTAATTACGCCAAATGGGAAGCAGCAGCAAAATGGTGTAAACGGAATCAGATTGCATTTAGAGTAATTACCGAAGAGCAAATATTTAAGAAATGACAAAGAAATTAGAAAAACTATTCGATTTACCAGAAGACGAGCAAGACAAAATAGATTTTGACAAACCACTATATGATGGTAACGAAATTACATCTACTGTTGAACTTACTACATTAGAGAAGATTGAGAATGCTCTTACTGCTGTTAGAGATTTGGATAGTAGTGATGCTGAAATGGATACAATTGCACAACAAGCAGTTGATAGTTTTCAAGAATTGATGACATTGGGTATGAATGTAGAAGCCCGTCATTCAAGTGAAATATTTGCAGTTGCCGAGAGAATGTTGAACACTGCGATGAGTGCAAAGAACAATAAAGTCAATAAAAAACTTAAGATGATTGACTTACAACTCAAAAAAGCAAAACTGGATATGGACTCTGGTGAAAAATCACATACTTCTTCTGGCGGTATGTTAATGGACAGAAACGAACTACTCAAACAACTCACGAAAAGTGATGATGTTATTGATGTTGAAGAATCTGACAAATAACATAAATACACTCATAAGAAACACACTGAATTAGGAAAAAACTATGAAATCATTACATGAATATTTGATTGAGTCAAAGCAAACATACGAATATCGTATTAAGATTGCCGGTGAATTAACCAAAGAACAAATTGAAAGAATGGAAAGAGGATTCGAAGCATTTGATATGGTTAGTTTAAGTGAACCAAAAAGACTTCCTATCCAAGAAAGTCCATTGGGATTTGAAGGTGTAAAAAATAAAGAAGTTCATATTATGGATGCTGTTTTCAACTACCCTGCATCTACAGAAGCATTTACAGAGATTTGCAGACAGTCAGGTATTGCTGGTAGTAATGTTATTGTACTTAACAAAGCATTCGAAGAAAGTATGATGGATGAGGAAAGCCGTAAAGACGAAGGTGATGAGGCTCTTCTTGATAGTGATTTACCAGAAGATGTTCAAGCAGTTGTTACTGCTAAAAAAGAATATGGAACTGTTGGTGATGAAAAAGATGTTATCAAAAATGCTGCAAAGACTGATTATGAATTTGCAAGTGATGATGTTGCACCAAAAGCAGAAACAACAAATGATTTACCACAGGGAACAGATGGTCCATTAACAAAAGTTAATTTACCAGATTTACCAGAAACTGGAAGAAAATAATATGAAAATTGATCGTGACCCCACTGTGACAAGTGATCACAAAGGTCACCATCTAAAGAATGCTAAAGGAGAAATAGTAAAATCTTTTAGTAGAGATGCAGAAGGACTTAGACGAGCAACACACGCTAAGTACAGACTGTTTAAGAATTTAGATTTACCACCTATGGAAAAAGAAGACATGAAAGAAGAATTAAAGAAAACGACATCGGTGGGTGGTACCAGTCTACAAGGTGATATAGATGCTTCATATGAAGATTTATTGAAAGCAATCGGAATACCACATTGGAGAGATGAAGATAATCCAGGCATGTCAGATGGAAAAATAGATGTCGAATGGATGTTCGAACTTCCAAATGGAAAAACGGTGACACTATACAATTGGAAAAATGGTGTAGCCTATTTGGGAGATGAAGGCCTTGAGGTCGAAGATATTAAGAATTGGCATATCGGTGCAGAAAATAAAGAAGATGCCGATACATTTAAAAACTACATTATGAAACAAATAGTTAGAAAAGAGGACAACACTATGAGTGATTTAGAAAAGAAACTAGAAGAAGCACTAAACGAGACTATCACAGTTAATACAACAAGTGATAATAATCCAGATAGTCAAGATAGTGTAACTATCACAGCAAATGGCGAAGATGCAGCAGAACTGTTGGGTATGTTGAAGATGGCCGGTATTAATCAAACGGCTGAAGAACAACCCGAAATGAGCGATCCTACAATGGCTGATATGATCCAAATCATTCCTCTTGATGATGCGGAAGAAGAAGTCGAAGAAGATTTAGCGAACGCACCTCACGATGCCAGTGAAGTAGAAGGTGATGTTGACACAATGGTAAATGCAATTAGTGGTGGACTAAACAAAAAGAAAAATGCATATGCCAAAGCACAAGATGGCGACAATGCTATGGCTGTTAAAGAAGATGAAGAAGATTTAACAGAAACATACTTGCGTGAGTTTGATGAGTTCAATGTAGAGAAAACAGAAGATGGTGTCAAAGTCGAGAAAGTTGGTGACTTCAGTGTAACTATTGGTGCTGATCACTCAGAATCTGAATTTTCAGATGAAGAACAAGCCAAAGCGGCAGAATTATTCGATTTAGAGTTAGAACAAGCAGAACTAGATGATGAAAACTATGTAGACGAAGATGCACTAGATGAAAACGCTTTTAATATGGCGGCGGCTCAGGCGGCAGTAGACGGTAAAAAAGAGTTTGAATTTGGTGGTGAAATGCACAAAGTAACAATGGACAAAGAAACTGCACAAAAACTAATTGACGAAAGTGTTATGGAAGATGATGTAGAAGAAGGTTTACGTATTGTTAAGCATCCAAGAAAACCAAAAATCGACGATGAAACTAACGAAGATGAAGAAGATGCATTAGACAAAGAAATGTCTGAAGAAATAGAAAAAGACGAAGAAGTTTTTGCAGAAGATGAAGAAGATGTGAATGAGGGTTTAGAATTAGACTCATTTAAAAAATTAGCAGGTATCTAATATGGGAGAAGACATTAAAAAATATTTGAATCTTTTTGAATCGACACAAGAAGTCGAATACCAAGAAGTAACTGAAGAGGATCATGATGAACCTGCCAGTGAAGAAGAAGAGGCAATGGCTGGAGATCAGTTAGAGTTTCTAAAATATGCAGCAGAAGAAATTAAAAAAAATATCAATGATGATGGTAGTTTTCCAGAATGGTTTCAGAATAAACTAAGTGGTGTTTATTCAACAATGAAAACATTACATGCATGGATGGAAGGTGATTCTAGAAATGATGATATGGAAGGAAAAGTTTGCAAGGATTGTGGTTGTGAGTTTAATCACCCAGACCCAGACTGCGATTGTGAACATGATGCTACAGATCCAACGGGTGATTGGTGGGTCGATAAAAATGGAAATGGCATTCCAGATGCATTGGAAAGTTGTGGACATAAACATAAGAAAAAGATGAAAGAAGATGATAGTCAATTCTCAGATATTGATGAATTGATAGGTTTCTTTAAGGATTAAAAAATGAAAGCAGAAGAATTTACATTTAAAGAAGATCAAAAGTTTAAAGTAATCAATCGTGCAGATTTACGTGACGAATTAATTCTTTTGCTACAACAAGCAATCGAAGATCCATTTAATGTTTCTCCAGAAATAAAAGCACGCATTGAAGAACTTCGTAAAAAACTTGGAATGGAGACTGAACAAGAAAAAAACGAAAGTGTAGAAGAAAGTGAATTAAATGAAGAAGATGATGATTTCGATGAGTTTTATACGATGGTCAAGGGATTAGTAGAAGGTGGTCATCACCCATTTGATGCAGCACAAAGTGTTGGGGAAGCAATGGGTTTAGATAGACGTGAAATCAGAGAATATGTCAAACGATATATGGATTCTTTCGACAAGTAATGATAGCAGAGGAATTTGCATACAATCCAACAACAGTAGATAGAGCAATAGAAGAACATATTGCTCGTGGAGTTCCTATTAGTGAATGTTTATTCCGTCCTGGTAGTGAATCATTTTTAGACTTTTATAACAAAGTAAAAACTATGACTGAGTCTATGGACTTGTCAGAAGATGATTTAGAATTACTTTCAACAGACATTGGTCAAACAGTTGTTTTTGAAGGACAAACTGTAATGTTAGATGTTCCTTACTTAGAAGAAGATTATTTTGGTAATGTTGAAATTACAGTCAGTGATGATGAAGATTCAAAAAACTGTTATATAAGTACAAATGCACCCAAAGAAGAAGTTGTTAGTATTCTAGATTCTGTATCAGATGAATTGACTATTTCAGACCAACTATCAAAAACGAAAGAACTTTTTAAATCGAAAGGATTCGACATCAATCTTACTTGTGACGAACCAGCAATGGCTGAAGCAGAGTATCAAGGAAAGAAAGTAGAACTAAACAAACCTAAAAGAGGTGGAAGTAAAAAGTTTTATGTCTATGTCAAGGATGGAGACACAGTTAAAAAAGTATCTTTTGGTGCAAAAGATGGTGGTGGGAATTTAGCAGTGAAGTTAAAAGATCCAGAGGCGAGAAAAAACTTTGCAGCAAGACATAATTGTCCACAGAAGAATGATAAAACAAAACCAGGATATTGGGCTTGTCGTTTACCAAGATATGCTAAAAGTCTTGGACTAAGTGGTGGCGGTACTTGGTGGTAAAGTGAAACCTTACACTGAAATACAACAAAACAACACAATCATTAGAACATTCTCATTTGATTTAAATGAAGAAGAACTTGTTTGGCACAGAGATCATAACGATCGTAATGTAAAGGTGTTAACAGGTGAAGGATGGAAAGTTCAAATGGATAATCAACTACCCAAAGAAATAAAACGTGGGGACACATTCTTTATACCTAAAGAAACATATCATAGAGTCATCAAAGGTACTACAGATTTAGTAGTCAAAATAACAGAAGACTAAATAATATTATGAGTTTCCAAGCAGACGATAGTGCGTTAGTTAAAAAACCGCATGTACAAACACCATTTACGGACAAACAACTGAAAGAGTTTGCTGTAACAGCCGACCGTAAAAAAGGTCCACAGTTTTTTATGAAGAACTTCTTCTACATACAACACCCAACTCGTGGAAAGATAAAGTACCAACCTTATCCTTATCAAGATGTATTAATTGATTCATATCATGATTACAGATTTTCAATTAATATGTTGTCGAGACAGACAGGTAAAACAACCACAGCGGCAGGGTATTTGTTGTGGTACGCTATGTTTGTTCCTGATTCAACTATACTGGTTGCGGCACACAAATTTACGGGTGCTCAAGAGATTATGCAACGTGTAAGGTATGCATATGAATCGTGTCCAGATCATATACGTGCCGGTGTAACAAGTTATAACAAAGGAAGTATAGAATTTGATAATGGGTCAAGAATAGTAGCACAAACAACTACTGAAACAACTGGTCGTGGTATGTCTATCTCATTACTATACTGTGATGAGTTTGCGTACGTAAGACCAAGTATTGCCAGTGAATTCTGGACTTCAATTTCACCCACACTAGCAACAGGTGGTCGTGCTATTATCACATCTACTCCCAACTCGGATGAAGATGAATTTGCCCTCATATGGAAAGGTGCAAATAAAACTGAAGATGAATATGGTAATGAAACAGAGTTAGGTGTAAATGGGTTTCATGCATATTTGAGTATATGGAGTGATCATCCAGAAAGAGATGAGGCGTGGGCAGATGATGAACGTGGGCGTATTGGTGATGAACGTTTTAGAAGAGAACACTTGTGTGAATTTATTATCAACGACGAAACACTTATTAATGCTTCAAAACTGTTTGACTTACAAGGAGTAGAACCCTTATACAAACACGGTCAAGTACGTTGGTATAAAAGGCCGGAAAAAGGGCGTATGTATTGTATAGCATTAGATCCAAGTTTGGGAACAGGTGGAGATCCTTCAGCAATTCAAGTATTTGAAGCAGATAGTCTGATACAAGTAGCAGAATGGAGACACAATAAAACTCCTATCCCACAACAAATACGAATAATGCACGAAATAGCAACACACATCAATGATGAAATTGATGATCCACAAAGTATATATTTCACAATGGAAAACAACACATTGGGTGAAGCAGCATTGTTGAGTTTGGCAGAGTTTGGTGAAGAACAAATTCCAGGAATGCTATTAACAGAAACTAAAAAAGCAGGAACAAGTAGACGTTATAGAAAAGGATTTACTACAACACACAAAACAAAACTAAGTGCTTGTGCTAAATTAAAAACACTTATTGAAACAGGCAAGATTACAATTAATAGTAAAGCATTGGTTACAGAGTTAAAAGGATTTGTGGCACGAGGTAGTAGTTATGCAGCCAAACCTGGAATGACAGACGATTTAGTTATGTCTACAGTATTGATTGTTCGTATGTTACAAACACTACAAAACTACCATCCACAATTAAGTTCTCAGATACAAGACTACAACGATTCGGTAATTGAACCGATGCCTTTCATATTGTTTTAATAGGAAAAAACCATAAATAAGAACAAGAAATGAATAGAACAATATTAATGGAAAATAATACCTCATCACAATTATTCAAATTACTACTCAGTAGAGATTACGATCCAAAAACATTAGATAGTTCTGGTAAATCAGTCACAGATGTTAGTGATGCTGATATTTTTAGTTTTGATTTTACTCACAAAGATGACAATTACGGAACAGTAGTAATTCTTTTAGGTAATGAAAAGAACTTTGAAATTTATTTTGGCGACAATATCGGTAATAGTCTTAGTAGAGAAGCAAAGAATAATTGGTATGACTTACTTTATCAACTTCGTATGTTTGCTAAGAGAAACTTATTAAGTTTTGGTTTAAAGAATATCAATAAATTAAAACATTCTATGAAAGGTTTATCTGCAATTAATGAAGGTTTATTCGAGGGTTGGAATGGTACTTCTAAATCTAGTTACAATAAACAAAAAGGTAAAACTAAAATTATCGTAAGACATAATAAAAGACTTGGTGAAACCGATCAACGATTTAGAAATATAGAAAGTATCTTTATTGAAAACTCACAGGGTGAAAGATTCAAAGTTCCTTTCAAAAGTATTGGTGGTGCAAGAGCAATGGCAAGACACGTTGCCGAAGGTGGAACACCATACGATATATTTGGTGCACATATAACTGAAACAGTTAATAGTATTAATGTATTAAATAATTTTTTAAGAATAAAACCAATTAATGAATCTGAATCATACAGTAAAATTTTAGAAACTTGTGGTTCTTATAACAAGAAGTTAAAGAAAAATCTTAAACTTATGTCTGGAGTCAGAGGTTATAAATCATATACTGAGTCTTGGACACCGTCTGAAATAGACAATGATAACGGAATCGTTGAACAGATTTCTAACTTACTAATACCAGAAGGTTCATCAGATAGTAGAATTACTGATGTACTTCCAGTTTTAGCGAGTTATTTACAAGAATATCGTAACGAAAATCAACAAGTGAATGAGTCAAAGAGGGGAAATATGAAAGAAGCATTATTATTCGAAGATTGGGCAGAAACATTAACAGAAGGTACTTGGGCTTTTCCTGACACAGACGATCAAATAAAAGTTCTTAAAGATATAATGTCTACAGAATTACCAGTTGGAATAGACGCAACCAATGCCACTGAAGTATTATATGATGTTCTTGGTGATGACAAACTTTTTGATGCATTGGGTAAGTTAGCAGATGAAAATCCAGATGCAGATGCAAGAGATACAATTACAGATTTTTTAAAAGACCAAGGTTATAACGATATATTGGATTCTTTAAAATAACATATTTTACCAAAACATCCATTTCGGTAATTTACCCCCTTTAACATAAAAATTTTTCTAATATAATTATTTTCATAAATAATGTTGTTCAAATACTGACGAGCGGTATTTGTTCTAGGTTATTTAATAGGTAATTATATAGGAGAAAAATCTATGTCTAAACTAGACGAAATGAGAGCCAAACTTGCTGCTCTTGAATCAAAGAAACAACCATCTAACAATAACAACCAATCTGGTGGTTTAACATATCCTCATTGGAACATCGAAGAAGGAACAACTGCAACAGTAAGATTCCTACCAGATGGAAACCAAGACAATCCATTCTTTTGGGTTGAGAGAGCGATGATTAAATTACCATTTGCGGGTGTTAAGGGTGGTGATTCAAAAGATACAATTGTTCAAGTACCTTGTATGGAAATGTACGGAGAAGGTGAATCTTGTTCAGTTTTAAATGAAGTAAGAACTTGGTTCAAAGATCCAGCAATGGAAGAAATGGGTCGTAAATACTGGAAGAAGCGTTCATACATCTTCCACGGATTCGTTCATGAAGATCCAATGAATGAAGAAAATAAACCAGAAAACCCTATTCGTAAATTTATGATTAGTCCTTCAATCTTTAATACTATCAAAGCAAGTTTGATGGATCCAGAGATGGAAGACTTACCAACAAGTTATGAAAACGGTTTGGATTTCAGAATTGCAAAAACTCAAAAAGG
>Ga0255770_10002811_pt1 | contig 15351 bp, 12 predicted proteins | sample 071ome_22_FD_179968 | JGI IMG/M metagenome (GOLD analysis project Ga0255770, IMG submission 179968) | Coastal salt marsh microbial communities from the Groves Creek Marsh, Skidaway Island, Georgia - 071404AT metaG (version 2) | ecosystem: Environmental > Aquatic > Marine > Intertidal zone >... | reverse complement strand
GCCCAGGCCCAAATCTCTGAAGCCCAATGGTGTTTTCTGACAATAGCCCGAGGAAAAAACGATGAAAAAACTGACTTTTGCTTGGGCGTTATTGATCTCAATAGCGCTTTCCTCTATCGGGGTCATGGGTTCAAACCTCGCAGCATCAGAAAAGCAAAACGCCACTCAGGACAATGTGGGTCCGGTATCGGATCGTCTTGCGATTCGCGAGCTAATTGAGTCTTATATGGCCGCTGTCATAGAACAAGATGCCGACAAATGGATCGCGAACTGGGCAGAGGATGGCGTTTGGAATCTGGGGGGCGGCGACATCTCTGGCAAAGATCGTATTCTCGAATCGTGGTTAACCATCATGGCCCCCTACGAACACACGGCCATGTTTGGCCAACCTATATTTATTCAGGTCGAGGGCGATGAGGGTGTGGCGCATTGGCACACCAATGAACGACTGAGATTGTTCAGTGGCAATGAAATGCTGGCAGTGGGGCGTTACAAGGATCGCTACATGCGTATCGATGGCGTCTGGAGGATCAAACGCCGGGACTATAGCGTGGTCTTTACCACCACAGTGGGCCCCGAGTAGTGACCGGCACAAGAATGACAGCAATGGGCCGACCCAACAGCGCAGTGATAAGTGATTCTGTACTTAGGCGCACAGTGATAAGACTCTCCGTCTTTTTGCCTTGCACCTCAGCATCAGCGAGGGACATCTTATGTCAATTAACCGGCGTCAACTGCTCGCAAGCAGCGCGGCAGTCAGTGCAATTAGCTCAGCATTCTCTGACGCGACCCAGAGCCGAGATAGCATGAGCGAGAGGCCAATTGCTTCGTTCGATAATTCACAAACGCTCCATCCTGGTGCCACAGGCTTTAACATCGAAGACAGGTTGGCCATTATCAATCTCTGCAACTCTTACAGTAGCGGATACGATGCTGACGATTTTGATCGCTGGCTAGCGATGTTCACAAGCGATCCCGTATGCACGATCCACAGGGCAGGCGATGAACCTTTCAAGCTCACAGGCGCTGAATTTCGTAACGCTTTCACTGAATTCCGCGCCAGCTCAAGCAGAGGAAACGTGCAGCCGCTGCATTACAGCGCCAACTTAATGATCAAAGCACAAACACAAAATACCGCTATTGCTGAGATGTATATGTTGTATATCCCCTTCGATCTCAACGCGCAAGACGACGAAGGCATACGCCTTGGCGCACTCGATATCACAGGCACTTCCAGATATCGATTCAAGCTGGTTAAAACAGAAGACATCTGGCGCATTGCCGAATACAGCATTTACTTTGATCAAAAAACCATCCGCCAGTCCTGAGCTTGGGTGACCAGGCGCGTGACCACCCGGAGCATGTAGATAGGTCGTATCAAGATCGCAACTGTACGCCGCAGCTCAGCCTGCATCACCGGTCTCGGGCCAGAATACTGGACCGATGTCCGAAAGAGGAGCTGACGTTTAGTTACGCTGCTGATCAGGCGGCCAGACTTTTATTTGCGCACAACTGATTGAGAACACCCGAAATGAAACTGGTAAGACACGGAGAACCCGGAAAAGAAAAACCGGGCCTAATAGACAGCCACGGTCAAATCAGGGACCTATCGGCGGTAGTAAATGATATCAGCGGCACCACTTTGTCTGATGACGTGCTTCGGTCGCTTCATGATCAAGACCCCCTATCACTGCCACTGATCGGGTCAGAGACCCGTCTTGGCCCATGTGTAGGCAATGTAGGCAATATCATTTGTATCGGATTGAACTACGAGGACCATGCCAGGGAGGCAAATTTACCCATTCCTGAAGAGCCCGTCGTATTCATGAAATCCACCAGCGCCATCAGTGGCCCTTTTGACAATGTAATTTGTCCAAAAGGTTCGAAAAAAATGGACTGGGAGGTTGAACTGGCGATCGTTATTGGAACACGTGCCGCTTATGTTACCGAAGAACAAGCAGAAGCCCATATTGCAGGTTACTGTGTTGCAAACGACTTGTCGGAGCGCGAATTCCAATTCGAGAGAGGCGGTCAGTGGGACAAGGGCAAAAGCTGTGAGACCTTCGCTCCCATCGGACCCTGGCTGGTAACTCGAGACGAAGCGGCGGACATTACAAATCGTGCAATGTGGCTGGCGGTCAACGGCCATCGATATCAAGACGGATCGACCTTGCACATGATCTTCCAGCCACGCTTCCTTGTGCACTATCTTTCACAATTTATGACGCTGATGCCGGGCGACATTGTGATTACCGGCACACCACCGGGAGTCGGTTTTGGGCTGAACCCGCCCGTTTTTCTGAAGCCCGGGGATCTCATCACTTTGGGTATTGAGGGACTTGGCGAGCAGCGAACGCTTGTTGTCGAAGCGACACGTTGAAAACTTAAGCTCAGGAGACGATTAAGGTAGCAGCCATGACAGACATTATCAGTGCATTAATAGAGCACCTTGGTGAGCAACAAGTCATACTTGGCGCTGATCTGACCAACAGAGCAACAAGTTATTGGCGTTCGGAACCCACTCAAACGCTCGCCCTGCTTAGACCCCGCAGCACAAACGAAGTCAGTCAAATTTTAAAATTGTGCCATGCCCACAACCAGCCAGTGGTAGTACAGGGCGGGCTCACCGGCTGCGTAGATGGCGCAATATCAACAGAGCAAGAAATCATCATTTCCCTTGAGCGAATGAACAGGATCGAATCAATCGACCCTGTAGGCGGCACAGTAACAGTTGAGGCAGGTGTGATCCTGGAAACCCTCCACTCTACCCTTGCCAATGAGGGCTTGATGTTCCCTCTGGACCTCGGCGCGCGCGGAAGCTGCACCATTGGCGGCAATATCGCGACCAACGCTGGAGGTATCAACGTATTGCGATACGGGATGATGAGAGAGTTGGTGCTAGGACTCGAGGCTGTGCTGGCTGACGGCACTGTCATTTCTTCCATGAATCAGATGATCAAAAACAATGCCGGCTACGACATCAAACAACTCTTTATCGGCTCTGAGGGCACGCTGGGCGTGGTAACGCGCGCGGTTGTCAAAATTCATCCCCGCTCGAAAAGCCGCGACTCGGCAATGGTGGGGGTAAAAAATTTCGAGGCCGTGACTGGCTTTTTACAGTATTTGCGCGGTGCACTGGGCGGCACATTAAGCGCCTTTGAAGTAATGTGGGGCGAGTACTTTTGTGCCGTGACCGAGCCCGGCTGGCATCGACCACCGATGCAACGCGACCACGCTTTTTACATCATGATAGAAACAGAGGGCTCCGACCCTGAGGTTGATGCAAAGCGTTTCGGCGACACGCTAGAGCATGCCTTTGAGACTGGGCTTATAAGCGACGCGGTAGTCCCCAAATCAGAAGCCGAGCGCAAATCTCTCTGGGATATCAGAGAAAATTTTGAAGCTATTCTCGAAAAGCAGCCCTACTATCTTTACGACGTTAGCCTCCCTATCAAAGACATGCCGGCGTACGTATCGGATGTACAGAACGCCTTGCAAGATCAGTTTACCTTAGCCTCATGCTATGTTCTGGGTCACGTGGCTGACGGGAATCTGCATCTATTTCTCTGCCCCGGGGAACCCGGTGATTGGCATCAGGTTTGCGATAAAGTGGTGTATGGCCCCCTGAAAAACTTCGAAGGGTCTATTTCTGCGGAACACGGAATAGGCACTGAGAAGATTAGCTGGTTAGGTATTAGCCGCAGCGAATCCGAGATCGCGTTAATGCGACAACTCAAAGCCGCGCTGGACCCCAATAAAATATTGGGCGCCGAAAGAGTAATACCTCCAGCGGAATCCTGAGGCCATACCGGGGCCAAACACCTCCCGTTAAGAGGAGCAGGAGATCGCTCGCCACGCTTGAGCTCATGTCAAACTTTCCATCATTTTTGCGAGCAAGTTGCGCAGATGGATTAGCGATAAAAATCTGGCGCCTTTTGCTGCGAGTCAAACAGGCTCGCGTCGTGCTGTAGCCAAAAGTCGGCGCCCGCCTCGGATACCAGTGCTTCTACCTTCTCCATGGATTTGAGTGTTTGCTCGGCATCCACATTGAATAAGGGCACTACCCGGTTCGCCCGGCTGAACTGAAAGTGATACAGATCCCCCGAGAGCACCACGGGGCCGGTTTCATCAAGGTCCACATACAGCACCTGATGCCCGGGCGTGTGGCCTTCTGCGGCAATGAGTCTCACCCTGCCGTCGCCAAATACATCGTGATCGCCATGCAGTACCTGAATGGGCCGGGTTTTAATTGCAGTGAGTAATTCGGGCTGCACGGCGGGCACGTTCATATTGCCCTCGGCGTGGGCGGCGTCGTAATCGCCCTGCTGCACCAGCCAGGTGCCGCTTTTTACGTCGTCCGATGCACCCACGTGATCCCAGTGGATATGCGAAAAGGCCACGTATTCAAGCGAGCTCATATCAAAGCCCAGATCCATGCGCTCCAATTGTGAGGTGAGGGTTTCATCAAGGGTACTGGAGAGACCATCGGGGCGGACTACCCAGCCCTCGGCCTCGGCCAGTTCAGAAGGAAGTCCCGCATCCCACAGCAGTTGGCCCTTGGGGTGGTCCACCACGTAACACGGCGCCGAGAGTTCCCGCACTTCGGTATCGGTCTCTTGTAGATTGAATGCCTCGACCGAGGCCAGTCGGATACGCCCGCAATCGAATACATATAACTTGGGGCCTGAGGCTTGAGCCGCCGCCGCAGGGCTTTCACCGCTCGCGGTATCAGATTGCTGCTGGCAGGCCATGAGTCCCATACCCAAAAACAGAATCAGAAGCCGGCTCATAGTCATCCCAAAAGGTTATCGTCAAGATGGCTCTGAGCTTGGCCGAATCGTAATGCTGAGGCAACCGCAACCTCGTCGGTGTTAACGTAGCGCTTTCAGCGACTCAGAGACCACAACATGCGCTTACTCCTGACAACATTGCTACTGGCCTGCCTGGGGTCAACGGTCGCCACGGCCGAAGACAACGCCCCCACCGATATCGTCAATACCGAAACACAGGCGGGCCAGTTCTATAGCGCCCAGCTGAGCCTCGATCAGGGCTTTCCGTTCTCGGATATGGTCGAGACCAACGGCGGACTCATATTTATTTCTGGCCTTGTCGGTACTGATGAAACCGGCGAGCTTGTAACAGGCGGGCTCGAGGCCGAGACCCACGCGATTTTTCGGCAAATGAGCACCTACCTAGAACACTTGGGGCTCGGTTTTGATGATGTGGTGAAGTGCCTGGTGATGATTGACGACATCGCTCAGTGGGGTGCCTTTAATGGCATCTACACCCAGTACTTTTCTCCGCCCTACCCGGCCAGAAGCGCCATGGGGGCCGATGGTCTGGCGCTGGGTGCCTCACTCGAGCTTGAATGTATTGCGGCTAGGCCCTAGGGGCTATAGCGCCAAGAAGATATCCAGGCCGCTAAGTATCAGAACCAGTTTGAGAATGAGCTTGGAGCGCTTATCCAGTTCCTCATAGGCCTTTTGCAGCTTTTCGATCTCGGCCTTGGCGTCTTCTCCGCCCTCCTTGATCTTGGCTTTGCTGGTGGCGGCGGCACTCGCCAGGGCGACACCGGCTGATGACACACCGAACATTCTCAGGAATTTGCGGCGGCTGTTGATGGCGTCGTCTTGCATCTCGTCCATGATGATGGCACCTGATTCACGGCTTCTCGTGTTGCAAATTATGCCATGGCGTCGATCATTGGGTTTGGCCGGGTTTTGTGTCGTTTTATGGGGTGTGATGAAGCGCCTGCAGTGAGTGCAGCGCCGCACCCTGCCTGCAACACCGTATACCGAAGGTCATACCCGCCGGCCGCAACCCGCCATAGCGGGCCGGGTTCACTCGTCCGTTGAACGCGTTATTGCCCTTGCCGCGAGCCCTGCAACATAGGCCCTTACCGACTCCACCTCCTCGACCGAGAGCCACTGCGAAAAGCCAATCATGCCGCGCTCCTCCAAGAGCCCTTCATAGACGACGGTGCGCCAAGCATCCTCACTCTTTAAAAGGGAACTGCGTCTAAGATCGGGCATAACACCTGAAGAGCGGCCAATCGGCCCGTGACATAACGAACACGACCGCTCGTATATCACGCGCCCTGTCTCAACCATTGCGACTGGCCACTCGGTGGTGACCTTGACCATGGGGCCAAAGGATTTGCGCTCGACCACGTACTCAGAATCCCCATCGATGGCAAAAACAATCAGACGCCCGTTGGGTCTAGGGTGTGGATCCTGAGCGAACGGCGTCGATACGCCGTAGCCACCCCCATATCCGGCCATCACCGCGACGTATTGGACCCCGTCCAGCATGTAGGTAATGGGCGCGGCCATAATGCCAATATGAGTATCGAAGCTCCACAATCGACGTCCGCTCGACGAGTCGTAGGCAAAAAACTCACCTGTCGCGAGACCCTGAAATACCAGTCCACCCGCGGTTGACAACACGCCACCATTCCACGGCCCGGCGTGATCGACCCGCCATGCTTCAGTTTGAGTAACAGGGTTCCACGCGACCAGTGATCCGCTAAGTGTGTCAGCAATCGCCTTTAAATCAGCGTCAGACTCCGACGGCAGTGAGTTAGCAAGATAGTCCACACCCCAGTTGGGTGCCCCTTCACTAACGACGAACCGGCTAAAGCTTTGATAGACAAAAAAAGCGATCTGCGTGGGCACATACACCAGCCCTGTGTCGGGGCTGTATGCCATAGGATGCCAATTGTGCGCCCCTATCCCACCGGGGGAGCCTACGAAAGGAGCGTCCTCATAGCGGGCGCCCGCGACCTCGATAGGACGGCCAGTGTCTTTATCGACTCCAGTAGCCCAATTAATAGGCACAATCGCTTCTGCGGAAATCAGACTACCGTCAGTTCTGTCAATCACGTAGAAGAACCCGTTTTTGGGAACCTGCATCATGACTTTTTTCAGCTCACCGTCGATCCTCAGGTCGGCAAGGATAATTGGCTGGGTCTGAGTGAAATCCCAGGTATCCCCAGGTGTTCCTTGATAATGCCATCGGTAAGCACCTGTCTGATCATCGAGGGCAACGACAGAGGACAAGAACAAGTTGTCTCCCACTCCCTCTGAGCGCAATTTATGGTCCCAGGGTGAACCGTTGCCCACGCCAATAAGAATCTGCCCCAACTCTGCGTCGTGAACAATGGCATCCCAGACAGTACCGCCACCACCAAGCTGGTCGAAATCGCCTTGCCAAGTGGCTCGCATCGATTCGAGCATACTGTCGGATACTGCGCCGTCGGGGCCTTTGGCCGACTGGGTGGGCACGGTATAAAAACGCCAGGTCAGCTCGCCCGTGTCAACAGAGTAGGCGCTAACGTAGCCACGAACCCCGTTTTCAGCACCTCCATTCCCTATTACCACCTGCCCGTTAACCACTCGGGGCGCACCGGTAACGGTATATGGCAAAGATTGATCGACGGTCACCGTTGACCAATTCAACTCACCCGTCAGGGCACTGAGAGCCAGCAATCTGCCATCGAGCGTGCCGACAAAGATTTGACCATTGTGATAAGCCGGCCCTCGATTAACCACATCGCAACACGCCTTGAACGCGGTTGCACCCGGCACTTTGGGGTCGTGATGCCATAGCAGGCCACCTGTTTTGGCATCAAATGCATAAACATGCGACCACGCACCCGTGGTGTACAGCACGCCATTGACCACCAGTGGCGTGGCCTCCAGACCACGCGCATTATCAAATTCAAAGTGCCACGCAGGTCCCAACCTGGAGACATTGCCCCTATCGATATGGGTGAGTTGGCTATGACGCTGCTCGGCCGGCGTGCCCCCGTGCACGCGCCACTCGCTCTGCACGGAGTCGATTTGGCCGAGTCCTTGCGGCGATGCCAAAACGCTAGCGCCCAGTTGGGCCAGCACTAGCGCACCGACAACGCTCAGGATCCTATGGCAACGCGCTCTTTTGCAGCTTCCCTTGAGCATGGACCGGATCAATCTCTGCGCACGCAAGCCAGTGATGCGTTCACGATAACAGTTGATTAGAAGTTGTACCGTAACTCTGCCCCAAAGGTCAGCGGTGCGGCGCGCACCAGATAAGTACTGTTATAGCTACCCTCGACATTAATGCCGTTGGGGTAATAAACCTCATCGGTGAGATTTTTACCCCACACCGCGATGCGCCAATCGTCTGTTTCCCAGGTTGCTCGAGCATTAACGACCCAGTAGCTCTCGCTACCGTCTCGAATTGGGCCTAATCCCAGTGGCGCTGCTGCCCCGCTGTAGTTACCGAAGGTGTCGTAATTAAAGTGCCCTGAGAATGCGGCATCAACATGCAACTTTAGATCCCCTTGACCAAGTTGGCCAAGGTACCAGTCCATGCCCAAATTAGCGGAGTTTTGGGCGGCATAAGGGAAGGGATTTCCGCCCACGTCGATGACCCCGGCGGCGGTGAATATACAGTTACCGTCCTGGGGTAACGCGCCTACTTGGGTCGCATTGCCACAGTTCCCTCCATCAAACTCGGTATCAAGAACACCAAGGCCTGCGTTAAAACGGAGTCGATCGCTGGCGACCACCACAAGCTCCACCTCAAAGCCCCTCATCTCGCCATCAAGATTGATGAGAAAGGTCGTTGAGTTGGGGTCGATTACCTGGTTTTGCTGCCCTTCGTAATCGTAGTAAAAAGCTGAAGCATTTAACTGCACGGTGTCGTCAAACAAGCGGCTCTTGAAGCCAAACTCAATAACATCCACCACCTCGGGCTCGACAAAGTACACCTGTGCCGCGCTCTGGAACGCCAGGCCGTTGTATGTGCCCCCCCGGTATCCCTTACTGAAGCTGCCGAAGAGCATCAAGTTTTCGCTGGGCTTGAAGTCGAGAATGACGCGGCCCGTAGTCTGCGCGGAATCGTCGGATCGATTGAGCGGCCCTGCGTTGCCGGCACTGGCAGGTACGCAGACACTGCCGTCCGCCGAGCAAGCATCTTCGAGTAGATAAAAACCGTTGGCAATTCCGGGAAGATAGTCCGACACAAAGTAAGCACGTGGATCACCCGCATCGTCGAAGAACGTAGTCAACGCATCCACATACGAGAAGTCATCTTCTGTCCGGCGCAGCCCTACCGTGAGGGACCATGCGTCGTTCATTGCGTAGGTTGCCTCACCGTATACCGCCAACGACTCTCGCTCTTGCGTGTAGTCCTGCGCTGCTCGGAATGGTGTTGGCAACCCTAGCCCAAGTGCCCCACCCGGGTTGAAGTAAGACGGGGGCGCGCCCAAAGCAGCATTGGTGTCGCTCAAGAAGCCGAAGAAGTTCGGTCTGTTATTGCTGACGATTTTGTCCTCACCATAATAAATGCCTGCAATCACCTCCCAGCGGTCGGAGGAGTACGCTAATCGGAAGTCCTGATTAAATGACTCCATATCGGATTCATAGCCAATCGCGCACACGTAGTAGGGCGTACCGTCACAGTCAATATTGGGTAGCAACCCGTAATAACCGTTATCGAAGCCCGTTACCGAAGTCAGCGTGATCGAATCGGTCAGTTCATAGGCAATGTTAAGGACTACACCGTCGGTTTCTGTCTCGGCAACCCCAATGGTGTCAGCCATGATTTCAAGGTCGTCGATTCCGAGCGCGGACGCATCGTAGGCGGGGGGCAAGAAATCATCCAGCCCGATGCCATAGAGGCCGCCGAAAGCCCCGCGTGATACTGCAATATAACCGCCCTCTCCCTGGTTCTGGGGACTGTCCTGATCACCATCGGCATCGCTGACATAAGCTTTAAAAAACACGTTCAAGCGGCCCAAATCGAGCACCGCACCCAAGCGGAATGCGTAACGCTCGCCGCCACCCGAGTCTCGAGAGTCTGTGGTGTAACCAAACGATGGCCCAGGAAGATTCGGATTGACCTGAACGGGGCCCGGGGGCAACCTGTTCTCTACGTAAGGGTCGCGCTCCATGTAGGTGCCCGCCAATCGGACTCCGAAGTTCTCACTCACACTAATATCAACCGCACCGCTGGTCTCTGCGCGGCCGTAATTGCCAAACCCCGCAGTGATATAGCCTTGTGTGCCGTCAAGCTGCGGTCGCATAGTGGTAAAGTTGATGGCCCCACCCGTGGTATTGCGCCCATACAACGTGCCTTGCGGTCCCCGCAGCACCTCAATTTGCTGCAGATCAAACAACTGCTGACCATGTGCAGCCCTGAAAGCCTGATAGACCTCATCGACATAAATGCCGTTTGGGGAAGAGGCGTTAGAGTTGTACTCCGTACCCACACCCACGCCTCTGATAGTGAAGTTAGGCTGTGTTTCACCGTAGGACGAACCTACCTGGAGATTAGGCATCGCGTTGTTGAGATCTGCCGTGTTGAATACGCCCAAATCCCGCAGTTGATCCGCAGTAAAGGCTGTGACCGCAACAGGGACCTCCTGAAGATTCTCCTCGCGTTTTCTCGCCACAACGACAATCTCTTCTATTTTTCCGACATCGCCTCTCTCTTGAGATATTGCGGGTGGGGGAGACACAAGGGCTGTGCCGGTACAAATAACAGCGCATGCTGCGACCAGAATTTTTCTTTTCATATATTTCAGCCTCCAATCGGCAGGTTGCTTTTTATCAACAGTTTCGTTGATATTAGAGTGGTGATTAATTTTGTCAACAGTTAAGTTGATTTTTTAAGGGCCGTTTGCAGATCCGCGCGGACGGGGCAGCGCCGCGGCCTGCCGGCAACACCGTATACTGAGCTCTATGCCCGCCGCCCTCGACATCCTTCAGCAAACCTTCGGTTACCCCAGCTTTCGTGGCCCTCAAGAAACGATTATCCAAACCGTCATCGACGGGGGCGACGCACTGGTACTCATGCCCACCGGCGGCGGCAAATCGTTGTGCTACCAAATCCCCGCATTGGTCAGGCCCGGCTGCGGAATTGTCATTTCACCGCTGATTGCGCTGATGCAGGATCAGGTCAACGCAATGCACGAGCTGGGGGTGCGGGCCAGCTTTCTCAATTCCACCCTTGATGCGGCCACCGCGGCGGATGTGGAACGCGCACTACTTCAAGGTGAGCTAGACCTGCTGTACATCGCCCCGGAGCGGCTCACCCAAAGCCGAACGTTGGACTTACTCAAACGCGGTGAGATCGCGCTGTTTGCGATTGACGAGGCACACTGCGTGTCGCAGTGGGGCCACGACTTTCGGGTTGATTACCTGCAGCTGAGTTTGCTACACGAGCAGTTCCCCGCCATACCTCGCATTGCCCTCACCGCCACCGCCGATGAGCAAACCCGATTGGAAATTGCGGCGCGATTGCAGTTAGAGGATGCCGCCCGCTTTGTGGTGGGCTTTGATCGCCCCAATATTCGCTATCGCATTGGCCTGAAGCACAACGCCCGACAGCAGCTGCTGGCGTTTTTAAAAACCGAGCACCCGAATGACGCCGGCATTGTGTACTGCCTGTCACGCAAGAAAACCGAAGAGACCGCCAGCTGGCTGACCACCCAAGGCTTTACCGCCCTGCCCTACCACGCGGGGCTCCCGGCCACGGAGCGCGCGGCGCATCAGGCGCGCTTTTTACGCGAGGAGTCGGTGGTCATGGTAGCCACCATTGCCTTTGGCATGGGCATCGACAAACCCGACGTGCGCTTTGTGGCACACCTCGATTTGCCCAAGACCATTGAAGCCTACTACCAAGAAACAGGCCGCGCGGGCCGCGACGGCGCACCCGCCAACGCGTGGATGATTTATGGCCTGCAGGATGTGATCAAACTGCGACAAATGATGCAGAGCTCCCAAGGCAGCGAGCAGCACAAGCGCATCGAGCAGCACCGGTTGAATGCCATGCTCGGCTTATGCGAGATCACCAGCTGCCGCCGACAGGCACTGCTCGCCTACTTCGGCGAGACCTACCCCGAGCCCTGCGGTAACTGTGATGGCTGCCTGGAGCCCGCGCAAACTTGGGACGCCACCGAGGCCTGCCGTATGGCGCTGAGTGCCGTGGCCCGCACCGGTGAGCGCTTTGGGGTAAACCACTTAATCGACGTGCTCAAAGGCAAAGAGACCGACAAGATCTGGCAGTTCGATCACCACCATTTGCCCACGTTTGGCGTCGGGGACGCGCTCGATAACAACCAGTGGCGCTCGGTGTTTAGGCAGCTCGTGGGCAGAGGGTATCTATCGGTTGATCTACAGGGCTTCGGCGCGCTCAAACTCCAAGAAAAGTGCCGGCCTCTGCTACGCGGCGAGTGTGAGATTGCGTTGCGGCTGGACCAGAAGCAAAAGGTCGCCAAGCGACAAACCAAAACGCCACTCCCCGAGGACATCAACGTGGGTCTGTGGGAGGCACTGCGAGACTGCCGACGCGAACTCGCCGAGGAACAGGGCGTGCCGCCCTATGTGATCTTTCATGACAGCACCTTGGTGGAGATGTGCTCGATGGTGCCCAAAACGCTGGATGCCTTCTCGAAGCTCTCGGGGGTGGGCGAGCGCAAGCTCATGAAGTACGGCGAGGCGTTTATTGCAGCGATTAAAGACGCCGAGCAAGAGCAGTTCGGCTAGCGCCTGCCATGACCACGCCACCAAAAACTGGTCCGGTCGAGTCGCTGGCGCATTACCACCCACTGATCATCGAGGGCATGGGCGGCTATGACCCCCGCGACCCCGAGCCCGTCGCCCAACAGATTGCATCTCGGCTGCGCGCGCGGTGGCAGGCCCAGCCCCCTACCAAACCGATCATTCTGGTGACTCAGGGTGACCCGATTGAAAAGCGCGGCATCTCGGCCATCACGCGACACGTTGCCGATGAATTGAGTGTCCCCCGGGCGATGGTCTTTTTAGACCCCGCCATCGCCGACTACCACAAGCCCAATGCCGATCATCACGGGGTAATTCTGGAGATCCCCTACTCGCTGCTGACCAGCTTGCTCGAGGGCGAGCAGCCCGGCTGCATCGTCGCACTGGAGCGGGCCATTGACGCGGCCTTGGATGCCAAGAATGAGCAGCGCAAGCGTGAGGGCAAGGGCCCCATGCAAAGCTACTATCGTGATTTCGCGCGACTGCAGGAGGTCACCAAAGCCGCCTGCAACCGCATCGGCGGGGAGATTACCGTGGCGCATACCAGCGCCGAGATCAGTCCGTACTCGGTGACGAGTTTTTACGAGGTGGGTGTGGCGCTGGGCTTCATCAATGCAAATCAGATTGTGCCGTACCAAGGCTGATTACCGGGGGTTCTCGAACCAAGACGAAGCGAAATGAGGCATGACTCGCTGTCGTCTAGGTTACAAGGCCCACCAGAGAACCGCGGCGACTACTCCACTGCCGGCAACGCCCCGTAAACCGCCGCCCTAAAGTGCTTCTGTATCTCGAAGGAAAAGGGCGTGGTGCGGGTCATGAAGAGACCGTAGATACCGTTGGTAGGGTCTATCCAGAAGTGGGTGTTGTGATAGCCCGACCAGCCAAAAATACCGGCGGGTGACCCCGTGCCGTCAAGCGCTGGCTCCAACAGATTAAACACCGAATAGGCGTAGCCAAACCCCGAGTTGTAACCACCCGATAACTGGGGTGGCGTGACCGTGGTGGTCATCAACTCGAGCGACGCCGCGGAGATGATTTGTTGGCCGTTGTACTGACCGCCGTTTACCAGCATCTCGCAGAACTTGCGGTAGTCGCTAAAGGTGCTGACGAGGCCCTCGCCGCCCAACTGCTTTTGCGTGCCGGGGGCATAGTCGAGCTCGTCGTATTGATCGGTGATCCGCGGATCGCCCTCATCAGGTGCAATACCATTGAGCCCAAATTGGAGCTGCGGCTTGCGATAAAGGGGTTGAAATCGCGCGCGGTCGGCGTCGCTCAGATCGAACTTGGTGTCTTTCATGCCCAGCGGGGTAAAGATCGCTTCGCTCAAAAACTCAAAAAAGGTTTTGCCCGAGAGCACCTCCACCAGCCTGCCCAAAATCGCCTGATTAATGCCATAGAGGTATGCGGTGCCCGGCTCAAACTCCACCGGCCAGGACGCCACGTGGCGCATGTAGTCCTCGAGGTCAGCAAAGGGGAACCGAAAGTCCGGCCCTTCCCCGCCGCCATTGCCGTAATAGGAGTAGCCGCTGCGGTGGGTGAGCAAGTGCTCAATCAGGAGCTCGTTCTCGCAGGGGTAAAGATCGGCATCCTCCTCCTCGGGCCTGCACATCAGATCGGCAAACTCGGGGAGGTACTTGGCCACTGGCTCGTCGACGCTGTACTTGCCCTGATCGAGGAGCACCATCATCGCCACAATGGTCACCGGCTTCGACATAGACCAGATCGGGAAGATCGTCTCCTCGGTAATCTCCTTATCACCGGGCAGGTCTGAGGTCACAGCCGACAGCGCCAACACCTCGGAGCCCTTGAACACCCCGGCGATATTGGAGCCCGTGACGCCATGGGCAATCAGGGCCTCTTGATAGGTGCGCACGCTATCCTCAAGTGAGGTCGCCGCGACAGCGTGGCTGAGCAGCAGTAACAGTAGCGTCGAGATGAACTTCATGGTGACCCCCGGGCATTGGCGATGTGTGTTGTTGTCAACGCCTACCTTACCCGCGGCGGGGTGGGTGTCAAAGTCTTCCCTCGGCCTGGATCACTCTAGAGAAGCCCCAGCGAGAGCCACGGCCAGTAAGTGATGAGCATCAGCGCCACCAGCAGAATCACCATGAAAGGCAGCGATGCACTGTAGAGCTCGGTGATCGGCTTTTTAAAGCGGTAGCTGGCAATGAATAAATTCATGCCCACCGGTGGCGTCATGTAGCCGATCTGCATGTTCGCCAAAAAGATAATGCCCAGGTGCACCGGGTGGATGCCGTAGCCCACCGCCAGGGGCAGAATAAGGGGCACCATAATCACCAGCGCCGAGAAAATATCGAGCACCGCGCCCAACAGCAGCAGGAAGATATTGAGCAGGATCAAAAAGGTGTACTTGCTGTCAACATGCTGCTGCACAAACTCAAATAGTCTGGCGGGAATCTCGGCATCAACAATGATATTGGTGAGCGCGAGCGCCACACCTAGGATCAAAATAATGCTGCCCGCCATGATCATGCCCTTACGAAACACATCGGGCAGCGCGCTGACTTTAATGTCTTTGTAGAGCAGCACCTCGACTATCAGCACGTAAAGGGCGACCACCGCGGCGGTTTCAGACACCGCCAACCACCCAGCGTAAATGCCGCCAAAAACCACAAAGGGCAGCGGTAGCTCCCAGCGCGCCTCCCACAAAGCTGCGCCGAGTTCCTCGGTGGTAAACCCCTGGCGTTGGTGCCACTGATCGCGCTGTTGCCACACCGCCCACAGCGAGAGGAGCACCACCATGAGTGCTGCGGGCAACAGCCCCGCAATAAACAAATCCTGA
>Ga0255770_10002805_pt1 | contig 15364 bp, 10 predicted proteins | sample 071ome_22_FD_179968 | JGI IMG/M metagenome (GOLD analysis project Ga0255770, IMG submission 179968) | Coastal salt marsh microbial communities from the Groves Creek Marsh, Skidaway Island, Georgia - 071404AT metaG (version 2) | ecosystem: Environmental > Aquatic > Marine > Intertidal zone >... | reverse complement strand
TAAGGTAGTGACAAAGCAGAAAGAAGGACCAAAGATCAGAAAGGTGAAGAAAGAAGTCTATCCTGAAGATATTGAAGGAATGATCTACATTCAGGAGAGCTTCTTTACTATGGGGGCTGCAGACTGTAATCAGGATTGCAGCACAGAACACGAAGTGACTCTTAGTCCCTTTTATATGGACATCACTGAAGTAACAAATGAAGAGTTTGAAGAGTTTGTGAACACTACCGAGGAAAGCCCGCCCAATAATACCAGACCGCAGTACAATCTCTGGAAAGATGGAGCTGTGCCCGAGGAAATCAGAAGACAACCGGTTATCAATGTTTCCTATTTTCAGGCAGAGTCCTATTGTATGTCTGTGGGTAAAAGACTGCCTACTGAAGCAGAATGGGAGTTTGCTGCCCGTGGATCAGATGGAAGGCTGTACCCCTGGGGAGACATGCGACCATCTCCAAAGATTGCTCAATTCGACGGAGAGTGGAGAGATGAAAAAACCTTGTATGAGGTGAACTTCTTCCATGACGGAAGAACTCCCGAAGGCATTTACAATATGTTTGGTGGAGTGAAAGAGTGGGTTTCTGACTGGTACGACCCCGAATACTACACAAGCAGTCCTGATACAGACCCTCAAGGTCCCGATGAAGGGGAGAAGAGGGTGGTTCGAGGGACTTCCTGGGAAGGTCTTGATGAGCCCCTGACGACTCGTGATGCACTGGCACCCAATGCTCAGCTCGAAACCGTGGGTTTTCGATGTGCAAAAACCTGGGAAGAGCCTGAAGCAGAATATATGTGGGTTGATGAAAAAGGCAATGAGGTTGATCCACCAGAAGATGCTCAAGGCGAGTGATTGCCAATTACTTCTGCTGAAAAGCCAATAGGTACCGTGCAAGTCGTTAATTAGGCGACGATCTCCCCTGATTCCAATCAAGAATGCATTTTCTAAAAACCTGATTAGCGATAACGCAATAGCTTTTCTAGTATGCCATCAAGGCTCTCACATCGTTTGGTATCTTTGCTGATCTGGCGAATCTTGCGATAGGCATTGGCATAACCGCGTGCATCATCAATGGCCTTGTGATTATGCTCTACACCACCAAGCCAATCCTCGGGCCAGGAGAGTCTGGAAGCGTCTACAAAATCACCTCCAAAAATCCCATGGACCAGAGATTGCAGATCCAGTGCAGACCCATGAAAAACCCTTCGACCCGTATACTTGAGACAGTACCACCACATGAACATGGCATCAAAGAAGGCGGGATGAGCTGCCAATACAGGAATCTTCCCAAAATCATCCACCCATTGAATGTAGCGTGGAATTAGATCTGCCGGATCTTGTTGATTGATCTGGGTGGCTACCCAGGCTTCTGGAATGTTGGCCCACCAATCCATGGTCGCTTCATACTGAGAAGCCTCCGGAAGGGGTTTGAGATTTGCTTCGAACTCATCGAGGATGTTTCCTTCAATATCAGTGGCCACGGTGCCAAAACTAATCATGGAATAGAGTCCTGGAACCGGTCCATCTGCCTCGATGTCCGTAAACAAAAAGACAATATCTCTAGCGCTCATATCAGGGATTCAAATCCTTGATTGTGGCTTCCTTGTCTGCCACATAAATCATGCAGCTTTCCTTTCCACCTGCAAAATGAATAAAGATTTGATGGGCGTCTTTGCCCTCATACTGAACAATTTCACCGGAGCTGATGAAGGATACATTGTCAGGATTTACAAAATAATCACCATACTCAACACAGCTTACTTTGATTAGCGCCATAATATTCTCTCTTTCTTTTCTTCAATCATTCTTTCTTTTCCGCTGCCACTTGATCGTCTGTATAGGCGAAGTCTGCTTTATTCAAGGCATAGCGGTAAGCATCTTCCTTGGTGATCAAGCCCTCACCGAGAACCAGCTTGATACAATCATCCATAGTAATCATTCCCCGGTTCTTTCCAGCGGAGATATATTCATTGATTTGATAAGTTTTTCCGTCACGAATCAGAGCCGAGATTGCTGTAGAGCGAAGCATGATTTCCTGAACTGCCACTCGTCCACCACCCACTCTTTTCACAAGCTGCTGGGCTACCACACCTTTTAAGTTCTCAGACATATTGATTCGAATTTTGGATTGGTCTTCGGAGGGGAATACATTCACAATACGATCAATGGTTTTCGCGGCAGAATTGGTGTGCAGGGTACCAAAAACCAGGTGACCGGTTTCGGCGGCTTCCAGTGCCAGTGCCGTAGTTTCCAAATCTCGAAGCTCCCCCACCAGCATGATGTCCGGATCTTGTCTCAGAGCAGACTTCAAGGCGTTATTAAAAGAGAGTGTATTGGTTCTGAGCTCTCGCTGCATAATTTTGGCTTTGGCAGGCTTGTGCACGAATTCGATGGGATCCTCAATCGTGATGATGTGGTCACGACGGTTTTTATTGATCCAGTCGAGCATGGCTGCCAGGGTAGTGGACTTACCAGAACCGGTAGGACCCGTCACCACAATCAAACCATTGACCTCCATACACATTTTGATGAAGACTTCCTTGTTGCGAAACTTCAAATCATCCATGGAAAGAATCGTGGAAGGTAAAATTCTGGCAACCATGGTTGGACCTTGTCTTTCCTCTGCGATGTTGAGACGAAGGCGACAAACTCCGGGTATATCGCAGGCCTGATCCACTTCCTTCTGGGCTTCAAAGATTCTTTTTGATTCGGGATCGAGTAGTTGATAACCCAGAGACAGAGTATCTGAAGATTTGAGAACTGGCCATTGCGTTTGATCAGTGAGCTGTCCACTGATTCTAAAAATTGGATGGTAGCCTGGCGAGAGGTGAATATCTGAAGTCCCTTTGGAATTAGCTCTGGTCATGATTTCCAGGGCGGAGACTGGATAGGTGTTTTCGACCTTCTGAACTTCCTGAACTTTTTGCACTGAATGGCAGTGATGACACTTCAGGGCATTGAACGGAATTTCCTGATAACACTGGGAGCAGTTCTTTATCTCAGGAAGGTTCTCCTTGGGCTTGATTAGAGCATCCAGTGCAGCTTTCTTTGCTTCCTGAGCGCTGGATTCCAATTGAGGAAATTTCTTCTTGGCAAAATCAAGACACTTGGCTGCGTAGCTTTTGATTTCAGCTCCGTACTCTCCTCCCGAAGCGCCTTGCAAAATATTGAATTCCTCTGCGCTTTCAGCCGTCATGGCTCCAAGCATAGACTGAATAACCTGACACTTGGCTTTGGGGTTGGCAGCTTGTTGAACTTGAGATTTCCAATCACTCATACTTATCCTCGAATCATCAGGAACATTTGGACTGGCTCCAATCATAGAGGAAGAGCTGGTCTCAGGGCAATGAGCTCTTGTACTTCATGTAGACAAAATAAGACTCGGACAGGCTGTCTTGATTTTCAGTATTCGAAAAATTCGGCTCAATTGTCCAGACCTCAAGGAATTTAAAGGTTGGGATGGTCCGTTATATGCTGCGAGAGTACTCTTCTCTTGGAAGTTTCCAGACCGGTACTCCACAAAAGCGAGGGCCTTCCGGGCAGACAGGCTTCGTTTTGGCATCCTTGCGAATATTGCAGGGAGGTAAAAGGTACTTTCCAATTTCAGGATGTACTTTGGAGATTTGCAAAGCCTCTTCCAAACTTGCCTGCCAGATTTCTTCCTGAGCGTTGTAGCACAATCGCATTGCCATTTTATGCTTCAAATTGAGAAGATCCGCTGACTCTGTGAATCGAATAGAGAGCGCATTGGGTAGCATATAGCTGGCCTGCTCAAAATTCATACCGGCTTTTAGACCTTTCTCCACGTAGTCGTAGATTTTGTTCATGTGCTCGGCAAATACGGATTGATATTGTGCATCCATTCGAACAATCAATGGCTCAATATAGTCAGGCTGACCGGTGTAGTGAGCTTTTAGAATCGGTCGGGATCCCGGTGTCATTCGATGGCGCTGGTCCTGACTGTCTCCAGCATGACTTAGCTTCTTTTGAAAAGTGTAGTGAGCATGGAGCAGGCAACGCATCATTTTGCTGTGTGTCCCCAAATTGAGGTTTTCACCCAACAAAGGGTTTTTGGAAGAATCCAGAGCCCATTGGATGAGTTCCTTGTTTTCCCCAGCTTGTCTGGAGATTCCGTAGACTTCCCGGATTGCGTTGGCCAGGGTCTTTTCCTGATTGATTTTGTAGTCCACCAGCAGGGAGACTTTTCCATCAAGTTCAGCATCAAACTCTTGTACAAATGCCGGATTGGCACAGTCCGAAGAGTAGTGTGATTTCATGAACTGGTATTCAGGAGTTTCCTCGATCGACAGGGGATCTTGCAAAATTTCTTTCAGGTTGGCATCTTTCCCTGCAACCTGACGAATCATTTGCTCCACCAGACTCTTCTGTTCGGCGGGTACATCAAAGATGTCACAAAGCCTGTAGTAGCGAAGCAGAGTAATGTAGGAAACCGTATGATGAAGGTAAGCGGTAGTACCCAGAGGCAAAATGGCTCTGGAGACTTCCTGGGACTTTTTCTTCACATCCTTTTCAGCCTGTTTGCTGCCCTTGCGGGACTTGAAGCGTTTCAGATACTCAGCTTCCACCAGGGGGGCGATGAGCTTGTTGAAGGACTTGTAGGCCTTGATCTCATACTCATAACATTCATCGAGGATGGGGCGAGTGATTTCATTGAGCCCTTCCGGTACAAAGAACTGATCTTTCTTTACCCGGACGTAGCGTTGGGAAACCTGCTCCGAATTATAAAATGGGTGCGAATGCAAAAAACTCCAAATCACATTGCGTGAGGTGTTTTCCATGGAAAAATGCAAATAGGAATGCTGAAAGGTGGTGTGGTGACCAGCTTGATAAAGTGATTGTACGAGGGGTACAAATCTTGAGTGGTCCCTTCCGTCCTTAAGATCCTTCTGATTTTCCTGGCTGACATCCTCGGGCAATACGATGCCTTTGGGGCTGTAACAGGTCCGTGCTGAGGAAACAATATCCTCGTAAGGCCCAGTCACATTGAGTAGCTTTACTATTGGTGTTGAATGTTCTGACATAGCAAAAGGAGGCAAATATTATCACAACTTGTTTGGAGGAAATAGGATAATTTATTTGCTGGAAGCAGGACTTCAGATGAGTCTAGATATCTTCTTCCAGGATTCTTAGAACCCGTAGTCCCATCTCTGATTGACGAGTGCCAAAATTTTCCAGCATGGGTAGTGGCTGACAGAAAACAAAGGTCATTTTGTAGCTTCCGCCACAGACGCCAGGACTGTCGGACATGTTGTCAGGTACGCTTTGTCCTCTGCCCCGATAATAACTGGCAGAGATTGGCCGAACCCATTCCAGCACATTGCCGTAGACATCATCCAAACCATAGGGATTTCGTTTGAGTTGGCCTACAGGGTGGAGCTGGTCACCGGAATTGAATCGAAACCAGGCATACTCGGGTAGGAGCTTCGAGTCATTTCCAAAGAAAAACCTTTGTCCGGAAGCACCCAGTGCAGAAGCTTCCCACGCAGGTGCCGGAGGAATCTGATAGATAGTCCTGCCTGCATCCTGATTGAGTCGTCTGACAAAGTCGAGAGCATTGCGATAACTGAGATTGTGTACCGGAAGATCATCACCTTTTTGAGTAGAGGGGTTCGACTCCATCCACAAATCGTATTGGAACTGGGTGATTTCCTGATGGGATAGAAAGAACCCTCTTTGAAGTTCAGGATAGTCACCGGAGAGTAAATCCGGAGGAATGAATTGAAACTGAATACCTCGCTCTTGAAAGGAAGATAATTTCATTAACTCAGGGTCCTTTCGAAGGTCTGGATGAGAGTACTGAATTGCGAGGCCATTTTGTTGTACTGCCAACAAAACCAGTTCCTTGTCCTTGCGATATTTATCCGGCAGATATTTTAGGGCCAGTCCTTCTACTTTAACGACTTCCAGTGCAATTCCGTAATCCTTGTATAAAGCCTGATTCATTGCCTTGTAGGCTGTTGGGTCTTGTCTTAATGCGGTCAGGACCATTTCACGATCAGACTTGAGATCATTACTCAGGAAAGCAAGTAAACGACCATTCTTGGCCAGAGCCTTTTTAATGAAGGTTCTACTTGCACGAAGTCTTGAGTCAATTGCAGTCCAGGCGGCGGTAGAGAAACTGATGGAAGCCAGAGTAAGGCGCTCATTCTGTTTCATTTCTCCCGGTAAATCAAAAAGGAGCTCCCCATCAGCCAGAAGGGCCGCTTCAAGGATGTCCTCATCAAAGAAGTCCGGGACGATTTGGATAGTTCTTAGATAATTGGCGATATCGATAGTGTTGATCTCCAGTGCACAGCGATAGGAATCGCCTTCCTTGTGAACTCCGAGTTCAAAGGCTTTACAGTATTCACCGAGATATTCTCCGAATCGCTCCCAGTTTACGTACTTTTCCTTGAACACGAACTCCCATACAAAAAGATCCCACAAGTTGTCGCGAACTTTGAAGGGACGCAAAAATGGAGGAACCTTTTTGCTTCGCAGAGGGTGTTCGGACGGGCTTTGAGCAATCTGGTTTTCCCACTCTTCATTTGTGAATCGATCTTTTCGGTAGACCAGAATGCTCTTTCCGTCTTCTGCAATTCGTGAATTGTAGCTTGCAGCTTCAGGAATGTGGACCAGCTCCCTTTTAGGATTTCTAAAGAATTTTTTGGGATCAATTAGTTTGTCAAAAGCATCCAAATCAGCTTCCACAAGTTCACCCCAATAAGGCATCTTGTTCACATTTTCATAACTCTGCCAGAGTGCAAATCCAAACAAGACAAGGCAGACTGCCAGGGGCTTTTTCCAACTCTTTTTGGAGGCGGTAGACATTGACTTGGGGAAGTGCGGGATTTTTTGTTGCTTTAACAGATTGGCAGCCTCATCAACCGAGCACTGTAGTTTCAAAGAGTAACTTCCAATCTCCAGTCTGGGCGGATCCATTTTGATGAAATAGAGTGGGGATCTACTCTTGGAGTAGCGCTCTCTACCCAGTGTGAATCCCAGAAACTTCCTGATCAGGTAGGTATAATTTGGTCCCTTATAAAGCTCGATTTTGTTAGCGAACTTGCTCTGTACAGGTAGATCGATTCTTTTAAAGCCAGTCTGATCGGAAGATTGGGCAACTTCCCATTGATACCAGGCACCCTGATCTTTTGGTTCAAGATAGGGGTAGCTCCAGGTCAGAATCGAAAGACCAAATAGAAGAGCGGGAGGGATCGCTCCGGCCCAGCCGTAATGAGAGTAGTGCTGCAGAAAAAAGAAGAATATAAAAAGGTTCAGCAAGATCCAATGGATCTCAAGACTCATGATTTTGCGATCTTTCAGGACTTGATACAGGCTCGATCCGGCAAGAATGACAAAGAACGGAAACAGGAGCCAGAGCAAGGGTCCAGCTCCCGCCATGACTCCAGAGACTTTGGTGTCCATTAAAAAGATGGCTGCAAAAGGCAATACAAACCAGAGAACACTGATTCCAAGAGTCTCTTTCCACCTGCGTTTGATCCATCTGAGAATACTCACAAAAGGGAAAGTAAAAAGAAGCAGAATACTGGAAAACTGAACTCCTGACCTTGAAGTCTTGTCCAGCTGTTCGAGTAAGGGGTCACCGGGACAGAGTCCATGAAGTGGAACCATTTGATTCTTTTGTGTGTTTTGATCAGGCCCAAGAATCCAGATGCGATGCAAAAAATAGGGCAGAAATCTGACCGGGTTAGGATAAGACTGAAAGTATCCATCCTGTATTATTTTCAATGATTCCGATTTGTTCTGCAGATTCATGTGGTAGCGTCCGGTGAAGGATTTGATGATGAAATAGCGGGGATGGAAAAAACTCCAGTCGATGCTGTTAAAATCAAAATCAGCCAGCACATCTTTTAGATTTTGCAGGAAGACTCCTCCATAAATCAGCCATACTGAACTGAAGACTACCAGAGTCCAGACTTCCCGTATCTCCAACTCGTCCAAAGGGCTGACTCCAAACAGACAACCAAGAACATGAAAGCACTCAGGCAAGGCCAGCAAGCTTGGTGAAAGAAAAAACAAACAGGGTATGAGCTGAATCAGAAGTGCCTTGCGACCAGGACTATGAATCACATTTTCAACCCTCAAGTTTTCCATAAACGGTCGGTAGCGCGATTTGAGAGAATCAAAAGCATCAGACTCACTGAAAACATCCTGTAAAACTTTATGCGCGAGAAGAAAGGCATTGCGTTGAATCAAGTTCTCAACAAGTGACTCGATAGCGCTTTGAGCCTGTGAGAAAGTCATCTCCTCCATATCGTAGCCACGATGAACGCACCAGGTGTCCAGTATTCCTTCACCCTTGCCTGTCATGAAGCTCAGGAATAGAGACTCCTCGATGAAGATCTCGTCACTGAGATGTTCTTCTTTCGCCAGAGATAGATAGTATTGAGCTCTGTTTAACTGTCCAAGTTCGAGAAACATTCTTGAGCTTAGATAGAGCCTGACAAACTCGGGAATACCTTTGGTGTCCTGCAGAAGATTGATTGCCTCTTGTTGTCGGCCAAGATCTCTGAGGTTCAGGATCTCGTGATAAACCCCTTCATTGGCTTTGCTCAGCACATCACTTAAACAAAAGAGAACATCTTCACAAGGACTCATGCCTCCATCGAAGGCAAAGCGGGGTATGGCCTGAAAACGCATTTGAAGTTCTTTGCCCACCCGAGGTCGAAAGACTTTCTGAAACTCTTCGACGGAGAGGTTTAACACCCGTCCAATGTTATTGAGCAAATTGCGAGTTTCCACGGGATCGAGAACCGTGTTGAGTTCCCTTTGGGCATCTTTAAGAAATCGAACCACATCCAGACTTTCATCTGTGGGATTAGCCTGAACTTCCTTTTTGACCTCATCCTTGATGAACTCAAAGCGGTGTTGATCAACTCTCAGGCACTTGGCAATCTTTGCAAAGGCTTCTTTCTCATAGTCCTCGATGACGCCATCAGCCGCGATTTCACGGATGAACCTTCGAAGAATTACCTCGGCTACATCCGAGTTGACTACCTTGAATTCCATGGTTGGGGAGTATAACAGCTAGACGCAGGCTGATCCTTGTGAGAATACAGAAATATCCGTTTGAAGTGATGTTTTGTTGAGTTGATTGTCAATTTTTCGATTTGCAATTCGATCTGAAAATTTTCAATAATTTGGGTATTGATTTTCCTCTCATTTGCAGTTAATATAACCGGCTCAAAGCGAAAGTAGCGCAGCGGTAGCGCATCTCGTTGCCAACGAGAGGGTCGCGGGTTCAAATCCCGTCTTTCGCTCTAGTGTTTATGCGGATCTCAAGGATTTCTTGGGGTCCGTTTTTGGTTTAAAAGCCATTGATGTCACAATTGTGTCACACTTCCAATCTTCGGGCCCTCTTTCACAGAAGGAGGCAAACAATGGCTACTTACAGAATTAGGAAAACGTCTTCGGGAGAAGTGCGCCACCAGGTTCAGATACGGAGAAAGGGGTATCCCCTCATTACTGAGACCTTTGCTACAAAAAAGGAGGCGCAAAAGTGGGCTATGAAAACTGAGGCGGCAATACTGGACGGACTATACTACAAGCCCACTCTTGAGATTTCATCGATGGGGGACTTGATTGAGTTATATATCTGTGAATTTATACCTGGGAAAGAATGTTCTGAGGCAAGTAAGAAAAATCAGAAGCAAAGATTTCTTTGGTGGAAACAGGAGATAGGAGGTATGAAGCCAAGTGACTTAAGGCCTAAGGTCTTAAACAAGTATAGGGATATTCTGTCGAATAAAAGGAACCATACGGGGGGTACCTATTCTGCTGATACCGTCAACTGTTATCTTGGGGCTTTGTCTCACGTTTTCACAATTGCCATGAAAGATTGGGAATTGGTCGAAGACAATCCCGTTTGGTTTCATCATCGCAGCAGCCTACGAAGTAAACCTCTACCAAAAATATAAAGACTAAATACTTAAATATAGCTGTTAACATTACTGCCTAGCAATTAAATTGCTTTACACTGATTTTACATGAGTATTTTTAAGAAATTTTAATGGTGCCAAAAATTTTTATCAAGCTAAGAAAAGGTCTAACTCTTATAGAAATTCTTGTTATCACTACCATACTTATTGTAGTAGCAAGTTTGCTTGTTAATATGCAGACTTCTTTTGCAAGGAATTCAAAATTATCAGCTAAAAAATCTTTATTTGAAAGCAATGCGATATTACTGTTTGAGCATTTAAAGAACGATTTGCGTTCTGTTTACAGGTCTGATTTAAGTCAAAATAATCTTAATTTATACATTAGGAAATTAAATTCGGTAGGATCTCTTGAGGAGTTTGGTGTAAATTATCAGTGGAATCAGAAGCAAGTTACGAGGACTCCTGAAACTGGACAAATTTCAACTTTTAATTTTATTTCTTTTAACGACAATGGATATATTAATTTTCAGTTAGAACGCCAATTAGCTCAGAATTATCAAATAAAGCTTGAAGCGTTTGACTCTAAAGGCATCAAATGGGCAGAGCATATCGTGATTGTTCAGATATTGAGTTTGAGTATGAATGATTAATAAGCATGGGTTCTTGGCCTTTACAAAATAACTGAATATTAGAGTTCACATTACAAAGGTCCCCCATATTTTCAGAAAGAATTCCTCAAATCTTCAGCTCTGAAACTTTCTTCCATTTACTCGTCATTGGTTGATGAATAACTTGATCTGTTTAATTATTTTTCCATTCACAAGTAAAAAACCTTTTAGATATTTTTATCTTTAGGATTTCAATAACATGATTACAATCCATTCCAAAACGTGGCGCAATATTTCCACTGATCTAGAATCAATTTCAGGCTTAGTGGTATAGTATATTTGGCAGGAGGTTGATATGCGCTTGATTGTTTTCTGTTTCTTCTTCATGATTTGGAATGCTCCTACGTTTTCTCAGCAAAGATTTCGGTTAGAGTTAAGGCAAACTTTTATGCAATGTCCTGGTTGTGGGTGGCTGTTCGATTCCACAAAATTGGTGGTGGAGCATACCGCGGGGACGCTAACCAAAACCGGTCCTGGGATGTTAGTCAAACAAGGAGGCAATCGGATAGGTCAGATCGACTTTGACCTCAGTTCAATTCCAGCTAACGCCAGGATTAATAAAGCTACCCTTTGGATGGTTTTCAACAGACGGGAAGGAATCGCCAATGGAGATAAGTCAAGTGTTGTAAAGGTCTATGGCTGGATTAACAACAAAAAAGTTCTTGTTCGAACTTTAAACGCCGCAACAGACATCAAGGATCGGGGTTATAACAAAGTGAATAACAATGTACCTTTTGACTACACGGAGTACGCACGTAACAGCATTAATTCATCTGGACAAAGTCAAGGTGGAGCACCAGTATCTGGGGCTGGGGCTGGGGCTGGGAAAAATGGTCTTCCTTTTAAGCTCAGTGATGTACAATTTCTTCACGTGGATGTTAAAGACTGGCCAGTCACGTCGAATCTCAATGTGAAGGTTCACGGGCCGTTTATTGATCTGAATTTTGATAAATCCAACGCATGGAAGAGTGTTGATCTTCATCCTGGTGAAGAGGATCCTGTAACCGTGAATGCAAATCCATGGGTTTTTGTGAATATTAATGGAAAATGGCATGCAGGAACCTTTGAATGGATGAGACCAGGTAATACTCGTAAACATAAGATGACAGTTAATGGGGACCATATCAAGCGTCCACCTTTAGATAATTGGTCACCCGTACCTGGTGAGGTTTACTATTTCATGGTTTCTGGCTTAGCCCGTCAAGGTCCTCAAGGAAGCCGTGAGCGCACTAATATTGTGGGACTGAAATGGCCTACCGATGGCTCGGCATCAGAATCAGTGGCACCATCACAAATCGCTCCAACTGGACCATCTGGCTCTGGCTCTGTAGCCGCAAACCCCGGAGGAGGTGTAGCGGTTTCTGGAGGGGGTGGAGCGGTTTCTGGAGGAGCAGGTGCGGTTGGTGCAGCCGGTGGTACCCAGACTCTTACCATCACCTGTAAAAGTTCCAAAGTTATGGGGCTCTTCAAAAAGAAGAGGATCTGCGGCGGAGAGTTATTTTCCAAGCTTGTATCGTATAGGCTCGTTGAGCAGATTGGGGATAAATATATTTGCAGTGAAGGCAGCACATTCGGAGTCCATAACGGGCACGCAATCTGGGTCAATGGATGCAAAGGACGCTTTGAAGTGAGTGGTATCCCCAAAGGCCAGGCACCACAAGCAGCTTCTGGAGCCAATCCGAATAAATAAGAGCCCCTGTTACTTCTCAGGGTTAGCAGGCTGAAACGAGAGACTTACCTACTCTGGGTAAACATTAGCAGCCGGACCCGCCCGGCCAAGGTAGCGCGGGGTCAGTAGGTAATTCATTTAGAGGACGAGAACATTCACTGGGGTCACCTGGAATGAATTGTTTACCATTCTGATTCGTGTCGCAGTTAGGGAAACTATTTAATCGGCCCTGCAGTTCACACCAGGTGGTGCAACTCATGTATCGCTCTAGGCAACCCATTTTAGTTGGTCCAAGTTCCAGTGCCCAGTTCATATAAGTTTGATAAGTTGGATTATCTTTAGAAAGTACTTTCATATACTGTCCCCATAGGACTGTGAGTCTATCAACAGCTTTTACCTCAGGTATTTCGGATACTTTTGGATCATTCAGAGATCGTATAGTGGGTATTTCGTCCGTAACTATCTGAGCATTTTTTGTCAGATGATCTGGAAGAGCTGAGCCCATGCTTGGTGATGGATAATTAGGATTTGATAGAATTTCTGGTAAATTACTTGTTGAAGGTAGAGGTTTTAATAAGACATTATTTTTCGATTTATTCACAACGTTTAGTGGAGTAATCATTTGGGATGTGACGGAATTGCTACCACCGGTTTCAAGCTTGAAGTTAAGGTTCGGGTTCGCCACGACTAAAGTTGAGAACAAAACGAAATACACAGAATTCATTCTTTTCATAGAATATCCCTTTCAAATTCCAGATACATAAAAGTTCCAGTCGCTAGTAATTGAAGCCTTGAATGAGCGTTCGTAGTGTTGAGTATCAGTAATATCAAAGAATTGATCCCATTCTAATCTTCGTTTTACAGCTGTAAAGCCACTTGATATCTTAAGAGTTTCCGAGGCAATGAATCCTTGAATATCTAGAGCATAAGGCAGATCAATGTTCCCTTGCATAGCAATCAATCCCGCTTCGATTTTCTTTGCTGATTTGATTGAGATATTTCCGCCTAATGACACCAAGGTTAATGTCTCCCCAAGTGACTTTTTTATTTCCGAGGATAATTTAATATCTTTCTCTACCAGTATTAATCCACTTCCACCTGCATCGACAAAAATTGGCTCCTCAATACTAAGATCACCTTCAATATAAGCTACTCCACCAATTGAAAGTTTTGAATTTCGTTTGAATGCTTTGTAAAAGCTGTTCTGATCATCAAAACGACGTGCCTTGTCTTTGAAAAACCCAAGGTCATTAAAATTAGCTAAATCAGCATTTTCAAAAACTGCTATTCCACGATCATTTCTTATGGTGATTTCACCAGATGAAAGTACTTGGTGGAATGCAACCTGAGATCCCTTTGACTGAATGCGTTTTAGCTCAGGGGGACTCCCCGCTGATACTGTTTCAAAACTGGGAAAAGCACGGCGATTATGTGAATTGGGTAATTCGACATACTGAAGATTTACCTCATTCATAGGATAATCGATAACCTTCGAGGCACGCTTTTGATATTCTTTAAAGCCGGTACTTTTGGTTCCTCTTGCAATGCCTTCAAAGTGATTGTATAACACACTTACTATACCAACGTTATTCTTCAGTAAGCCAGGCCAAGTGCGTGTCATAGGTGTTACACTTGCCCTATCATAGGTAACTTGATCAAGGTAAGGCATTGGATACGAAGTACCATCTTCGTAACGAAAACCTTGATAGAGAATAATACGCCTTTTTACGTCTCCAATAATAAAAGTCGGTGAAGGTTCATTAGTGGATCCTAAAAGATTCAAACTAGAGCTATATGAGTATTTGTCCTGATCTTCTAGCTTGAGCAAATCTTTAGTATTTGCACGAGTGTTAATTTCAGAATCAATGGGTTTTTTAATGGCAAAATACATAGAGTTTTTAATATTTACGCTGCTATTTGGAGGTAATTCATATAGATATTTCACACCATCAAGTGGTTCAGAAAAAGCTGGCCGACCACCAGCAGCTGAACAGCCAAAATGTAACTCATCGGTTGAGCCAAAAAATATCCACCCCCTGCGATCAATTTCGTCTCGAGCGTGAGAGGGGTTCCATTTTTTAGAGTCAGAGATGACATCACCAGAGATAATATTGATTGGTGCGGTTTCTAAGGTAGAATTTGAGTCTTTGATAGGATTAAGATCTAATGGGGGTTGTCTGAGGAAAAGTACAAATTTTCCCAATACTGAAGGTAAAACGCTAGCCCAATTTAGTACTGCGAAGCTCTGTACCTTAACACCTGCGCGATTCATGGTCGCTTCTGATGTGAGTATAATTCTAAACATTACTTCACGCTGATCCGCTTTAATTGCTGAGCTTGAATCATGATAGATAGGCGTGGGAGATTTCAAAGTCATGGAAAGTTTAATTTTACTGCCTACTTGTGAGTCAACTAGTTTTTTTATCTCGGGAGTATCAAAAACAAAATCCTTCCCCGACGATGATGAGTCATTTAATTGACTAAGTAACCAATTCGTAAAGGGTTTCAAGTCATTTGGAGCTTTATCTAATTTAGGAAAAGTACTTGGGTCACCAGTATTAATGAATTGAAGTCCATTTTCTAGATACTTACGACCCGCATGTAATCCTCCAATTGCAAGATGATAAGCGCGTTCTTTATCTGAGTAAAAACCTGCTGAGGTTACTTGTTGACGTGATATTTTGAATAAAGCAAAGCCTAGAGCGGCTGCTATCATTGCTATAACTAAGGTTAGAGGAAGAACTAAACCATTTTGTCTTAATCCCATACAAATTAGTATACTATTATCATGTATCAATCACTTAGTCATTGAAAGCAATTCATGCAAATATCCAGAACTTATTTGGGTTTTACCTTAATTGAAATATTATTTGCTGTGGTGCTACTTGGCGTCTGCTTTTTTCCGATCTTTGTTCTTTTCAATTTATCCAATAGAATGAGTGCATCCAGTAAAAATCTTAATATTGCTACTCGTCTTGCAACTAGTTTGATGAGTGGGGTAAAAACTGTAAAGCCTAATATGTTAGTGGATATGACTAATATTTCCGAGTTAGACCTGAAGGAAGAATTGGATCTTGTTGCCATAGGAGTTCAGCCAAGTACCACAGGTTTTTCTAGAAGGCTTACCATT
>Ga0255770_10002798_pt1 | contig 15390 bp, 8 predicted proteins | sample 071ome_22_FD_179968 | JGI IMG/M metagenome (GOLD analysis project Ga0255770, IMG submission 179968) | Coastal salt marsh microbial communities from the Groves Creek Marsh, Skidaway Island, Georgia - 071404AT metaG (version 2) | ecosystem: Environmental > Aquatic > Marine > Intertidal zone > Salt... | reverse complement strand
CGAAGTCTTCAGCCAATAGCTCCGGACATCTTCTGCCAAATCTGTTCTTCAACAGCTCCTTCGTCAGTGCAATCTGCGTGTTTTTCGATAACCCAGGCGCCGATGGAAGTTCCTCCTTCAAAGCTTCCTCAAGTTTTGCTCTCCTGCCACCATCGAGCGTCATGTATTGCAAACGCGATTGAATCTTCAACGGCTGTTGGTTTTTACTAGAAGACGCGCGGTGCTGCGTCTCCTTGCCACTACCCGATGAAAGCATCGGCGCGGGGGCAGATACGGAGTGTTTAAAAGATAAGGTGGAGGCCATTTTTAGAGCGATATTGTACGGCGATGCGCGCGAAAGCGATGGATAAAAGCTTTTGGGAGAATGGAGAGAATTTGGAAGAATGTACACGTGTTTCAACCTCGAAAAGCCGAAGATGCGAAGATCTAAATTTACCCTAAACAGCCAAAAATTTAATTTCTGATTATAAAACTCTTCCGTTAATTTTTTCCTATCGCGCTGCGCGTGTGTGTGTATTTGTTACACCATCATCGCCTCCCTCGACCTCCTCCTCGTCCTCCTCCGCCTCCTCGTCCTCGACCTCGACCTCGACCACCGGATTGCATGATCGATTCCACGCCTCTTCGTTTTCCGTTTCGATAGTGCGTTTCAGCCGGGAAGGCTTCCTCTTCGTCGGGCGCGGCTTCGCGAATGCCGAAGCCTACGGGGCGTTTCTTGTCTCCTTTTTTCTTCTTTCTCGCGTCTGTCGAGGCGTCGAAGAAGCCCTCGCGGTTTCCAACTGTTTTCTTTGGGTTGCGTCGTTCGGCGTCGGCTAAGGTTGTTGCCGCGCCGCCTTCGAGCTTGGCGCGTTCGATCAGAGGGAGATCGACGTGCGAGTTCAACTTTTTCGTGTACGCGGTTTTGTGGAAAGCGTCCTTGACGGCGTACATTTGCGGCTCTTTCGAGACAGAGGAAGATTTCTTGGCTTTTTTGTTGCCAGTGCTGGCTGCAGTTGATGGTTGTTTTGAGGATGCCTTCGTGTCCAGGTAGTATCCGACTCCGTGCTTGCCGTTGGAGAAGACGTACCCTTTCTTCGCGCCGGCAAATGCAGCTGCCGGGATGAAGTCCTCCCCTCCTCTTTTACCTGGTCGTCTTCCGTCGTCGTCGTCGCTATCATCGTCTACTCCTCTTCGCTTGCTATCTTTCTTATTCGTTTTCTTTTTCTTTTCTTCTTCTTCTTCATCCGAAGACGTGTCGAACGTATCGAAATGTTCTTCGATCAATTCGCGCTTTTTCCTCGCGTCCACCTTAGCCGCGTTCGGATGCAACAACTTATAATGCTCAGACTTCTCGTCGATTTCAAAGTCCGCGTCTTTAAACAGCGCACCAAAACGTTCGTCCCGCATGAGTTCGTTTTTGATTCCTGGTTCTCCCTCCAACTCTTCGTTATCAAAGTCGGCGTCCGCGTCGCCAGTTTTGAAGCTCGCAGTTTTCTCGCCGCTCGCCAATTTCGCGGCAAACGCCGCGTTAACTTTCGGCATCTTGAGTTTCTTCTTAGGCGCGATTCTCGTCTGTCTCTCTTTTTCCATCGTCTCGGCAATCTTTTTGTTTTTATAATCCTCGTACGAGAACGGATTGGAAACCGATTTCGCTTTGCCGTATAATCGATTGTCCATGAAATACCCATGCATGTACGCCCTTAACATCTTCGTTCCAATCAAATGGTCCAAACCTAACTCGCTCAACTCCTTCGCGGTTACGAAACGGTAATCGTCGTACAGCGTTTCTCTCTTTTGTTCTTCCATCTCTTCGGTCAAGTTTTCTAAGAACGAACACCATTTCGGTGCCGGACCGAGACCCGGGATGAAATAGCACCCGATTTTTGGATCTTCCATGATGGTGAAAACTAAACCACTATTTTCCCAACAGACGATATCGTTGATTTCTTTTCCATCTCTCGGCTCGACCGCGACGTAATTATCTCCGCTATTTTGTTCCCAAACTTTCACAATCTTCTTATCCGTGCTCATCACCCGCTTCGTCCCGTCGACGGTTTCGTGAAATTTGATGTCTATAATCGGTTCGCCGTACATGTGATCTTTCGTCACCTTCGCTCGACTCGACCTCAAATCAAATATCCTCACGATACCATCAGAGCTCCCACACGCTAAATTTAAACCCGAGTCGTCGAATCGCACGCACGTCACCCCGGTTTGCTCGTCAGAATCGCTCATCTCCGTTCTATTCTCTAAAGTACTATCTCCGCCGCAAGCGTGCAATCTCCCCACGCTCCTCTTCTGCCTCAAATCAAAACACTCCACGCTTCCATCTCCACCTCCGACGGCGACTAATCCGTGCACCGGACTGATACCAACGACGTTTAAATCCTCGCATTTTGCCTCCAACGGCGCCAAAAACCGTCCCTTCTCCAAATTTAGCCGGTACACGTCTTTGCTCGATCCGCACACGATTAAATCCGCCGTTCGTTTCGAAATCGCCAAATCTCTCCCTTGTCTCGGCGTTCGAACGTCGTAATACGTCCCGAACTTTGCGTGAAAGCGAATCGCTCTGTCCGCGCACAAAAACGCAATCTTTGAATAGTCTTCGCTCAAAAGTTGAAAGTCCACGATTTCGCTGTCCAAATGTCTCGTAAATTTACAGCTCAAATTTGCCAAGTCGAAACACTTGAACATCGGCGGGTGCAACCCGCTCACGATTAAATACTGCCCGTCCTCGGAAACTTTCCCTCGGTGCGTGCACGTCGGGAACGAATCCAAATCTTGTATCAACTCTATCCGTTGCTGATAGTTCACGTCTTTGCGCGTCTTTCGCGAAGGTTTCGTTTTCCCGTCGGACGCCCAGGCGGGATTGTATTTGCTCGAGGCGACTTCGTACACCTTGACGCCGTTGTGCGCGGACGTCGCCCGAAGAGAGGTGGTCGGAGCGTCGGCCACCGAAGTCATGACTCTGCCCTTTTTCTTTGTTGTTGTTGTTGTTGTAGACGAAAAGGGGCGCACCACTGATTGCGTTGTCGTTGTTCGTGCGCGTGCCTCTTCTCTCAAATGTGTGTGTGGCCGCCGTCACAAAAGTGATGTTTTTGGGTAACAAACAGAAGTCGATATAAAATATATATTAACCGGCGACGAGAGTCGACGATACGTGACGATATAAAAATATAATTGAATACAAAAGGAATACCAGTTCGCGCGCGCGCAGAACTCTCACTCGTTTCTCTCTCTCTCTTTCACGCGCGCTCCTTTTCTAAATACACACGCACGCGCGTTTTATGCGGGTTTAATTCAATCTTGGTCGTCTTCCTCTCGATCGTTGCCGAACAACTTGGTGCCGTATTTTTGATACCTCCGGCACGCGGCGAAGTACATGGAATACGCGCCGATTAACACCGTCGTTATCAAAATATTCCGCGCGCTCTCCGCGCCGGGAAGCTTAATCGACACCGCGTCTGGCGGTAAAATCCCGCACCCTTGCAACATTTCTCTCTCTCTCACCGTGTACTTCCCCGGCGGCAGCTTCAAACTCTCCTTGCCGGTAAACGTGCCTAACTTTACGTCCGGGTTCAACTTTTGAACGTCCGCGAAATCAATTTTTCGCGCCGTGATGACGTCCCCGATCGTTTCTCCTTTCCTCGGCACGTACGTTCTCGGCGCGTTGATCTTCGCGATGCCGTTGATGATTTCTAAATCTCTCGCGCTCAGCGCGCCGCTCGGTATTAAAATAGTCTCCCCGATCTTCGGGTTGGGCCCGATTTTTTTATTCATGTTTTTTAACGTTTCCACGTTCAGTTTACGCTTCGAGGCGATGGATTCGAGCGTATCCCCGGAACGCAAAGTGTACGGACGAGTCCCCGTGCCTTGCTTCTGCGCCCGCGTTGTTAACGTTGTTGACGAAATAGAAGCTCTCTTCGACACTCGACGGTGCAGAAGAGGAGAGGACTCCTCGCCTCTGAATTGCCCTCCTCGAATGGACGCGAGCGCTGCTCCGGTAGAGTTAAAATGCACCGCACTCATCATAATAATCGCGATGTTAATATTCCCAACAAAAGCCTCACTTCTTTTTTATATTTTCAACGCAAAACGCTCTCTCTCTCTCTGTGTGTGTGTTTCGCGTGCGTGCGTGCTTCGCGCGGCGACGAGAGCAAACGAAGTGTGCGTCAGAGGCGTGCGAGATCGTTTTTTATTTTTCTCGGTAACGAACAAGAGAGGATTGAAACCCTAAATATCCGTGTGCGTTTCTCATTTTTTTCTGCCGCTCACGCTTTACAAAAACAACCGAATCACCGGGCGGCCCGTTTTCTCCTCCTCCTCCTCCTCTTCTGAACCCCTCTTTTTGCGTTTCTATTCTGTGTTCTCCTCGTTTCTCTCCTAAGCCTTTTTGCCCGGTGCGTGTGGGAGTCTACTCACTCGCAGAGAGAGAGAGAGATGAACGATTCCTCCGACGGCGAATTGGATGCCTCCTCCTCGGAAGAGGAGGAGGATTTCGTGATTGGAAAGAAAACGAAGCGAGGGAAACGGGAGGCGATTTACGGCGTGTTCGCGGAATCGGACGACGACGGTGAAGATGGTGAAGAGCGCGACGGGAGGAGAAACAGGAGAGGGAGGAGGAGAGAGGATTTTTCAAAGCCCGTTGGATTTACGAGCGCTGGAAATGCGAAAACAGATGAAGAAGAAGAAGAAGAAGAGGACGAAGCGACGACGATGGACGAAGAGAGACGGCGGAGCGGTTTGGGCGCGAGCGGGGTAGGAGGACTCGGATTCAACGTCGCTGGAGGTAGTGGTGGCGGTGGTTTAGGATTTAATAGTGATAGCTACGAAGACGCGAGGCCGGGTATAGGCGGCGGCGGTCTCGGTCTCGGTTTCGCTCCGGCGAGCGCTCCTACTCGTCTGGAGGAAGAAAAAGAAGAGGAAGATGATGAAGATGATTTTGATTTGTTGCCGTCGTCGTTCGGGCAACGCGTGGTTGCGAACGCGAAGCAGAGAATGAGAGATGCGGAGGAGGCGAGGAATGCGGCGAAAAGAAAACGCGAAGAGGCGAAAGCGAAGGAGAGCTTCGCCGCCGGTTTAGGTAACGAAGACGACAACGACGACACGGACGACACGATTAATGATAGAAAACGAAGGAGTAGCAACAGAGATGGACACGAAGAACACTTCGCGAAACCAGATTTCGAAAAGCACACGAAAGGTATCGGCGCTAAGTTATTAGCGAAAATGGGCTACAAACCTGGTCAAGGTTTAGGCGCCGATGGAAAAGGGATTTCCAGAGCGATAGAAACGAAGCTGCGACCGAAAAACATGGGTATGGGCTACGGCGATTTCGAAGAGAATGTTGAAAACGAAAGGAAGAATCAACAAATGAAAAAGAGCGGCGCCGGGAAACGAGGAGGCGGAGACCACGAGAGCAAGAAGTTTGCCAGCGAAAGACGAATGGAAGAGAAAAGAAGCAACGCGGAAACTATAGAAAAAAAGCTTTGGAAACGCTCAGCGAAAGATGACGTGAAACGCAAAGCAGTTAGATACGAAACGCCGGAAGAACTGATCGCTCGACGCGAGCGAGAACAGCGTGAGTTGGATGAGAATAACGAGAACAACAATGCGAACGGCTCGCTCGTCGAAGCTTTGCAACAACCGAAAATGAAAATAATCGACATGAGTAAACGAGGCGGCGCGAGAGAGTTAGAAATCGACGGCACAACCTTTAAATCGAAAACTGGACAATACCTCCAAGGCGACTCAGACGATGACGAGCTTCGCGCAGACGACCAACACTTGCCGGGAAGAGAGTTACTGCGAAATTTGAACGCGATGAGGAAACTTGCCGCGTCGAATATTTCTTTATACGACGCGAAAGTGCGAACGGAAATGGACACGTCTGCGGCGTTGAAGCGCGAGCAGGAGCGATTGAGTCAGATTGAAACGGATGTGAGAAAGAACGAAGAAGATATCCGAACGTTAAACGAGAAGGTAAAACTGTTGATGGAAAATGACAATAGCGGCAGCAACGATGACGACGACGAGAAGATCGTGCAACAATGGTTGGAGCTGAAAAGAGAACACAAAGAAGCGTTCGCGGAACTCGACATTGCTGCGATTGCGGCACAAAAACATGCGAAGAGGTACTTTGAAAAAGCCTTTCGCGACTGGGATCCGAAGAACCACGACAAAAAAGACGACGACGATGATAAGAGAAGATCGCATAAACTCGCCTACGAAAACTGCATCAAGTGGAGAGACGTGCTCGTTTCTACGACCGAGATCGTCAAGAAACAAGAATCATTCTTGAACTACGCCGATGACCCGGTGACTGAAATCGTCGAAGACGAAACCTTACTCGAAGAAGTCATCGAAACGCCCGTGACGATGAAAATCATACGAGCGCTGATTCAAGGATGGGACGTGCGCGATGTGGAATCGAATTTGGCGATGGACCTCTTTTACGAGTGGCAAAGCGTGCTACCACGCCGCTCGCTGGATAAGATTGTTGAAAATGCCATCATCCCGAAGCTGACGCGAGAGATTGAGAAGTGGACTTTCGTTGAAGACGAGGACGAAAAAGGAGCACGTTCCTCGTCATCGATACCATCCACGTGGATTTTCCCATGGCTCGAGATACTTTTAGAACCTATCAAAGCGCTTTCGTCGACGATAAAACAAAAGTTCGCGAACGTTTTAGACGCATCTATTAGCCTTAAAGCAGTTGCGGTGATCAAACCTTGGGTGGAAGTAAAGACGATCGTCTTCGGTCGAACGTGGTGGTCGCAGTTCGTCGAAAAAACAGTCGTCCCGAAATTGGTCACCAAAGCGAGTTTGATTGAAATCGACCCCGCCGACCAAAATTTAGAGATATTTAACAACCTTCTACTGTGGAAATCCATCCTCGCATCGAGCGAAGAAACCGACGGCGGCGGAGGCATCGCTAAAGTTCTCGAACGAAGTCACTTTTGGAAAAAATGGTCCTCGACTCTAAAGTCGTGGCTGAGAGACGAAAAGAATTGCGATTTGATCGAAGTCGCTGAATGGTACGAATCCTGGAAGACGCTTTTAGGTGAAGACGTGTGCAATCACGAGCGTCCGCGTACGCATTTACGTAAAGCGCTAGAGGCGATGAACGCGGCCGCGACGGGAGAACCCATCGCGCTTTCAGACGGGGAAGACGAAGACACGCAACGCTCGCTCGCCCGACGAAACAAAGACACATCTCGCAGCAAAAACAAGTCCAGATCGACGACAACCGTCAAAAAAACGTTAAAAGATATCCTCGAAACCGTCGCGGCCGAGAACGACTTCACGTTCCTCCCGAAAAGCAACCGTCGCACGCGCGCCGAAAATCTCCCCGTTTTCGCGTTTGGCGGCGTCACCGTCGCCGTGGACGTCAACAAAGATCTCGTTTCCGTCCTCGCCAACGGCGCGGGCGAAGAGTCTTGGACCGTCGTCGGTATCGAAGAGTTGGTCGACTTGGCGAGAATGAAAGCGTCCATGATGGGAGACGAGTAGAATTTGAAATTATATAATAGTATTAAGTAGCTCTTCGCATCCACACGTGCTCGTAGAAAATGAAAAACTCTCACCTCTCAAAACTTCACTTTTTGACACAAAAATGACCGCCACCACCGCAAACAACAACAACGAGCTCGTCGTCGTCGCCGAGGCGGCGGCGAAACCGACGACGACAATCCGACGCTTCGTCGGGAACCAAATCCCATCGGAGATTCTCAACGACCCGAATCTCGCGCTCGCGATAAAACCGTTACCGGGAAACTACTCGTTTGAGATTCACAAAACCATCTGGCGGCTTCGGAATGAAAACGTGTCGAGGTTGGCGCTGCAGTTTCCGGAAGGATTACTGCTGTACGCTACGACTCTGGCGGATATATTCAAAGCGTTCGTGCCGACGATAAAAGACGTGGTGATTTTGGGCGACGTGACGTACGGCGCGTGCTGCGTGGACGACTACGCGGCGACCGCGTTGGGGTGCGATTTTTTAGTGCATTACGGACACAGTTGTTTAGTGCCGGTGTCGATGACGACGTGTAAGACTTTGTACGTGTTTGTGGATATTTTATTCGACGAGGAGCACTTGGTGCAGTCGATACGGAAGAATTTCCCGAACAGGACGGATAAGATTGCGTTAGCGGGGACCATCCAGTTTGCGTCGGCGATCGGGAAGGTGAGGGAGACTTTGCGGCCGTTTTACGAGTGCTTCGACGTTGGGAGGACGAAGCCGTTGAGTCCTGGGGAGGTTTTAGGGTGCACCGCGCCGAGCTTAGAAGATGGGGAGATTTTCGGAGCGAGGAAAAGCGATTTAATGGAAGGAGGAGAGAAGAAGGCGCACGATGCGATCGTGTTTATCGCGGACGGTAGGTTTCATTTGGAGGCGATGATGATTGCGAATCCAAACGTCCCGGCGTACAGGTACGATCCGTACGAACGGATTTTGACGAGAGAGTATTACGATCACGTTGGCATGCAAAACGTGCGGAAAAGTATGATTTTACGCGCGAAGAAAGCGAAAAAGTTTGGTTTGATTTTAGGGACGCTCGGAAGGCAAGGTAATCCCGCGATGTTGGATAGACTGGAGCGGTTGTTCGAGTCCAGGAATAAAGAGACGGTTGTATTTTTAATTTCTGAGATATCTCCAGAGCGAATAGCTTCGCTGAGTAAAAGTGGCGGCGTGGACGCGTTTGTTCAAGTGGCGTGTCCAAGATTGAGCATCGATTGGGGCGAAGCGTTTGTCGTGCCGGTGTTGACGCCGTACGAAGCGTACATTTGTTTAGAAGGCACGGAGGCGTGGGATGATGTGGACACGGTATTAAGCAAAGAAAAAGAACAAAAGAAGGAGGTGCCGAGTTACCCGATGAAATATTACGCGGACGACGGAGGCGAATGGACGAGCTCGCGGTTCGCGCAGCGACAGAAGACCATGGGCAATCGCAGAGACAAACCCTCGGTGCAACTCGTGATGAGTTCGGGCAACTGAAAAAGATTTTTGTATAAGGAAGTAACATAATTAATTGTATAGGAGCAGCAGTGTATGATAGCAATGTAACAACAAAGTCACCGCGCGATTTTCGTGCGCGTGTGCGTGCATATTAGAGTAGTAATCGAATCAGTGAACGAGCGCGTTGTCTCTCTTTTTATTTTGTACAGGTTTCTATTTTACAACTCTTTTGCGTGCGCTAACATTCTAACTGCAGTATTTCTAATTCGCTCCGAGCGTCGCTATGTACGTCGATTTCGCCCCAGTCGCGCAATCTATGACCTCGTAAGCCCCTCCTCCTACTTTTCCTACTTCAACGACTTCCTCTTCGTACCCATCTTTCTTTCGTACAACGAATACTCTCTCAAACCATCGCTTCGTGGCATACGTTAAAGGATGGGAACCGGTGTTATTACTCGCGTTGGCGCCGGTTCCCGCATTGGCGTAGCGATTATAATATTTCGTTTCCTCGCCACCCATCATCATACCATTCATGTCGGCCTCGTGTTGCCAGTCTTTCTTGGCAAGCATGTTCGCATCTTCCATGTCATCTTTTCTCTCCGAAACGACAACTTTACACCGCGTAGGCACTCGACTTCGCCACCCGTCGCGGTTACTTTTCCTCATCGCTTTCCGTCTTGCCATCGTAGAGTATCTCGCCGCCTCTACAATCGCTGCGCAGACTCTCGCGTGCGCCGCCGTTCGTTCTCGATTTCCACCCATGCCCTTACCGCCGCTTCGATCGGAAAACGCGGAAACGTCACACACGGCGATGAGACTCGGCAATTCTTCAACCGGCAAAACGTGCAACGCGGACATGATTTTCACCACGTCTTCATCTGTCGACGCGTACTTAATGGATACCCTTTTTGCCGCTCTCGCCGCGATGTATTCCTCGGATAATGAAGATGTCTCCGCAACGCTCGGCGCGGCAAACGTTTCCGACTCCAACGCGTCGCGATGGCACACAAACAACGCCTTCGGCAAGAAAATCCCATCTCTCTTTCTCCTTCTCGCGTCGCTCTCGTTCGCGTCGTACTCTGCGTTACCGTTCTCGTTTAAACCGTTGTTGTTGTTGTTGTTGTTGTTGTTGTTCTCCGTCGCGTTCTCCTCTTCCTCCCGCGCGTTCGACAACACGCACTCTCTCGCGCACCTCGCAAACAACAACGAAGCGGTCACCCCGCAGTCTTTCGAACTCGTCGGCGCGACGACGAGCGCGTTGGGAAATATCCCGTCGTTCTCCTCGACATCGTCTTCCTCCTCGAGAAAAAAAACATTCGTTCTGTTCCGCAACGGAGGAGGAGAATTTGGACGATCGTCGACGTCGTCGTCTTCGAAAGCGCTCTTCTCGTTCGTTTGCGGCGTTTCCGGAACCGCGTCCGAGTCTTGACTCGCGATCAAATCTCTTCTTCTTTCTCGTCTTTGTCTTCTTTGCGTTTCTGTCTCGCCGTCGTCGTTGCCATCACCGTCACCATCACCTGAAGGAGAGAAGAACGAGGTGGGAGGAGCGTCGTCCAAAAAAGCGGGAGGCAGATTCGAGAAAGGATCGGTGAATTCGCGACAGTCCCAGCCGCCTCGGGGCGGCGAGTATTTGGACATCTTTTGCGACCGACCGCTTTTTGTCTCCGCCCCCCCCGCTTGACTTTTATATAAAATGTGGATTCGCGGAGTGAAGCGATGCAAATTTTCAAAATTTATTTTTCCAATTCGTCACTTTTTTTACGTCGAAAATGGACGCGAAACTGGTCTCGAAAACCACGATCGCCGCCGCCGTCGGTGGTGGTGGTGGTGGCGGTAGGGAAAACAGCGCTCGAGAGACGCGCCTCGACGAAGTTTCGGTCGAGAATCTCTCCGATTTATCGTCGTATTTGGAGAAGTTGAAGGAGTTCAGAGAGGTTGTTTTAGGGAGGATTCGAGAGGCCATCGACAACGAAGACGACACGGAAGAAGAGGAGGAAGAGGAAGTAGAAGAGGAAGTAGAAGAGTAGAGAGAGAGAGAGAGAAAGTCTAAATCGAGTATAATAACTGTTGTACAAAATCATGATTTAACATTCACAATTCACAATTTACTAAACAATAATAGACTACTGATATATATATAATACATAAATGACATCGTCATCTCGGCAACGCTTTCTTCCCGCCGGAGTGCTTTTGGTAGTGTTTGATGTACTCGCATCCGACGGCGGCGATGAACAAACCGAGCGCGATGGCGTACGTCGTCGTGAAAGGTTTATCGCTAGAAAAGAACACGAAGGACCCAATGACAGTTAACAGTTTCCTCGTCGTCGTGATCGCCACGGCAGGTACGGCGCCGAAATATTTCACGATGATGGTGTACAACCACGCGCCGAAGAAGAAGGAAACCGATCGAAACGTCAACAACATGAAATACGAAGGAGTCTCCCAAAAGAACGCGAACGCGTGCGGTTCGAAGACGACGACGAAGAAGAATATGAACACCGCACCGACCGCATTCGTCCAAAGCATGTTCTCCCCAACGCTCGCGCCGTGATCCCTCAAGATTCTATCCGTCACGTTCGATTGAAACGCGCCGATACCTATGGTGATCAAACTCAACGCCAAACCGAGCGCATAGTTTTCACTCGGATTTTCCGTCTTGTCCGAATTCTCTTGCTCCCCGAGACCGAACTCGCACGCCGCGGCGACGAGCAAAAAGCACGCGATGTAATCGATCAATTGGTATCTCCGCTTCAACCACACGACGGAGACAAACATCACCGGAATTAACTTTGCGCTTTTCAACACCGTCCCCGTCGCGTAGTTCACGTATTTATAAGCGAACTTGCCCAAACTCGTGTACAACGCGATCAAAATCCCGCCGGCGATAAGCGTCGATTTCGGCGCTTTCGTGTACCAAAATGAATCACTACTACTGTTATTTTGTTCTTCTTCTTCTTTCGCTCCGCGTAAATCCGCGTCGCTCGACTTTGCCTTCTTCCCCGCCGCCGCCTGTCCCTCGCCCTCTTCTCCGTTCGGATCCCACCCAAGCTTTTGCACTACAATCGTCAGCGCCGAAAACACCACCAACTCCGAGAACGCCAGAAACCAAAAGAAATCAAACCCGGGTATCTGTTTTATGATGTATTCTTCCGCGACGCAGGATAACCCGAGCGCTAAAATCGTCGACGCGGAGAGGAGCACGAACGCTAAAGGCGTTTGGAATCGATTCTTCTGAAGACGCGGCATGGTGCGTTCGTCTTCTGTTTCAGATGATGCCAACAACGCTTCCGTCTCTCCTTTGTCCTCGCTCATGTAGGACCAAAAAAGGCACGAGCGCGCGCACAAAAAGAGAGAGACGGAACAGAGAGAGAGATTGGTGCGTCTTCTGCGTCTTCGTTTGTCTCTTCGTGTGCGGTCTCTTTGTGACGAGATATGTATTCTCCTTCTCTCTCTTTGGTCGAAAATTGGAAAAAAACAAATTCTCCATTTCCCGAGAAACGAAGAGGACGAGAGAGAGGAGCTTTTTGATACGCACATGTCGGAGAAACCGGAAGAACCACCACCCTCGGGCGACGGCACCAACAACAACAACAACAACAACAGCAACAACATCGCGTCGGGAGTGCCGATGCGTTCCAATCTTCCTCCCCCGAATAATAATAGTAATAACGTGATGATGATGAGTGGGATGATGATGCCGATGATGATGGGTGGAGCTCCGCCTCCGAACGCCGGCGCAGGGATGATGATGATGAATCCGATGATGATGCAACCACCACCAGTTGCTGGTCAGATGATGCCGATGATGATGCAACCACCAGTTGGGATGATGCCGATGATGCGCGGTGGACCGATGATGGCGGCAGCGGCGGCAGCACCTGCTGGTGCTGCTGCTGCTACGGGTATTCCTCCTCCACCAACCGCCGGAGGAGGGCCGACGTGGACGGAACACGACGCGCCGGACGGGAGGAAATATTACTACAATCAAGTGACGAAGAAGTCGACGTACGAGAAACCGAGGGAGTTGTACACGGCGAGAGAGAATTTCGTGTTCGATAACTGCTCGTGGAAAGCGACGTACGATAAGACGTCGGAGAAGTATTATTATTACAATCGAGAGACGAAGAAGACGCAGTGGGAGAAGCCGGAGGAGTTGACGAGGACGGAGGAGAAATGGGAGCGATTGTGCGAAGAGAAGACGAGAAGAGAGGGTGGAGGTGCCGGTGCGAACAGAGAGGAGATGAAAGTACCGGTACCGTCGTCGTCGACTGGTCTTCCTCCGATTCGGCAACAACAACAGACGCATAACCAATCGTACGTCCCTTTGCAGACGAATTCAGAGACGGCGTTGACATTTGCAAACGACGAGGAGAGGAAAGCGGCGTTCAATAAACTTTTAGATGATATTAACATGCCGACATCGGGTACGTTCGAGCAGTTTGCGCAGTTGGCCGCCAGCGACGCGCGTTTCAACGCACTCAAGAAAAACGGCGAAAAGAGAAACTTGTTCAATGGATTTCGATCGAGGAAATTAAAAGCAGAGAAAGAAGAAATGAAAGAAGTCGAGAAACGAAAGCGCGTGGCGTTTAGAAACGGTTTGCAAGATTGCCGAGTAAAGTACGACATCACGTCGAAATCAAGAATTATTCGAGACTCGCCGTTGGAGCGGAATTTAATGTCCCAAACGTGGTTTACGAACATCGAATCGTTGAAAGAACGCGAACATTTGTTTCGTGAATTTTGCTCTGGATTACACGTCATAGAAAGAAATGAAAAGTTCGCGAAGAAGGAGCAAAGCAGAGAGTTGTTCAAAGGCTTGCTGTTGGAGAAAGGATGCAATTTCAATTGGCAGTGGCGACGGGATGTGATGAATAATCCGGCGATTCAGAACGATACGAGAGCCGTACATTGCGATCGGCAAGACCAACTGACTGTGTTCTCTGAACTCTTTCGATCTTTCGATCAAAACGAAATCGAAACAATGAACCGCGAAAACGCCGTTCGGTTCCGAGAGGAGCGGAAGAATCGAGAACGCTTTTGCGAGACGTTGAAAGAGTTGGTGGAGAATAAAATCTTAACGCCGAGGACTCTTTGGAAAAAGTTTAAAACCGAGAAGCTCGAATCGACAGCCTCGTTTGGCATGTGTAATGGAAACGTGAGCGGGAGCACGCCGAGAGAGTTGTTTGACGACGAGGTAATGAAATTAGAAGAGGTGGTGATGGAAGATGCGAAGCGATTGGAGGCTTTTATTAAAGAGAACGCGTCGAAGAGCCCGTTTCCCGGCTTTCAAAACGAGAGCATCGTCGACTTACTCGACGAAAGCGCGATGGCGACGGCGAGCAGTGGGAACAAATTACCGCCGTTCGACGATATCGTCAAATATTTAGAAGAGTACGTGGAATCGAACAAGGCAGCTTTATTGCCAAGCAAGCAATCCGTTTTTGTTTGCGAAGCAGTTGCGGATACCATCGAGAGGATTCACCGACGCAAGAAACGAAAGTTACGGGATGCGTTGGATGATTTCGAGGATTACTTATACGACGAGATGAAACTCTTCGACGAAGTATTGAACGATAAAACGTATTCGGAAACGAAGAAAGCGTTTCAATCCTCCGCGTGGTGGACGAAATGTTCGAAAGAGTTCAACGTGAGCGATGAAAAGCTCGAGGAGATATTCGAGGACGTGAAGAAGGACCGTTTGAGAAAGTTAGCCAAGAAACAAAGCGGCAGCAGTGGTCGTGGTTATAGCAGTAGAGATGATAGCAGTAGAAAGCGCTCGAGAGATGGGGACAGAGATATCAGGATGGCGGAGAAAAGATCGAAACAACGCCGTGCGCATGAGAGCCCTGAAAATGAAAGCAGCGAATCGGGAGAATTGAAGTAGAACACAAAAAACTACCGCAGTAGTAAAGAAGGGTATTTATAACATTATTTAGAGCGTTAAATTCGTTTGGTAATTGCATTAAAATCGGTATCAAATACCTAATAGATGTGAAAACTTCTCTTACACTTGTTTTCGTTCACTCGCCGTCTCATGTTCTACAAAAAATAAATGATGTGGTGTTTTCTATTTTTCTCATGAACGCGACAAACGGGTAAGCCATTCTCCCATGGTATCTCTCTCTCGTCGTATGTTTTTTTCTTTCTTTTTCTTTCTTCTTATATTCTGCTCTCTCTTTCTCTTCTTCTTCTATATATCTTTTTCCTCTTCAAACTTTAAAAAACACACGCATGTCTTCGTCGATGTTTGTGACTTGATTCTCCATTTGTAAAAATTAAACGTTCATCTCCTCCCTCTCTTCTCTTCCGCCAGCGTGCTAAAATATTCTTTCTCATTCTCAGTTGTTTCTCTCTCTCTCTCTCTCTTCTTTCCTTTCTCTATCTCTCTCTCTTTCTCTCATTTCTCTCGTGTTTGTGTTCTCTTTTCATGTCGTTGTTGATGTTATGTGCTT
>Ga0255770_10002789_pt1 | contig 15417 bp, 17 predicted proteins | sample 071ome_22_FD_179968 | JGI IMG/M metagenome (GOLD analysis project Ga0255770, IMG submission 179968) | Coastal salt marsh microbial communities from the Groves Creek Marsh, Skidaway Island, Georgia - 071404AT metaG (version 2) | ecosystem: Environmental > Aquatic > Marine > Intertidal zone >... | reverse complement strand
TTCAGTAGTTATTGGAGTTCTATTCTTGGCTTGCTTGTTTTTTTCACCATTAGCAACAAGCTTACCAAAAGAAATTGATGGAGCTGCATTACTGTACGTTGCAATTTTATTTGTAAGAAATATTACAGATATTGATTGGGATGATATTGCTGAATCAGGTCCTGCAGTTTTAGCTATGATAGCTATGCCACTTACTTATAGTATCAGTAACGGTATCGCTTTAGCTTTTATTGCTTACGCATTAATTAAAATTTTTACTGGAAAATTTGGATCAACTTCTCCTGCAATTTGGTTAATTGCTGGATTAAGTGTTGCAAGTTTTGCTGTTAACTAAAAAAAAAATCTTAAGGGCTGGTGAAAGCTAGCCCTTATTTTTGTGCTTATTAACTAGATCTTCTATTCTTACCTCTTCATAATTTTCAAAAGGTTGTACAATCCAAGGATTGTCATCTAGTCTTTCAGCAATATAATCTGGCTCAAAAGTTGAGTCTTTCTTTTTCCAAAGTACCGCTGTTTTTACTGATTCTATATTATCTTTAATTGGAGGATACTTTTTTAACCACTCAATACTTTTGTTGAGTGTAACTCCTGTGTCGGAAAGATCATCACAAAGTAACAATCTTCCTCCCATATCTTGGACGGTTGAACTCATTTCTCTCGAAAAAACTAACTCTCCTTGTTGGTCTTCCACTCCAGTTCCGGAGTAAGACTCAACGGCTAAATAGGCACACTTAAGTTTAAAAATTCTACTAAGCACATCAATAATAGGAGCTCCGCCTCGCATAATACCTATAAGCATTGTAGGTTTGAAACCACTTTCATGAATTTTAACTGCTAATTTTTCTACGATTAGATTATATTGTTTCCAATCTATGATCAGTTTATTGGCCATGGGTTTTATTAAAACTTTTTGGAGGTATTGTAAATGAGTAAAGGATATTGGATAGCACTTTATAAAAAAATTGAAAGCACAGATAATCTTGGCAACTACGCCAAGCTTGCAACAGAAGCAATAAAAAAACATGGCGGGAAACCTTTGGTAAGAGGTGGAAATTATAATACGCTTGAAGGAGAAAAGTATCCAAGAACTGTTATATGGGAATTTCCAACTTTTGATGCTGCAAATAATTGTTATAACTCAAATGAATATCAATCAGCTTGGAAACTTGCTAAGGCAACTACAGACAGAAATTTACAAATAGTTGAAGGTTTTAGTACTGAATAGCTTGAGGCTCATTATCAATTGATCTCCATAAATACCATGTTGCTACAGAGCAATATGGAGACAAATTTTTATACAATTTTTTAACAAAAGTTTTTGGAGGCGGATAACTTTTTTTGTAATTATTAGAAATAGCTCTTAACAATCCTATATCCTGAACAGGCCAAATATTAGGTCTGTTATAAGTAAATAGCAAAATCATTTCTGCAGACCATCTTCCTATTTGTCTAAGCTCGGACAAATATTGTATTGCCTCTTCATCGTTAAGTTTTTTTACCAAATGAGGATTAAAACTTTTATCTAAATATTTCTTTGCTAAATCTTTTATGCCTCTAACTTTTTGTCTACTTAAACCACATTTCCTAAGCGTAGCCGACCTTAACAAATTAACTTTTTTTGGACTAATATGATTTTTACAAGCTAAATTAAATTTATTGAAAACAGAATTAGCAGCAGCAACACTAATTTGTTGTCCAATTATACTTTTGCAAAGTGAAAAAAAAACGTCATTTCGACTTATCAAATAACCTGAATTGTATTTTTTAATTAAACTTTTAAGGACTTTATCTTTTTTAGATAAATACGATTTAGCTTTACTCCAATAAGGAGGAGGTTTTTTCATGTTCTTGGAGCAACAATTTCTTTGTTTAACTGTTTTTCTCTTATGAAAATTATTAAAGAACTAGCTACAACTAAAAAGGAACCGAGTAACATTAAAGGTTTTGGAATTTCACCCCAAATTATAAATCCAAAAGTTATTGCAAAAACTAAACTCAAATATTTTATGGGTGTAACAAGTGAAGCTTCTGCAAGTCTATAACTTTGCGTTAAAAATAAATTAGCTACACTTCCGCATAAGCCCATAATGACAAAAAGACCAAAATCTTTTAAAGTTGGCATTACCCAGCCAAAAGGCAATGTCGCTAGCCCAATTAAGGTACATAAAGCTGTAAAATAAAAGGCTATTCTATAATTAGGCTCAGTTTTTGATAAAGCTCTTACACTGATTGCAACACCTGAAAAAAAAATACAAAATAAAATAGGAGATAAATAATAATAATTTAATTCTTTAAATGCTGGTTGGACAATTAATAGCATACCAACAAAACCTAAAAAAACTGCTGACCATCTTTTAACACCAACGGTTTCTCCTAAAACAAAAATAGATGCTATCGTTACAAATATTGGACCTGCAAAAGTTAGGGAAACTACATCAGCGAGCGGTAGATTTCTAAGCCCAAAAAAAATACAAATGAAAGCAGTTGTTCCTGCTATAGCTCTAAAGGCATGTAATCCTGGTCTAGAAGTTTTATAAAAATCTTTCCATCTATCTTTTGGAATAATTAAAAATATAGGAATTAAACCAAAAAAGAATCTTGCAAAAAATACCTCGCCGTAAGGATAATAATTAAGCCATTTGACGCACATATCCATAACAGCAAAACACATCACGCTTGCCACCATGAACAAAACTCCAGTTTGATTTTTTGTAAGCAATTGAATATCCTCCGCTCTCTAATAACACATTATTTTAATATGCAACATTGTTACTTAGCGCTTGGATGTTTTTGGAAACCTGAAGAAATATTTAGACAAACTAAAGGAATTACCGAAACAGAAGTAGGCTACGCAGGTGGAAAATTAAACAAAGTCAGCTATGAACAAGTTTGTGGTGGTGATACTGGCCACGCTGAAACTGTAAAATTAACTTTTGATGAAAACATAATATCTTACAAAGAAATATTAGAAACTTTTTTTAATATTCATGATCCAACTCAAAAAGATATGCAATTTCCAGATGTGGGTCCACAGTATCGAAGTGAAATATTTTATGTTGATGAAAACCAAAAAAAGATTGCTGAGGAAATAAAAAATAAATTTAATAAAAAACACTCAGATAAAATTGAAACAAATATTTCAAAAATTAGTAATTACTGCAAGGCAGAGGAATACCATCAAAAATATATTATGAAGAAAGGTTTGAAATGACTCTAGTAAGCACAGATTGGTTGGCAAAAAATCTTAAAAATGTAAAAATTATTGACGCTAGTTGGCACATGCCGTCTTTAAAGAGAGATGCCAAACAAGAATTTTTTAACGAGCATATTGAGGGTTCTCAATTTTTTGATTTAGACAAGAATTCTGATCAAGCTAGCAACCTTCCTCATATGTTGCCTGATACAAAATCATGGAAAGAAATTGTATCAAATTTTGGAATCACAAATGAAGACCACGTTGTTGTTTACGATAACTCAGATGTTATTAGCTCATGCAGATGTTGGTATATGTTTATTTATTTTGGACATGATATTAAAAAAATATCTGTACTTGATGGTGGTTTGAAAAAATGGAAAAAAGAAAACAAAGAATTAACTAATAAGTTAATTAATTTTAAAAAAAGTGATTACCATATAGCAGAAAACAAAGAATTGGTTAAAAATAAAGAACAAATTAATAATAATATTTTGTCTTCTACATTTAATTTAATTGATGCAAGAAGCAAAAAAAGATTCGATGGTTTAGAGCAAGAGCCAAGACCAGGTTTAAGAAGTGGACACATTGAAAATTCAAAATGTATTCCATTTGTAGATTGTTTGAATCAAGATCGATGTTTTAAATCAAAAGAGGAACTTAAAATGCTATTCAATAACATTGATATTGATAATCAAAAAAATAATGTATTTACCTGTGGTTCTGGCGTAACTGCTTGCGTATTAGCTCTAGCTAATTTTATCGCAAATGATAAAAAACCAATAATTTATGATGGTAGCTGGGCAGAATATGGAATTATAAAATAATGACTTCTTCAAAAAAATTAAAAATCATACTTACTGTTATTTTGATTGCTATAGTAGCCGTCATTGCTGGCAGATATTTTATAGGTCAACATTTTAAAAAAAAGTTCAGTGTTAGACCGGCCCCTGGTGTAATAGTTGAAGCTGTAACTAAGAAAAATTTTTACGATAGCATAGAGACTTTTGGAACGGCTATCGCTCTAAACTCAAAAACATACCGTGTAAAAAAAGAAGAAATTGAAGGCAGTTTTGATAGCGAAGGAAAAATAGTTAAGAAAAACGATCTTATTATTAAATTAAAAAGTGGTGAAGTAATAAATGCTGACTTTGATGGAAAGTTAGGAAAAAGAGAAATTGCACAAGGAGTATTAGGCACCGATAGTTTTATTATTACTTTGGATGATAGTAGTAAAATTATTATAGATATTAAAGTTCCAGAAAACTTAGTTGGAATATTAAAAAATGGATTAGATGCTGAAATTAAATCAGATGCATTTGATAAAATTTTTTATGGTAATGTTGAATCTGTAAGTTCTCGAGTTGATCCATCAACTCGATCTATCCTTGCAAGAGTTGTTGTAAATAATAAAGACTATGAACTTATTCCAGGTCAATTATTAACTGTAAAAGTTATTTATAATAAAAAAGAAACCTTAGGTATTTCTGAAAGGGCAATAACAATTCAAGGAGATAGCTCTTTTGTTTATGTAGTCCAAGAAGGAGATACAGTTGCAAAAAGAGACATCAAGATTGGTCAAAGAAACTTTGGACTTGTATCAGTTACTGAGGGTTTAAATGAAAATGAAAAAATAGTTTCTGAGGGAATTTCTAAAGTAAGAGATAAAGCAAAAGTAAAAATTATCAATAAAACGAATTAGATGTTTTTAACAGACCTTTCCATTAAGCGTCCAGTCATTGCTTCGGTGATGAGTTTAGTTTTAGTTTTATTTGGCCTTGTAACTTTTCAAGAAATACCAACAGATGAATTACCTGATGTACAGCCACCAATTGTTTCTATTCAAACTGATTATAAAGGTGCTTCTGCTGAAATTATTGATACGCAAATAACTCAAAAAATTGAGGACTTTGTAGGTGGAACTCCGGGCTTAGAAACAATTGACTCAACAAGTGAAGATGAAAGATCTTCTATACGTCTAACTTTTAAAACTGGTTTAGATTTAGATAACGTAACTAACGATGTGAGAAATGCAGTTTCAAGAGTAGTAGATAATTTACCTGAAGGAGCAGAACCTCCAGAAATATTTAAACAAAGTGCAGGTTTTAGAACAACAATGTGGGTTGAGTTTAGTTCTGAGACTATGACTGACCTTGAACTATCAGATTATGCTGACAGATATTTAATAGATAATTTTTCAACAGTAGAAGGTGTTGGTAGAGTTACTTTAGGCGGTGAAAGAGAATTGTCTCTAAGAGTATGGATGGATCCAATTGCTTTAGCAGCAAGAGATTTAACTACCCAAGAAGTAGAGGCGGTATTAAGAAGAGAAAACATAGAATTTCCTGCGGGAAAAATTGAAAGCAAAGACATAGACTTAACAATTAAATTAGACAAAGCCTATCAAGACTTATCTAATTATAAAAAGTTACCATTAAAAAGATCAAAGGATGGAACAATCATTACTTTAGAAGATGTTGCTAAAGTAGAATTAGGGCCAGCTTCAACTCGAACCTTATTTAAAGGAAATGGTAGGCAAGTTGTTGGTATTGGTGTTTACCAACAGTCAGATGCAAACACTATAGCAGTAGCACAAGGCGTTAGAGAAAAGATCGCAGAAATGCAATCTTCATTGCCTCCAAATACAAAATTAGAAGTTTCTTTTGACCGAAGTACATATATTTCTCAAGCAATTACAGAAGTTTATAAAACTCTAATTATTGCAATAATATTAGTAACAATAATTATTTATTTATTCTTAGGTAATATAAGAGCTTTGATTGTTCCGGTCGTAGCTTTGCCAGTTTCATTGATATCAACTTTTCTAGCAATTTATCTTTTTGATTTTTCAATCAATCTTTTCACCCTGATGGCTTTAGTATTAGCTATTGGAATTGTAGTTGATGATGCAATTGTAATGTTAGAAAACATTGTGCGAAGAATTGATGAAGGAGAAACTCCGTTAGTTGCAGCTTATAAAGGAGCTAAACAAGTATCATTTGCAATCGTAGCTACCACAGTAGTTCTAGTCGCCGTTTTTGTTCCTTTAATTTTTATAAAAGGAATTACCGGTGTATTGTTTACTCAAACTGCAGTTACTTTAGCTTCAGCAGTTGTGATTTCAAGTTTTGTTGCGCTTTCATTAAGCCCAATGTTAGGAAGTAAATATCTTCGTAAAAATATGAAGAAAGGACAAACTGTCTTAAAGTTCGAAAATAAATTAAAAGAGCTAACAGCAATTTATGTTTCTTCATTAACATACTGGTTAAAACAAAAAAAAATAATTGCTGCATTTCTATTTGGAACATTATTGCTAACAGTTTTTCTATTTAAATTTGCCCCTAAAGAATTAATTGCTCCAGAAGATAGGGGCGCTTTCTTTGTGATCATTAAAGCACCTGAAGGATCTGGTTTTAATTATACAAGAGCAAAAGCTGAAGAAATTGAGTCGTTCCTTTTACCTGAAGTAGAAAAAGGTGAGTATAGAAAGCTAATATTGAGAGTGCCTGGATTTGGAAGATCTAATAAAGCCGTTAATAGTGGATTTATTATTGTATTACTTGAAGATTGGGCTAAGAGAAAAAGAGATGGAGTCACAATCATGCGTGAGTCATTTGGAAAAATTTCTAGAGTTCCTGGAGTGTTAGCATTTCCTGTGATGCCTCAAAGTATTAGAACAGGCGGAGTAGAGAGCCCTATTCAATTTGTTATTTTAGGTAGAACTTATAAGCAACTTATCGAATGGAAAGAAATTATAAAAAAAGAAGCTAGAAAAAATCCTGGGCTAACATCAATAGAGGATGACTTTGATCTTGATAAACCTCAATTAAATGTAAAAATTAATCAAAAAAAAGCTGCGGACTTAGGTGTTGCCACTGAAGATATTGGAAAGACTATAGAAACTATTTTTGGATCTAAAACAGTTACTCGATACTCCTATGAAGGCAAAGAATATTCGATTATTTTACAGGGAGATATTAAAGATAGGCAGGAACCAAATAACTTAGACAAATTATATGTGAGGTCTAAAAATTCTGGAAAATTAATTCCTATTTCAAGCTTGGTTGATTATGAGGAAAGGGGAGAAGCTCCTTTCTTAAGTAGATATAATCGACAAAAAGCAGTTACTATCTCAGCAAGACTAGTTGGTGATTATACTATTGATCAAGCGTTAAATTTTTTAGTTGATACAGTAAAAAATAATACTCCTGAAGCACAAATAGCTTACAAAGGAGAAAGTGAAGAGTACAAAAAAACTAGCTATGAAATTTATTTTATCTTTGCTCTCGCGTTAATTACAGCCTATCTCGCGATGTGCGCACAATTTGAAAGCTGGAAGCACCCTCTAACAATCATGTTAACAGTACCTCTTGCAATTTTAGGAGGAATTGTCGGTTTGCTATTAGTAGGATCCTCATTAAATATTTATAGCCAAATTGCTTTGGTCATTTTAATAGGACTAGCAGCTAAAAATGGAATCTTGATTGTAGAATTTGCCAACCAGCTAAGAACTGAAGGTAAATCTATTGAAACTGCTGTGGTAGAAGCTGCAAAAGTAAGATTCAGACCAATTATGATGACTAGTTTATCAACTATTTTTGGGGTTCTCCCTTTAGTGTTTAGCTCTGGCCCTGGTGAAGCAAGTAGATTGACCGTAGGTATTACAATTTTAGGGGGGATGATTTTTTCTACTTTCTTTACTTTGTTTGTAATTCCAACTGTCTATTTAGTTCTAGGTAAGAATACAGATCGTATTGATGCAATAGAAATAGAATTAAATAAACAACTTAAAAAATAATATATTTATTCTTATTTAAATTTTTCTGGCAAAGCGTTAGTTGCTTACGATAATTATTAGCTAAATCTTTTACAGATGTTGCATAAATAATTGCTTTCTTGTCTTTTTTATAATTTTTATAGTCTCCCCAACCTTTGTAATAAGCTAAATACTGACGATAGGCGTCTGTTTTAGGAATTTTTAGAATCTTTGTGGTCTTATTGATATACCAACCTATAAAGTCTACGGAGTCCTTAAACCTTGCTCTTAAAGCTAGTTTATTTCCAGTTTCAGTTTTATATTGCTCCCAGGTGGCATCAACTGCTTGTGAATATCCAAAAGAACTTGAGGGTCGCTTAAATGGTATAAGATTAAATAATTTTTCTCTTGGAGGTTTTGCTAACCAATTGAAATCGCTTTCTTTTTTTACAAAGGCTAACTGAATATGAATTGGAGCTCCCCATGTTTCATAACTACTTTTGGCATGTTTATACCAAAGATACCTTTCTTCAAATATATCGCAACTATTTCGGGTGTTTTTTGGAATTGAAGAGCAGGCTGAAACTAGAAAAAAAAATATAAAGACTATTTTGATTTTTTTAAAATGAATCACTTATTATTTATATAAAAAATTAATTTAACTTTCTCCATTTTTCTGGTTCTAAAAAATATCCCTGCCAAATTCCTAATTTGTTTTTTTTTGCATACTCTTCGTCATCGATATAATCTTTTAAATATCTTCTATAAGCTATTGCATGGCCATTTCTGACCATCCATTTATTTAGATTTTCTTCATTTAAAAAACAGGTGCCAATATATCTTTGATAGCGATCTTTATTAGATTCTAGTTTGCATTTAATAGCTTTATTATTAATTTTATCTATTAAAGCTTGTGTTGATTTTAAACCACAAGCGTATTCTATATTTTGTTTATTGCATTTTTGGTTTTTTTCTGGAGCATCAATACCATTAAGTCTGATTTTATATTTCTTTGAATATCCAAAAAAACTTAAACTAATTTTAAATTTTTCAATATGTACGGTGTCACCATCAATAACTTTGGGGATGCCACTAATATTCTGATCTGCAAGACAAATTGTGGATAGAAATAAAAAAATTAAGTTATAAAAAATCTTTTTTTGCACGCTCAAAGCAACTTTGAATTTCTTTATTTAATTCTTTAGGATCTAGTGGTGTATTATTTGCTTTAAAATCTTCCTGAATTTTTTTTATTAAGTCTTGATCACCTGGTTCCTGAAAATCTGCTTTAATTAAAGCTTTAGCATAATCTTCAATATTACTTTTTCCTAGCCTATTGCATACCCATTCAGCCAGATATTTGTTTCTTTTTACATTTACTTTGAATTGTAGTTCTTGATCGTGAGCATATTTATTTTCAAAGGATTTTTCTCGCTCATTAAATTTATTCATATCAATCTTTTTTAGTATATTTCTTAACTAATGTAATTAATAAAAACCCAAAAAGATAACCTAATACATTTGCTAAAATATCATAATAAGAAAATTCTCTACCAGGAACATACAGATGAATAATCTCCACAAAAACTGAGAGTAAAAAAAGTAAAAATACAATCTTTAAATAATTTTTCTCTTTTAAGTAAACAAATAAACCTAGAGAAGTTAGGTAACTAAAATAATAAAAATGTTTTATAGATCCCTGAAAGACTGTTCTATTTTTAGCTGCTTCTTTATTAAATTCAATTAATTCACCAGGTAAAATATAAAGCAAAAATAAAAAAAATATGGAAAAGAAAAATAAATATTTTAAAACTTTAATTTTTTCTTTCATTTTAATTGTAAAATATTAAAAATACTAATAATAAGCTTTTATAATATAGATCAAAATCATCAAACAACATTATGAGTAAAATTTTTTTAGTTCGTCATGGTCAGAGTGAATGGAATTCACAAAATAGATTCACAGGTTGGGTTGATGTGGAATTATCCGACCAAGGAAAAAATGAAGCTAAAAAATCAGGAGAATTACTAAATAACTTAAATATAAATTTAGACTTTTGCTACACTTCATTTCTTAGAAGAGCAATTAATACTTTAGAAATAATTCTTAAAGAACTTGGTAAATCAGATTTAAAATTTACTATGGCTTGGGAGCTTAATGAGAGACATTATGGTTCTTTGACAGGGTTAGATAAAGATGAAATGAAAAAAAAACTAGGAGAAGAGCTTTTCAAAAAATATAGACGGTCATGGGATATTGCTCCACCACCTATGGAAAATAATAATGAAAACGAAAAACTTTATAGCCCATTAAATAAAAATATAGATCAAAATATAATACCAAAAACAGAGTCTCTCAAAGATACCTATGAAAGGGTGATGCCATACTTCACTAAAGAAATTAAAGCACACCTAGAAAATAATAAAAACGTTTTAATTGCAGCCCATGGAAATTCGTTAAGAGCATTATGCAAAAATCTCTTTAAAATTTCAGATACTAAAATAAATGAATTAGAAATTCCGACTGGAAATCCTTTAATGATTGATTTTGATAATGATTTTACTATTAAAAATATTGAATACTTAGATAAATTACGAGAAAAAAAAATTATTACTAATCAATAAGTTTATTTTTTTTTAAATCCTCATAAACATTTAAATTATTTAAATGAAGAAATGTTTGATTGCTCTCAATGCCAAATAGTTTTTGATCAGCAATTAATTGATTCCATACTTCATTCATAGAGAAAATTTTACTAGAGATGGAATGAAAAATATTACGATTGATAATCTGTGCACCTGTAAAAATAAATTGGTTATTTGCCTTTCTTGTAATTAACTGATTGGGACCTAAATTAAAATCACCTTTAAATGACTTGTCGTGACTATTTTTTTTATCAACTAATAATAGAACTGGATTATTTTTTGAAAAATAAAGATTCTCTAAAATTTTTAATTCCTCGTAATAACTTCGGTTCCATATAGTGTCTGGATTAAGAACATAAAAAGGATCTTTGTTAAAATCTTTAGTGGCATTATATATGCCCCCACCTGTATCTAATAATTCTTGTTCTCTAATTAATTTTATTGGTATCGAATAATTTTTTTCTTTAATGAAAGATTCTATTTTGTCAGCTAAGTAAAAAATATTTATTCTAATATCATTAACACCAAGTTTTATTAAAATTTCAATTGACCGTTCTAATAAACTTTTCATTCCTATTTGAATCAAAGGCTTTGGAGTGTTCTCGGTAAGCGGAAGCATTCTTTTGCCGTAGCCAGCTGCAAGGATCATTGCTTTATTAACTTGCATAAAATTTGATTTTCTTTCTATTTTTTTTTGGCACTGCTGATAGTAAAATTTTTTTTAAATTATCAAACATAGGGTTTTTTAACCTCAGTTCAATCAAAGACCAGGTGTAAGGCAATAATTTTAAATAGATTGGTTTTTGGTCCCTTAAAAACAAACGCACAAAAATACCCAATATTTTTAAATTTCTTTGTATAGATAAAATATCAAAATCTTGTTTTGCAAAATGAATTTCATTTTTTTTAATGAATTTTTGTTTTTTTAAATAGTAATTAAATAATGATAACTTCAATTTAGAGGGTAGTTTTATTCTTACATCATCAATCATTGAGACAAGATCATAAAATAAATTCCCCATCAAAGCATCTTGGGAATCGATTAATGCAAAGTGCTTTTTATGATACATAACATTTGAAGCGTGAAAGTCTCTATGCACAAAGCATTTATTTTGAAAATAAAGCTTTTTGTACAAACTATTTAATTCCTTTTTTATTTTTACTTTATAATTTTTAAAATTCTTTTTCTTACAATTATTCCTTAAATACCAATCAAAAAATAAGTCGGACTCTCTATGTAATTCTTTAATATTATAATTTTTTAAAATAATTTTATATTTTTTAAAATTAATTCTTTTTTTTATCTTCAATCTTTGAAGTTTAAAGATAAGATCAATTAAATTTATATAAAATTTAAATTTATTTTTTTTTTTCTTTATAAATTCTAAAAAAGAAACACTCCCTAAATCTTCTATTTCCATCATGCTATATTTAAAATATTCGTTTATTAATTTAGGGGCTTTTATTTTATTTTTGTTTAAAATTTGATTTATAGCAGCGTAAACAATTAGATTTCTGAATTTATCTTTATTTGCTTTAACTAGAATAGAAGTTTTTGTATTTTTTTGAATTCTATAAAATTCTCTAAAAGATGCATCGCCTGAAATTTTTTTTAATCTAACTTGCATGAAATCCCTTCCAGCCACCAAAACCTTTGAAATCTAAGTTTCTTTCACCATCAGTTTTTCCGTAGTTTAAATAAATTTCTAATCTATTTTCTGGCTTTTTTTTAATAATTTCTGCCCATTCTATTAGTTTGATATTATTCTTGTTTTGGTCAAATATTCCTAATTGATCTAAGTCTTCTGACTTATTCAAACGATATAAATCGTAATGCATTAATTTATAATCACCAACATCATATTCATAAAGAATATTGAATGTTGGACTTAACACTTCGGTTTCAGGAAGATTATTTTTAATTTGTAAATTATTTATAATTAACCTTGAGAGGGTTGTTTTTCCAACACCAATCTCACCAAATAAAAAAATTGTGTCTTCCTTTTTTATTTTTTGAATAATTTCTTTTACAATTTTATTTAGTTTTTCTAATGATTCTATAATCATTGGCTACTGTAATTAGTAGCGATAAGTATCAGGCTTAAATGGGCCGTTTTGTTTTACACTTATATAATCAGCCTGCTCTTTGCTTAGTTTGGTTAATTTTGCTCCAACTTTGTCTAAATGAAGCATTGCTACCTTTTCATCTAAGTGTTTTGGTAATACGTAAACTTTTTTCTCATATTTAGATGAATTATTAAACAATTCTATTTGTGCTATGACTTGATTTGTGAACGATGCGCTCATCACAAAGCTAGGATGACCAGTTGCACAACCTAAATTTACTAATCTACCCTCTGCTAATAAAATAATTCTTTTTTTATTTGGTAATTCAATTTCATGTACCTGAGGTTTAATTTCATTCCATTTATAATTCTTTAAAGCATCTACTTGTATCTCGTTGTCAAAGTGACCAATGTTGCAAAGAATAGCTCTATCTTTCATCATTCTCATATGGTCTGCCGTAACAATATCTTTGTTACCAGTTGCTGTAACAACAATATCAGCATCTTTTATTGCGTCATCCATCAATACAACTTCATATCCTTCCATTGCGGCTTGGAGTGCACAAATTGGATCTGTCTCTGTTACCATTACTCTTGCGCCACTTTGTCTTAATGAAGCCGCACTACCTTTACCAACATCACCAAAACCAGCAACTATTGCTACTTTACCAGACATCATAACGTCAGTAGCTCGCTTGATGCCATCAACTAAACTTTCTCTGCAGCCATATAAATTATCAAATTTTGATTTTGTCACTGAGTCATTTACATTTATAGCTGGTATTAATAATGTTTTATTAGCTTCCATTTTTTTCAAAGCTAAAACACCTGTTGTCGTTTCTTCAGATACTCCACGAATATCTTTTAATAAATCTTTATATTCCTTATGCATCAAAGCAGTAAGGTCTCCACCATCATCTAAAATCATATTGGCTTTCCAATCTTTTTTTCCTTCGATTGTTTGTTTAACACACCACCAATATTCTTCCTCTGTTTCGCCTTTCCATGCAAAAACTGGAACGCCAGCTTTAGCAATCGCTGCTGCGGCATGATCTTGGGTTGAAAAAATATTACAAGACGACCATCTAACTTCGGCCCCAAGCTCAACTAATGTTTCGATAAGTACTGCGGTTTGGATTGTCATATGCAGACATCCAAGAATCTTTGCTCCTTTTAAAGGAGATTTATTTTTATATTCTTCTCTTAGCGCTATCAAACCAGGCATCTCAGTTTCAGCCAGGGAAATTTCTTTTCTTCCAAAATCAGCGAGATTGATGTCTTTAACTTTGTAATCAGTCATAATTTGATGGTCTTTTAGCAATATAATTATATCATTACAAGAAACAAACCTACAATGTCTTAGGGAATGTTACTTCAAATTGTGCGCCTTTAGCATCAATTCTATTTGAAGCTTTAATTTTACCTCTATGAAGCTCAACTATGTTTTTAACAATATTTAAACCTAATCCTGAGTGTTCTCCAAAATTTTTAGGTCTATTACTGTAAAATCTTTTAAAAATATTTTCGATATTCTTTTCTTTGAAACCTTGTCCTTGATCTTTAAAAATTAATAAAAAATCATTTTCTAATTCATCTATTTCTATAATTATCTTAGAATTATTTTGGCTAAATGATACAGCATTATCTAAAAGATTTGCGACTACTTGCTCTATACGACTCTCGACACCCATGATCTGTAATAACTTTTTTTTAATATTTTTATGCGTAACTATTATTTCTATTTTTTTGTTTAAAACTGAAATATCTTGTTTAAAATCTTCAACAACATTTTTAATTATTGCGTTTAAATCAATTTTTACCATTTTCTCTCTTGAGAACGAGGCTTCATCTTTTAACATTTGAGTATAGTCAGTTATTAGTCTTTCTATACGTTCCACATCGTGACTGATTATGCTTAACAATTTTTCTCTATCTTTTTGCTCAGTTGATTTATCTAATAATTCTGATGCGCCTTTAAGTGATGCGAGTGGATTTCTAATTTCATGAGCTAAGTCTGTTGAAAATGTTTCGGCTCGATTAGTTCTTTTTTGCAGATCTAAAGTCATCTCATGAATTGACTGAGTGAGTTTTCCAACTTCATCACGTCTTATAAAAAAATTATCTATATTTATTGGATTGTCTGATTTATTTTTTACAGACTCTGTATATTTAACTAAGAAACTTATTGGTCTTAAAATATATTTATTTAAAAAAGCTGAAAATATAAAAATTACTAATGCAATCGCTATAACAGTTCGAACAATAAAGTCTTTTCTCTCTTGTACAGCTATAAAGATATCATTAGCTTCCTCACCTACTAGGATATATCCAACTTTATCATTATTGATACTAATTTTATCAAGTGTTTGAACTAAAAAATTTCTCTTTAATTGATTTTCAATTATTAAAGGTTCGTTCTTAAAATTATTTAAAATAATATTTTTTAATTTTTTATAATATTCTAAAGACTCATTTATATTTCTTTCCTCATTATTTTTTAGTTCAACGTCTGGACTGTTTATTTCTTGTTGAATAATAGCGTCTGTTCTTGAAAAAACACTTTGATCAATATCAAGCATTTGGGTATCACCAATTAAATTTCCATCTAAATTAAAAAATTGAACTCTATCTAAATTCTGAAATAAAAAACGTGCCGATAATAGAAAAGTACTAATTCCTTCTTCGTCAAATTGAATATTTAAACGCTCTAAATGGTCATTGGTGTTTTTAATAATAGTTTGATGGTTAAGAGTTTT
>Ga0255770_10002765_pt1 | contig 15500 bp, 23 predicted proteins | sample 071ome_22_FD_179968 | JGI IMG/M metagenome (GOLD analysis project Ga0255770, IMG submission 179968) | Coastal salt marsh microbial communities from the Groves Creek Marsh, Skidaway Island, Georgia - 071404AT metaG (version 2) | ecosystem: Environmental > Aquatic > Marine > Intertidal zone >... | reverse complement strand
GTTTGTTGGAAGAACAATCGAACCACCCACCTACCTTCTGTGGTGCTCCTTTCAAACTTGTGAGACTGTTGCCACCACAATAGAAATCCCTACCCACCTTTTTTGGTGCTCCTTTTAGACTTGTGAGTTTGTTGTTACTACAAGAGAAATACCCACCCACCTTTTGTGGTGCTCCTTTCAAACTTGTGAGGATGTTGTTCGAGCAATCGAAACCCCCACCCACCTCTTGTGGTGCTCCTGCAAGACTTGTGAGTTGGTTGTTCCTACAATCGAAATGCCCACTGACCTTGCCAAACTTAACTCCCCTAAGGGTCTTAGCTCCTTTTGAAGAATAATCAAAATCACCTTTCACATCCACCAGTCCGGTAGCAGGATTATAAGTCCAGGTTCCATCGGTGTACTTGTCCAAGAAATCCTTCTGACTCTTGTTCAGACCCAATTTTTTCATAACTGTTGTTGTTTTTGATTACTTGACCAATATATGGGTTTGGAACGCTAAGAAAAAATAGGAACACTAAAAACCCCAGATAATTTCTGGGGTTTTACTGAAGGGGAAATTAGGCTGTTGCTAGACCAGGGATTAGTTGTCCAGCTTTTCTAACTCCTATAATGGAGTCAAGTGCAAATGTACGAATAATAACTTTATCTTTTAAACCTCCTTGGTCACCTTCTTTTTTTTCTGGAAGACCGATGATATCCTTTTTGGCAATTTCTTTTCCGTCGAGGAAGTAAGTGGTTTCACCCGGTTTCATAAAGATACACTCTAAGTAGGTTTTGCCTTTGTGTTCAATGAATGGGGTGCCATCGATTCTCTTGCCCCATTGTCTTGGACCTGGCTGGAATTCTTTAGCAGCGATAGCCTCAAAGAGTTCGACTGTTGTGAGTTCTCCTTGGGCTTGGATTTTCAAACGGCGGTTGACCATGTTTTTAAACCCTTTACCTGAAGTGAATAGCATTACTAATGAACCCTTGGTTACCTTGGTGACCTTGTTTTGCATAGGGTTTTTCATACCACCCTTGAGCTTAACGTCGGTAACAGTGTCAAGTCCTACGAATTGAGAACCTTTGAAATCTGAAAGTTGTTGTTGAATAGACATGCTGTGTTGTTTGTTTAATTACACAGCTAATATAAGGCTTAACCTCGAGAATTAAAAATATTTAGGGTTAAAAACTTAGAAATTTCCAAATAGGTATTGGTACACAACCTGTGGGATCTGAGTACAAATCATCGGGTTTCCTGCGCCATCTGTGCATCGAATCTCGGGGAGTTTTTTGATATAAGACCTCATATAAGAGGGAGCTTTCTCCAATCTTCTAACAATAGCATCCCTACTATAAAGTCTGTTGCTATCGTAATATGATTCATTGAGCTGCTCGTATGATTTAATATTATCCATTATCCAAAAGTTAATTCTCCCATGACGGTTAGCTGGAAGATGATATCAGCATCACCAGCATCGATTTCATCCTGTGTGAATCTTTGAAAGACCTCAGGATAATCCTTTGCACATAACTCTAAGCCTCTACGAAGATTCTTCTGGGAGAGGTATCCAAGTACATCATCCTCGTCTTCCACATCGTAGACAGGCATTTTGAAAGCGGGGTTTTTGAATACCGCTTCTGAGATCCTTTCGGTCAGTGCAAGATTTCCCTTTGGTGGTAAATCATCTTCAAAGTCTGCAACATCTATAAAGTACCAATAGTTGGACCCACCTTCAAGGGCAGAGACAATGACGTTCTCTATCATGCCTTCGGTTACTTCGTATTCTATTTGTATTTTCATCTCCTTTAATGTTTGTGTACGTGCGTATACAGAGTATGTTACGGACATACTATATATCCAACAAAAAAGCCTGAGATTTCTCCCAGGCCTTTTGCGTAATCAAACTTATGTATCACCACCAAGAGTCGTAGTAGACTGTGTATCCTTCTTCGATGGCTTTGAGGGAATCCTTTACAAACTGTAGATCATCTTCCCTTTCTTCTTCGTTGTCATAGGATTCACCAAAGAAGAATCCTGAAGTGTGGGGTAGCTCATTATCAATAATGCAAGCTGCAAGTTGGTGAAGATCATCTTCCCTCAGGACAACAGGATCGCAGTTAAACTGTTCTCCCTCTCCACCTTTGCTGCGGTAAAGATTTTCCATCCAACCGTGGAGATTAGGATGCTTTCTCCAGTAGTGAACTTCTTCTGTTTCAACATCTTGAATCTCTTCTTGGAAGTCAACCTCTTTTGAAGGGTTGTACTTCATCTTGTAAGCGAACATATCTAATCCCATGACTTGTTGTTTTTAATTACAATTCAAATATAGGGTTTGAGAACGCTAAGAAAAAATGCTTAGATGATGAAAGACCTGAAGAAGAAAGGGTCTCCTGTGAGGTTACCTCGAACTACATTCTTCCGGATCTGTTCCTCACCTTCTTCCAGCGAATCTACAACAGATGGTGGGGATTCTAGATCTTCTATTAACCTCATCGGTAAAGCCATTGCTCTAGAAGAGATCAACGTCTCTTCCCAGATTTCATCTATAGTTTCGTTGGGTTGTCTATTTAGATATTCTTGGATGAGTTCTTTTGGATTTCCTTTCACCACAAAGTTTAGACCCCGAAGTGGTCCGAAGTGATGGTTAACAAAGCTGATTAAAGTTCCTTCTTCATTAATAAAGCTATCTAAGCTTGATTCTTCATTCATACTCTCTCTTTAATTTTTTGGACCTCAAAACTAGACATCCACGCCGAACGGAAAAAACGAACACAAAAAAAGCCGGGAAAATACCCGGCCTTTTGGTTGTACAGATGCTGAAGACTTACTTCTTCATCATTTGTTCGTTGGTCTTACGTCCTCTTACCATGTTGTAAGCATAGTTGATCACCCGGTCGTTAGGAGCTGTTCCAGCCAATACCGCTGATACAAATCCTTCTGTGAATCCAGTCTTCTGAGCAACCTTGCGAACATCTCCACGACGAAGACGACGGTTGATCTGAGCAAGCTTAGCAGATTGTGATAGACGTCCACGTTCTGTTTTGGTCTCAACCACTTGTTTAACCTTGGAGGTTTTCTTAGCCTTTGGTTTCTTAGCTGGTTTTGGTTCCTCTGGAGTGAACTCTACAATTAGCTGGGTAGATGTGTTTTCACCTCTAGTCTTTGTCCCAAATGAGATTGGGTCTGCTTTACCCTTCGGGGTACGCTTAATCTTACCTTCGATCCCAAGCTGGTGCTTACGATTAAAGATAGATGCACGTGTGCGTCCTAGTGCACGAGCAATAGAGTTACCATCTGCACCTCTTGCGATGAGGTCTTTCAACATCTGATCATCGGCTGGGCTCCAGCGCATGTTCAGGAAATCCGGTTTCTTTTTCATTTTTTCTGCCATATCTGAGATAGGTTTTAAAGAGTTATTTTATTATTATACAGCTAATATAATAAAGTTTTCCCATTTAAAAAAAATATTATCAAGGAAAAATTAAATATTATCAACAATAACAAATAAATTATCTACTCCTCTGGTAACATGGATTCAGTAATGGATTCGAGTGTGAGAGTTAGACTCTTTACGTTCTCCACGTCTTCTGCTGTTGCTGCATCTCCCCTTTTCTGTCGTTCTTCTAGTTCACGCACTAGAGCAAACAGTGCATTCAACTCCTCTTTAAGATTTCCCATACTGTACCTCCTTTGCTTTCAATACATTAAGAAGATTTGTTAAGTAATCAACCGATTGCTTTATACATAGATACTCCTTACCTTCCTTCTCATATGAAAGTAGATCCATGGAATATTCCTGAATCTTATCTTCCACCTGATCTAGCACAAAACCACTTTCCATCAAATCTTCTACTATGACTTCTTCATACTCTGGATGGAAAAAGATTACATGTGCTGCATCCTCTATATTAACATTTGACATCTTCATATAATATTTATGTTGTTATACCTTCTTGTGTTCCTCAAATGTACCCGGACGATACGCTTATAAAAAAAGAAAGGCGGATCTTTTTAGGATCCGCCCTTCTAAAACAACAATTGAGATATATTAGAAGTCTCCAGGAGCTACCTGGAAACATGGAATTCCATTCCGTCTCCACATGTCAACGACTTTGTTTCTGTCATCGAACACGCAGACAATTTTCTTCTTCCCTTCATCTCCTGGGAATTCCTCATTCAACCACATCTCTTTGAGTTCGTCATCCTTCATGAAAAGGAGTGGTGGTTTGTTAGGTCTCATCAGGAGACGATCGAAATCTACATCGTACTCTTTTAACCATGCGATGGTTGCATCCATGGTGGCATCTGATCTTCCGCTGAAGATGATCATTTCGTGCCCTTGTTCCTTGAAGGCTTTGAAGGCTTCGATCACCGGCCAATTAGGAGAATCCATTTTGACATTCTGTGGGTCAAAGAACTTAGCCCAATTGATCTTGTCGCCATCGCTCGTCGCGAGGGCCCTACGTTCACTGATGTCAGCCAACGTACCATCAAGGTCGAAAATTACTGTTTTCTTGTTACTCATTAACTTTTACTTTTTGAAGATCCTGTTCCAGCTCTTAGTGCGATGATGACTAATGATGCGCCGAAGAATGTCTTCATACTGTATTCGATTTCAAAGCCCATCAAATTCAGTCCCCATAACAAAATCGCCGGACCGATTAGAAAAACTAAGAGGAGTGTAAATGCAATAAGTGCAATTGCACCACCTACACCCAAATACTTCAACAATTTATTAAATGCTTCCATTTCTGTTCTACAAATTTACTTAGAATATTTCAACTAAAAAAATGCAATTCTATCTTTCCCAATACTTTACACCAGGCTCTTGACTTGTCCATTTGACTTCTCCGTCGATATCAATACGAACGATATCCTCTTTAAAGTGCAAACCTGCAATGTAGTTAGGTGGGGATTTGATTTTATCATATGTCATGACAAGACCTTCTCTTGTATAGACAGTAACCTCAGACCCACCGGGCTGGTGGCTGAGAGGATTAGTGCGGTACTTATCTTCTACCTTAATGTGCTTCATATTATAAATGCTTTTCCCTTTCAGTCTCTTTCCAGACGAAATAGTTTAACTTTCCTACCATGTATTCCATGGAATATTTCGTCTCTTTATCTTGAGCCGCCTTTAATAGCTCCGAAGCCCAGAACTCGATCTTGGGTCTGTAACCTCTCTTATAACGGGTATCTCTTGACTCTCTCATATTAAGCTGTTCTTGCACGGCCAAGACCGTAGATGAATAAAAATCCTAATGCGAACATTAATGGGTGTTGGTCAATTAATGCTAATGCATACCCTCCAACTGCTTGGAAGAGCAATACAAACACATCGATGATTCCTGGGAACTGACTCAGTACGAACAGGAATAAAAGAATAACGAATAGGCGTGTTGCTAACTTGATCATATCTTTTGTTGTTGTTTATAACCCCAATATAGTTATAGGTAGCGCACTAAAAAAACGAAAACTTAGAAAACTGATTTGATCTCTTCTAAGTAGTGTGCCTCTGCAATAGTATGCAGATTACGGGCAGAGTTTGTTTCCGCACCCGCGAATATTATAACTTCATCACCAATCACCTCAACATCATCTATCTCAAAGATCTTTTTGCGTAGGATGTTGACAGCATACTTCTGATTCTTCCATTTGATCAGGTCTCTCATGGTAAATGCTTTTTACAATTATACTGAAAAAAAATTAGACAGTTTCCCATTTTCATTTTTCCTCTCCGGGGGATAACACTACATTTGTATAGTACCTGGAACGGTAAGGGCGGGAGTGACACTCCGGGAGAGTAGACTCCAACCTGCGCTGGGGTTTCGTAGAGGTCCTAAAACCATAGCCCTTGTCGGGAGTGTCATGTGGATTCCTGACAGCCGAGCTCCACGGGAAAAATCCTCGCAGCTACAGAGAAAACACGTCGAACTCAAAACTCCACGTGAAAATTTTTTGGATCGCCCTTTCGACCCTTTGGCGACCTTTATGTCCACTTGAACCTCCAACGGAACGATCGTTACTCCAAGTGGGGTTTCAAAAACCCACCAACTATGCAGTCTATCTGCACAGTTGTTTTCGTGGACTCCATAAAAGTTCGTCCCACCTGGGATGTACTTCTCAGGGAACCCAAACCCAGCCCGCAAAAAAATCCCGGACCGTGTGTCTCAAATGAGACGTGCACATTACCGGGATTCCGACGGGGGCGTCGCGTAGAGTGAGTATGTTACTCACATAGTATGTTTACTTCTTCTTCTTAGGTCTTCCCCTTTTCTTTGCTGCGGGTTTTGCAGGTGCATCCTTCGCAGCCGCAGGCTTTTTTGCTGCAGCCTTCTTTTTTGCAGCGGGCTTTCTACCAGGTCTTTTCTTACCGGTGGCGGCACCAACTACATCTTCAGCCTGATCAACGACTTCTTCAACAGCTTCCTTGACATCAGCCAATTCTTCTTTGACAGCCGCAATCCTTTCTTTCACTTCATCTGTAATGACTTTGACCTTCTTCTTGCCATCTTGGTAGGCTTCAACAACCTGCTCATCGATGGTGGTCTTGCCCAGGAGCCAATTCCAGAATCTCTTTAGTGCATTCATAGTACTTACTTTTTTTTGTTAGGTCATTTATATATCCCCCTCGCGTCGCGTAGTACATAGTATGTTACCACCATACTATCTAGAGGGTGCCCTGACCAGCTCTCATAAAGGAGATGAGAATGTACCTCGTGCCATCCCAGACCGGGCGGGCACCATGTCTATGTGTAACCATTCCAGGATGAATAAAGGCATTCCCATTTCTCTTTGGAGTCATAGTCATGCCTAGTCTCTGGAAGTAAGTGCCACCACCTTCGAACTCTCCATTGAGTCGAACCCCCATGGTCCAGTGTGACCAGTCGTGATGCAGATAGAGATGGTTCTGATCTTCCTTCCTGTATCGGATCATAAAGTTCTCTGCATAGGGTTGGTCTACCCAGTCTCCCTCTAGAGACCAAATAGACTTGGCAATGGGTGCTACAAAGTCATGGATGACACGAGTGTACATCTCTCCAATGCCTAGAGATCCAAGTTCAACATCGACGGCGGGATAGGCTCTATGTCTATCAGTCATCCAGGCGTTCCTCTCTTCAGCCAGACCAATCACCATGTCGCAGAAGGCTTGGTTGAATAAAGGGAACTCGAAAACATTGGAGTGCTGTGGACCGACCTCATCTATTACCAGCTCCCACTCTCTTCTCAGAATGACAGGTTCTAGATAGGCATCGCAGAACTGGGCATAGGGATCTTGAGCTGGACCGGCAGACCCAGACTCATCGCCCACAGAAAATATGTTCTCGTTAGCATCCATGACCATCATTATACTCCCACGCAACGAGGGGGTTTCGACCCTTAGCTGCCAGACCCGCCGGCCATCCAAATATTTACCCATGAAAGTTCCGTTCATATAGATGCTACTAGTACTAGTAAGAGAGAGACATAGACTAGTACTAGAGATGGGCAGAGACAGCCTTAGACACGAGGAGTACTCTTAGATATGACTGTGAGGCTATGACCGGGGCTAACTTGGTGCCCAACCCCTAGTAGCCTCGAGGTTCGGGGCGAGTTCCGGGGCGACTTTAGGATCTGGGAGTTAACCCCACTTATCCCCACAAAAATCCACTTTACTATATCGTAACCGCAGGGTTGAGGTTAACCGGGGCGGCACGAGGAAGACCTGGGGTCTCGGGGAAATCTCAAAACCCCTCGCCCACACCCTGGGTGGTATCTCACACATCTAGAGGGGCTGCCAAATGGGCCCTTTTTCCGAGAACCTAAAGGTCTGGGCTGGGGGATCCAAAGATGGGTCTTTCTTTCCTCTCTATGTACTAGTACTAGAGGTCTGGGTTGGGGTATCTAAAAGGGTCTCTATGTACTAGTCATATGTGGTAAGATGTGGGATGTCTAGTGAGGGACATGTGTGTCCCTCTGTGCATCCCTTGCCTGTGCTAGTACTAGAGGTCTGGGTTAGTGTCCTTTCCTATATGTCTATGACTATGGGTATGTGTGTTGTTAGTACTAGTCTATTGTCTGTGTGCTTCTTTATCTCTAGTAGTAGTTGTATGTGTCTGAGTCTATGTGTTATCTCTAGTACTAGTCTTAGTCTTATGTCTAGTGTTAGTACTAGTAGCATCTATATGAACGGAATATCTTCGGAGGGCGGCGGGTCCAGTGATTGATGCCCAAAATGTCCCCTTTTTGGTTGTGATATATAAGTAAAATCAATCCAATCTATGCCACGTCCTTTTGCTTACAACTCCGGAGCCCAAATTCCGGGCACTTTAAAATTTGGCAACCTCTCTGTGGGTGCATCGACCCGGAAATGGAATAGCAGATATGGCGGGGTGAGATGGTTTAACGGTCCTGTTGAATCCACTGGATGGGTTCTTGGGTTTGCCAGGGAAGACAACCGGCAGCCTGGTTTTATCCGAACAGATTCCAAAGGTGGATATGACTTTATCTCCATGGTCAACAACCTGTCAGGCAGAAGAGGTATGACCAGATTTCTTAATGGGGAAACAACGGCTGCTAAATCCTGGCTCAACTCCAATGAATTCTGGACAAATTGGGCTCCCACAGATTGTTATGTTGCAAAGGCTTTGGGAGCAGATGCTTCCAACGGTGCGGTGTTTGATCGAAGCATTTCGGTGAACGGCATGCTCTTGGTTGTTGCTGGAGCAGTGGGTGGACAATTGGCTGTGCCTGATGAATGGGCCAAGAAGGTTGCTAGATCCTATCAATTAATTACTGACCCAAACGGGGCAGGCATAAATCTTGCCTATCAGAACAACCTAATTGAGACCTTGCTCGGCTATCCCAATACTGTGCATGCAGGACTTCCGACTTCCCAAAGGATTGGCTATGGAAGTGGTGATGACTACACTCCCAATTGGCTAACAGAGGCAGGTGCTGCCCAGTATGCTGGCTATGTGCAATTCCTGGATTCACACGTGCAGAATGATATGGTTTGGTACTCAGGTGGAACCACAACTGGAGATCAAGACATTGAAAGTGTTTTTGAACACATCTTTCACACCATTCACCTATTTGGCATCTATGGTGCTGTTCCGGGGTCAGAAGTCGAGATGAATTGGCAAGCCACTTTAAATCCAAATTGGCAAACAACAGAATTGCACCTTGCAATGGCACAAGCCATCAACAACAACATGTATAATCCTAGTGATTACGCACCCAACTGGGCAACAGATCCCGAACAGGCAGAACTTGCTTATAAAGAATACACATACCTATTGAACTGGGGAATGTGGGAGATGTCAACCTTCTGGGACGGTGGGTCTCTCGCACCTGAGTGGAACGATATAATGAGAACTCCGTCTGGGATACAAGCCAATAATCTTTTGGGCTATACCTTATTCAACGACTATTTTGCTCCAGTGCTTAGCAAACCAAGCTTCACAACTCTTAGAACCATTTTCCAGGACAACGATGGTGGTGTTTCTGGCTATGTGCCAAAGAGCTGCAGTTAGGTCTTTTGGTGCTGTTGACATGCTCTTTTCCCTTGTAATAGATTTATAGCTCACGTGTGTCTTGTTTATAGCTCAATATTGGTAGTTCTTGAGCCGTATTCGTGTTGTGTGTGAGCTATATGTGTATTGGTTTCTTTATGTGTGCGAGTACTAGTCTTTCTCTTAGTCTTATGTCTAGTGTTAGTACTAGTAGCATCTATATGAACGGAATATATTCGGAGGGCAGCGGGTCCCTGTGATTGGGGTCTGAAAAGCCCCTATGCTTCTTCGTATCTCTTGAGGTACTTCTCGTAAAGTGTTGGGAACTTCTGTTTGATGTTGTTGTCCGTGGATATGCGATGCTGCTTGGGTATGACATTGGAATGAAACTTGGTAGAGACCGGATTTCCCGATGCATCCAGGCTTTGCGTCTTGCCAAAGCTTTTGTTGTACTTATTGGCAGATGCCTTGCGTTGTTTGTCGAGTGAGGAGATGAACTCATTCACCATATCGGGAGTAACATCTCCCAAAAACTCTGCTAACCTCTTGAGCTCTTCTGCTGTCCTATTCACAAAATCCTCATAGTAGACTACAGTCTTTTTCCCTTGATATGAGTCGTACCATCTAATGAGTGCCATATAATCTGATCGTGTTCTCTTGCCATTTTTATCAGACTTTGGGTTGGGTAACTCTGTGGCCTTTAGTCCAGTAGCGTGTTTTACAATTCCCTCTGGTGTTCTTTCCCCTGTGTGTCTGGGTATGCACTCTTTATAATTTCTGAGCATAAGAACTACAACTTTATCATCTTTTCCTTGCGTGTTTTCTTGCCAGAATCTATGATAGTGTGCGTGGGTCTTGGAAAACCCCCTTCCGGTCATTTTATTTAGGCAGTCGTTTAAAAAATTGCTTCCCGATCTGGGATAACTAAGTATAATTCTCTCCATATGGTTTGTGCTTTGTTTATATACCCAGATGAAATGCCAACTCCTTACGGTTTGTGGATCGAGTGTTGCCTGTTTGTGGATCAGAACTTGTGCTATGTGATCCGCATTCGTGTCTTGTGTGATCCGCAATTAGATGGTCTTCCTGAAGGAGAGCTGCACAAGCTCTCTGTCTGAGTTGGTGAATGAAGTTTCCAGGGAAAGTCCTTCTTTGATTCTGATGTGTGCGTATAAAGAGGTTGGGGTTTTATAGAGCCCGTTCTTGGGCAGAGGTCCTAGCATCCAAAGGGGAGCAATGCCTATCCTGACATTGGGATTGAGCCTGTACTCTATCTGAGCAAGTCTAACTCTAAGCTGAGCAGTCATTTGATATGCAGAATCTTTCCCCTTGTAAGTTTCTGAGCCAAAGATGTTTAGCAACTCCACTCTTGGACCAAACACCCATCTGCCGTAGGTGAATGACTTCTCTATGCTAATCGATAGGGAATTGTATCCCGAGACATTGACAGCGAGTTCTGCTTGCCAGCTTTCTGCGGCATCTTTTGGCTGAGCCAAGGAGGTGTAATATAGCAATGATAGTAAACAAAGTGATAAGAATCTCATATCCTTTATGTTTATGTATTTGGTAAAGCCTTTGGATCCTCTTGTTCGTGTGTAGGGTAACAGTAAGGTTTGTTATCTTTAATATGGGATGCTACCTGGACGGCGGCGGGTCCCTGTGATTGTGCCCTAAAAAGTCCCCCTTGCGTGTGAGATATATAAGTCAATCTATTGATGCAAGAGATGAAGCACCTCAAGACATATGGACTGTTTGAATCCAAGACTGGTCTGACCAAGAGACAGGAAGCATTCTTAAACCGGTACACCAAGGGCACTTGGTCTTATAATCCTGCTACCGGACTGGTGGATGTGGAAGGAGATTTTGATTGTTCTGACAAAGGAGCTAAGACCCTTAGGGGAGTTAAGTTTGCCAAGATCAGTAGGGATTTCAATTGTTGGAACAACAGCCTCACAAGCCTGGAAGGAGCACCACAGGAGGTGGGTGGGAATTTCAGTTGTGCGGTGAACGAACTCACAAGTCTTGAAGGAGCACCACAAGAGGTGGGTGGGTATTTCAGTTGTTCGGGCAACAACCTCACAAGCCTGGAAGGAGCACCACAAGAGGTGGGTGGGTATTTCTCTTGCTACAGGAATAAACTCACATCTCTGGAAGGAGCACCACAAAAGGTGGTTGAGGGGTTCGATTGTTCTAGAAACAACCTCACAAGCCTAAAAGGATCGCCACAAGAGGTGGGTGGGGATTTCTATTGTTGGGAAAACCCACTCACAAGCCTAGCAGGAGCACCGCAAGAAGTGAGTGGGAAATTCATTTGTGATGCATTTGAACTCAAGGAGGGAGAATGGAACCTCAAGGGTTGGTTAAAGGTGCTGGCAGAAGGAAGTCCAGAAGCGCAGAAGCTTATCTTGATTCTCTTATCTGCTGAGGAACTCAATAAAGAAATCCAAAAAGATCCCGCAGGCATGATAATGAAGCTTAAGGACATCTGGAACGATGATGGCTTTAGAGAAACAAGAGCCAAGCTTGTCTGGCCTAAAGGCTATGAAGAAGAAGCAGATCTGGTTGGAGATCTAGATGATGTAGGGTTTTAAATTTTAAATTATGAAGCACTTAAAGACATATGGACTGTTTGAATCCAGAACTGGTCTGACCAAGGGTCAGGAGAATTTCTTAAACAAGTACACCGAGGGCACTTGGACTTATAATCCTGCTACCGGACTAGTGGATGTGGAAGGTGGTTTTAATTGTAGTTATGAGAAACTGAAAGACCTTAAAGGAGTCAGGTTTGGCAAGGTCAGTGGGAGTTTCAAGTGTCATAACAACCAACTCACATCCCTGGAAGGAGCACCACAGAAGGTGGGTGGGGATTTCTTGTGTCAACGCAACAACCTCACAAGTCTTGAAGGAGCACCACAAAAGGTGGGTGGGAGTTTCGATTGTGCTAGAAACAAACTCACAAGCCTTAAAGGAGCACCACAAGAGTTGGATGGAGCTTTCTGGTGTGATGCATTTGAAATCTGGGGTGATAGATTTGCACGCACGAATACAGAATGGAACCTCAAGGGCTGGCTAAAGGTGCTTCGGGAAGGAAGTCCAGAAGCGCAGAAGCTTATCCCGACCATTTTCTCTGCTGAAGAACTCAATAAAGAAATTTCTAAAGATCCTGCAGGCATGGCTATGAAGCTTAAAGTAGTTTGGAACGATGAGAACTTTAAAGAAATCAGAACCAAGCTTGTCTGGCCTAAAGGGTATGAAGAAGAAGCAGATCTGGTTGGAGATCTAGATGATGTAGGATTTTAATATGAAGCACCTCAAGACATATCAACTGTTTGAAGCCAGAACTGAACTGACAAAAGAGCAGGAAGCATTCTTGGACAGGTACACCGAGGGCACTTGGACTTATAATCCTGCTACTGGACTGGTGGATGTGAAAGGTGATTTTGATTGTAGTTATGAGAAACTGAAAGACCTTAAAGGAGTCAGGTTTGGCAAGGTTAATGGGCGTTTCTATTGTAGGAACAACGAACTCACATCTCTTGAAGGAGCACCACAAGAGGTGGGTTGGAATTTCGACTGTCGGAACAACGAACTCACAAGCCTTGCAGGAGGACCACAGAAGGTGGGTGTGGATTTCAGATGTCAGTACAACAAACTTACAAGTCTAAAAGGAGCACCACAAGAGTTGGGTGGGGATTTTATTTGTGAGGACAACAACCTCACAAGTCTAAAAGGAGCACCACAAGAGGTAGGTGGGATTTTCTCTTGTAATAACAACCAACTCACAACCCTTGCAGGAGCACCACAAGAGGTTGGTGGGTATTTCAATTGTGCTTTCAACAAACTCACAAGCCTTGCAGGAGGGCCACAGGAGGTGGGTGGGTATTTCAAGTGTTATTACAACAAACTTACAAGTCTTGAAGGAGCACCACAAGAGGTGGGTGAGGGTTTCGATTGTTCGGACAACGAACTCACAAGCCTTGAAGGAGTACCACAATATGTTGGTGGGTATTTCAGTTGTGATGCATTTGATCTCGGAGGGGGAGAATGGAACCTCAAGGGCTGGTTAAGGGTGCTGAAGGAAGGAACCCCAGAGGCACAGAAGCTTATCCCTACCATTTTCTCTGCTGAGGAACTCAATAAAGAAATCCAAAAAGATCCCGCAGGCATGATAATGAAGCTTAAGGACATCTGGAACGATGATGGCTTTAAGGAAACCAGATCCAAGCTTGTCTGGCCTAAAGGGTATGGAGATCAAGCAAAGCTGGTTGGAGATCTGGATGATGTAGGATTTTAAATTATGAAGTATCTAAAGACATATCAATTGTTTGAATCCAAAACTGGTCTGACCCAGGAGCAGGAGAAATTCTTGAATATGTACACCGGTAACCTCTGTACTTATAATCCTGCTACCGGACTAGTGGATGTGGAAGGTGATTTTGATTGTTCTGATAAGGGACTGAAGGACTTTAAAGGAGTTAAGTTTGGCAAGGTTAGCGGGAGTTTCATTTGTGATAACAACAAACTCACAAGTCTTGAAGGAGCACCACAGAAGGTGAGGGGGAATTTCAATTGTTGGAACAACAGCCTCACAAGCCTAAAAGGATCACCACAAGAGGTGGGCGGGAATTTCTTTTGTGATCTAAACAACCTCACAAGCCTAAAAGGATCACCACAAGAGGTGGGCTGGAGTTTCAATTGTGAGGACAACAAACTCACATCTCTTGAAGGAGCACCACAAAAGGTGGGTGGATATTTCGATTGTCGGAGAAACAACCTTACAAGCCTTGCAGGAGCACCACAAGAGGTGGGTGAGGATTTCGATTGTAGGGACAACAATCTCACAAGCCTGGAAGGAGCACCACAAAAGGTGGGTGAGGGTTTCGATTGTTCACACAATCAACTTACAAGCTTGGAAGGATCACCAAAGGAGGTGGGTGGGTATTTCGATTGTCGGAGAAACAACCTCACAAGCCTTGCAGGAGCACCACAAGTGGTCGGTGGGTATTTCAGTTGTGGTACATTTAAACTCGAAAGGGGGGAATGGAACTTCAAGGGCTGGTTCAAGGTGTTGAATAAGGTGCTGAAGGAAGGAAGACCAGAAGCACAGAAGCTTATCTCTACTATCTTATCTGCTGAGGCACTCAATAAAGAAATTGCTAAGGATCCTGCAGGAATGGCGATGAAGCTTAAAGGAGTTTGGAACGATGAGACCTTTAAGGAGATTAAGTCTAAGTTGGTCTGGCCTAAAGGGTATGGTGATAGTGCAGATCTGGTTGGAGATCTGGATGATGTAGGATTTTAAATTATGAAGTATCTAAAGACATATCAATTGTTTGAATCCAAAACTGGTCTGACCCAGGAGCAGGAGAAATTCTTGAATATGTACACCGAGGGCACTTGGACTTATAATCCTGCTACTGAACTGGTGGATGTGAAGGGGAATTTCGATTGTTCTAAACAAAAAAGAAAGAGCCTCAGTGGGGTTAGATTCGGCAAAGTAAGTGGGGATTTCTATTGTGAGAACAACAACCTTACCTCTCTAGAAGGAGCACCACAAGAGGTGGGTGGGAATTTATGGTGTTATGGAAACAACCTCACATCTCTTGCAGGAGCACCACAGAAGGTGGGTTCGGAATTCGATTGTTCGGGCAACAACCTCACAAGCCTGGTAGGAGCACCGCAAGAGGTTGGTGGAGCTTTCTGGTGTAAGAACAACAAACTCACATCTCTTGAAGGAGCACCACAAAAGGTGGGTGGAGATTTCGATTGTAAGAACAACAAACTCACATCTCTTGAAGGAGCACCACAAGAGGTGGGTGGGGGTTTCGATTGTCAGTACAACAAACTCACAAGCCTTGCAGGAGGACCACAAGAGGTGGGTGGGGATTTCGATTGTCAGTACAACAAACTCACAAGTCTAAAAGGAGCACCACAAGAGGTGGAGGGGGAATTCAATTGTTATGGCAACAAGCTCACAAGCCTTGCAGGAGCACCACAAGAGGTTGGTGGGTATTTCAGTTGTG
>Ga0255770_10002763_pt1 | contig 15507 bp, 13 predicted proteins | sample 071ome_22_FD_179968 | JGI IMG/M metagenome (GOLD analysis project Ga0255770, IMG submission 179968) | Coastal salt marsh microbial communities from the Groves Creek Marsh, Skidaway Island, Georgia - 071404AT metaG (version 2) | ecosystem: Environmental > Aquatic > Marine > Intertidal zone >... | reverse complement strand
AGGGCTGCGGTCAGGGTGGTTTTGCCGTGGTCGACGTGACCGATGGTACCCACGTTGACATGCGGCTTGCTACGCTCGAATTTCTCTTTAGACACTTTCTGATTTCCTCAACAGTGCTTGGTTAACTTAACAGCTGTTCTTCGTACAACTACTCAACAACTTGGAGCCCACAACCGGATTTGAACCGGTGACCTCTTCCTTACCAAGGAAGTGCTCTACCGACTGAGCTATGTGGGCATCAATCCTTGCTGGAGCGGGTGATGGGAATCGAACCCACACCATCAGCTTGGAAGGCTGAGGTTCTACCATTGAACTACACCCGCCCAATTAGCAAATCGTTTCTCAATAGAATTCTTTTTTTATTCCACTTCTTATCTCGTGGTCTCGCGCTCGCCGTTGAAAATTTTAAAAACTTCCCCGCAAGACCTCATCTGTATGGCCGCCTGCTTCTCCTACCTTCTTAAATGGTGGAGGGGGGAGGATTCGAACCTCCGAAGGCTGAGCCAACAGATTTACAGTCTGCCCCCTTTGACCGCTCGGGAACCCCTCCGAAAACCGGCAACCTCGTCTCAAATATTTTTTTGGAAATCGACAACACAGTTACTGGCATCGGCGATCGCGCTTTCCATACGCGCGCACCCTCATATCCAGAAGGAATAGGAGCGCGGGGCCGCGATTCTAGCGGAATTCGGTGTTTAACGATAGATGGCAGGAGGAATTAATGGCTTTTTTGGCCGGCCACGAGCTCCTCCGGACAGGTAGGCCCTCGCGGGACTCGTGGACTCCCAGAGCAGATTCAGTATAAAAGCTTAAATACTGTATGGGTATTATCCCATTCGAGACTGGATTATCTCTTTTTTACCGGTTCTTGATCCCTCGCGAAGGTCCTCGCATTCCCAGGGAATACTGACGGCTAGCGGGTTCAACCTTGCGTGTATACCTTGCGGCTCTATATAAAGGTAGCAAGAAACCTGCCATGAACGATGGCGAGCAAAGGCCAGCCGGGGTCTATCCAGCCAAATTATGGTTATCACACCAGCTAACAGCACTCGAATCTTTTGGGGCTTTGTCCTGTTGCACGTTGCGCTATGGACTTTGGTCCCGACGCTGTCCCGACATGAGCTCGACACGGACAGCATGATGCATTTCGCTTGGGGTCAGGAATGGATGGGCTCTTACAATCTGCACCCGCCCACCCTGCCCTGGGTGGTTGCAGGTTTTCTTAAAGTCTTTGGTACGCAGAACTGGGCGTATAACTTTCTTACCCAACTCAATTTTCTTCTCGCATTTTACTGCGTTTGGCGCCTTGCCAAACACGTACTGCCGCCTCTCGCCGCAGTCACTGCCGTACTGCTTCTGGCATTCATTCCTTACTTCAGTATCTTCAGCATGCGATTGAACCATAGCTCCATGCTGATTCCAATCTGGGCCGTCACTATTCTCCTGGGGTTTCTTGCAATTACGAAAGGCCAATATCGATATTGGGTCGGTCTCGGCATTGTGGCAGCGATCGCCATGCTAACAAAGTATTACTCAGCAGCAATGCTTCCGGGTATCGCACTTTATCTGCTGATCTTTCGAGAGGGTCGACAAACGCTAAGAACATTTGGACCCTACTTAGCTCTCATATTATTCATTCTCATCATGGGTTGGCACGTATGGTACGTGTTGGATCGCAACGTGGGCACCATTAGTCACGTAGCCGATTACGTGGGCGATGATTTTTCAATGCGCTTGTCTGGCCTCAGATTTCTCGCCGCCCAGACTCTCTACCTCACGCCGCTGCTCCTTGTTTACTTCGTCACGCGCTGGTTTGCTCGGGGACAGACCGCCGAAAAGACTGAGCGACGAGCAGATTTCGACGGATCAAACGGAAAATCCTTCATTATGTGGATGTTCTTCTTTCCGCTCGTGGGGACGGCGATTGTTGCGTTGGTTGCAGGGATCGGCGTCTCTAGTCGGTGGGGCGGACCCACGCTAAACCTTGCCGGGATTGTCCTTCTACTTTTGTGGCGAATCTCCCCGGAATCCCGACAATTCATCTGGATCTTTAGGTCAACAGCAATTTGGCTTGTCGGACTAACGTCGGCACTTCTGCTGACAGGCGCAGCGAGTTACGACCGAGATATGTATCACTTTCCGGGCAAGGAATTAGCGCAGGAGATAACCGAACGCTGGAGGTCAGAGTTCAAGCGTCCCCTGAGAATTGTGGGCGGCGGCTATGTCGCTCCGGACAGCATTGCATTTCATTCGCCGGATCATCCGTCGGTACTTCAGCATCTGAGTTACCGGTGGAGCCCATGGCTTACCGCGTCAGACATTAACCAACATGGGATAGCAGTCGTTTGCCTCGATGATGATGAACGCTGTCAAGCTATCGCGAAGCAAGCAATTCCTGGGCTTGTTATGGAGCCTCTCATCGTCCACGCTGAGCCGCGGTTGTTTTTTCCTGGAAGCACGCGACGGGTTTATTATTTTTTTGTTGCGCCGAACAGCAGCACCGCAGCATTTGATGGTGTTCCTGCCTTATCACCGGGTGGCAGTGCCAACGAGTGACGACTCAATGCTCTCCATGACCGTGGGCCCGATCTCGTCGTCAAAGAATTATGCCCAACCCCTCTTCCACGTCGTGGTGTCCTGTAAAGCGCCCAACCGTACCACCTGGATTCGTCCAGTGAGAATAGAGCGGAGTTGGAATTCGCTCGCGGTTTCGTCTGAGCTTTTATAGCGGCCCAGTACGACAAAATGTTTCTCTTTGTTGACCGGCCGAAGCGCAGTCCATTTCGATCCCACCATGTTTTTAGGGCTTTTCGTTAAAGCACAAGTCATATCGCTATCAATCTAATCTAGTCAATGATGTTTTGGACACGCCAAGACCGCTAGACTGTGTTCGTATGAATAAAAAAACCAAGAAAAAAGCCTCGGATCCGGTCGCAGATCAACTTCGATTTGAGGCGCAATTCTACGGTGACTGGTATAGCGAATCGATCCTCTCAACTTATGAGTCGGATCGTGCTGAGTCGGATCGAAGCGCAACCCCAAAGCCAACAAAGCATTCAAGCGCGAGTCAACATTCTCCGGCTCGGGCGCGAGATACGGTGGGTAAATCAAAGCATTAACCGCCTATGCATTGCCCCCGAGCAGTTTCTGTTTTACGTCTTCATCGACAGGATGCTCCCCGACCCAGGGAGATAATATGATCTGAGCGACCACGGGATCGTTGGTCTCGCCAATAACCTCTCCATTTAGCCATATGGTTGTCCGCATTTGATCTACTCTCACGGTGAACCTATCTCCCTCTTTAATATCAGGCGTCTTCTCCTTTATCCACACCACGGCATCCTGATAGACCGCCGCATCGAATACCGCGAGGCCTTTGTCCCATCCCATCAGGGAAAACTTTTGCATCACATCGCGAAGATACTCAAGTTCAATTAATTTCAATCCAGTTCCGCTGTCAAAGAACCGGGCGATATATACGTCGAGCCCGAAGGGGCCTACCTCCACAAGCGCCTCGCCTTGCCATTCGACTTTCTCGACAGGCTCGTCGCTGGGGAGATTCTGAGCATGCAACGAAACGTAACAAGTAGCAGCTGCTATGAGGACGAGGATTCGTGATATTCGCGGAATCCAATCGGCGACAGTCTGTTTAAGCAGCGTGGTTGATGGACTAGCCATGGGACGAAAGTGCCGCCTGACAATGCGCGAGCCGCCGAAAACGATGATCGGCAAACTTCTCGTAAAGAATTTCTGCGATCCATCGAACTCCGGGCACCGAGACGAACCATGCCAGGACGCGCCATCGCGGCAATGCACTCCATAGCACGACAAAAGCGGCCACGCCGCTCGAAACCACTCCGTCCTCGGTACGCGCATGCAGCGCACGAAGTGCCTGCACTTGTGAAATCCCCAACTCCTCAAGCAGCAATGGATTCGAAGTCACATCCACCCATCGAAATGTGTCCGGGGGTGCGACCTTCTGATAGTGACGAATCTCCCGTCGACAAAGGCCACATTTCCCGTCAAAAAACACACTGATCACGCAAGTCATCCCTTATTCAATCTTTGTAAAAGCCTGCTTCTTTGATGCTGACATCGGCGGAATAATCTCGCCCAAACGCGACGATCCCAATAGATCGAATATCTGTTGGGCTTATTTTTCGAGGCAGCATCCAACCCGACGCTTTGAACTCACCGAGGGGCATTCGAATCTCCTGCCATTCTCCCGAAGCAGAAAAGGCTGCCTGATAGTACTGCCACGGCAGCACGGTCCATTTTGATCGCAGGTGGATGAAATACTCTTCGCCGTTTCCTTTCACGATAACGTAAACGCCGCTCACACCTCGTACCGATTCGGCGGGAACACTTCTCCGAGTTTGGATAAATCCGCCGTTGTTCTCAGTACTCACTAAGCCCTTGAGGTGAAGGTAGCGCTGCTCGGAATCGGTCTCAATGCTTGCGCTTCCGGTCGATACGCCTCCCATCACCTGGTCCGTTACGAACTCCCACGGCTCAAATTCGGCCTTCTGGAAATCATTCAATAGAATTTTTTCAGCCATGGCATACGGAACCGATAAAACCGTCGAAAGCACCGCGGTGCATAAAAATTGCCGTTTGTTCACTCACATACCTTAGGGTTTTGCCAGTCAATAGACCGTGAACCCATTGACCCCAGGATTAAACCCCTCTGGTGCGAAGTGCGCCTCGGTCATACGGATAAGCATTCGGCCTATACTTATCTCCACCCTATAAATGGATAAATTGCCCGAACGACATGTCGCAGGAATCTTTGAAAAGTCTCGTTGAAGCTAACGCCTATTTTTACGAAACGTTCGCTCGCGGCGACGCAGATGTTATGGAGACATTGTGGGCCAAGCGGGAAGATGTCACCTGTATCCATCCGGGCTGGGGCGCGGTCACGGGACGGGACGCGGTGATTCGAAGCTGGGAGATGGTCTTGGAAAACCAGCCCAATATTCGCTGCGGTCGGCCCGAGGGATTTCTCGTTGGGGATATCGGATATGTGATCTGCCTTGAGGAGCTTGGAGAAGGTCGATTGGTAGCCACGAATCTCTTTATTCTTGAAGATCATCACTGGAAACTGATCCATCATCAAGCGGGTGTCACGCGACCGGCAGATAACGAGCCCGCTTCTGGAACTCACCCTATTCATTAGAGGTTGCTATGAAAAAAGGAATAACTCATTTGGTCCTTACCGTTACCGTTTTAGTTGTTCTTTACTTTGTGTTTTATTGATAAACGCTCCATTATTCTCAGACTCCATCACCTCGATGATCCATGCCTAAGGGCGAATCTTCACCGAACACTCGCCTGGAGCTATCCCAGGAGGAGATGCGCTCTCTTGGATATCGGGTAATCGATCTGCTCGTTGAGCATACGAGCACGCTCAGTGCACAAACTGTATCGAGGGTGGATTCCCGAGAAGCGTTGGACGCGAAAATTCATCAGCCGCTGCCTGTCGACGGGGAGGATCCAGCCCGCCTGCTCGATTTTTTGAGCGAACAGGTTTTTCACCATTCGATGGTGACCAATCACCCGCGATTTTTCGCGTTTGTCCCCAGTCCCTCAAATTTTGTCAGCGTCATGGCCGACGCGCTTATCAGTGGTTACAACAGTATTCTGGCGGAATGGGCGGAAGCGTCCGGTCCGGCCACCCTAGAACTAACGACCGTCGATTGGTTGCGCGAACTATGCGGGATGCCGGCTCATGCTGGGGGAATATTTGTCAGCGGTGGGTCCGCGGCGAATCTCACCGCCCTCGCCGTTGCTCGAGAGGTGGTACTGCAAAACCGGATTGAAGGGGCTCGCGTGTACTGCTCCGAGCAGACGCACGCTTCTAATCGCAAAGCGTTAAAGGTGCTTGGGTTTTCAACCGAGCAAGTGGTTGGGATCCCGCTAGATCAAGACTGGAGAATCGACTGCGACGCCCTACACGAGCAAATCCAAGACGATCGTCGATCGGGTTGGATTCCGTTTTGCATCATTGGCAACGCCGGAACGACAAGTACTGGAGCTGTAGACCCCATCGCGAGGCTGCGGGAGATCAGTCAATCAGAGAAGCTGTGGCTTCATGTCGACGGCGCCTACGGTGCCGCCGCCGTCATCACAGAGCGCGGAACCGAAGAGCTGCGCGATATTGCTCACGTCGATTCACTTGCGATCGATCCCCACAAGTGGCTATTCCAGCCCTTTGAAATCGGCTGCGTCCTGGTACGAAACAGCCAGCACCTAACCGATACCTTCGGTCAGGATCATGTTTACTTAAGAGATGTGACAGGAGACCCGCTCTCGGGGGAGGTGAATCTTTGCGATGCCGGAATCCAGCTCACCCGAAATTTCCGCGCTCTGAAACTCTGGCTCTCGTTGAAAACATTCGGACTGAATTCATTCCGAAGCGCTATGGATTACACCCTGGACCTCGCAACGACAGCTCAGCAGATGCTCGCGGCACGTGAAAACGTGGAAATCTGCACGCCGGCAAGGCTTGCGATTCTGACGTTTCGGTTTGCCCCCTCCGGCTGGACGGAAGCAGAACTGAACGCACTTAATTTATCGATCGTCCAGTGGATGATTAAAGACGGACGAGCCATGCTGAGCTCAACACAGCTTGGCGAAAAAGTGGTCCTGAGGCTTTGTACGATTAACCCTCGAACCACCGAAGGAGATCTTGAGCTAACGGTCGACCTTCTTTCGGAGGCTGCTGAGACCCTAATCAATGAGCGTAAAAACGGCGACGACAGCAGCCCTAGATAGCACTCCATGAGAACTTTAAGCCAAGTTGTCCTGGCCCGACGACCCACCTCCTTCGCACGTTTCTCCTTCCGCAGCGTACTTACCGTAATACGCACCAGACCGGCGTGTAAAACTTTCGCGCCACACAAATCGGAGTTGTTAGATAATTCGCCTCCTTGATTTGCGTCTAATCCAGACGGCGTAGCAAAAAGAAGGCATCTGATGACCGTCAAAAAACAAATTGTTGTGTTTGTGGCCCTCATCGCAATTGCGCTCGGAGGGTATCAAGGGTGGCAGCACCTGAGGGGCGACGCCAGTGATCCATCGAAAAGATCTGGCCCTCAGCGAAAACCCGTAGCCGTTGTCACCGCGTCCATATCGGCAACCCAGATGGATCGAGTGATCGAGGCTGTTGGCACAACAAAAGCTCTGCGCTCCGTCGAGATCACACCGTTATCGTCAGGCCGGGTCGAAAGCATTAACCTGACGAATGGACGACCGGTAAAAGCTAACGCGAAACTGCTTGAACTGGATTCCGTCATTCAGGAAGCAGATGTCGTTGAGGCGAAGGCTAAACTGGAGGAAGCATCTCGAGCCCTCAAGCGATCGGACAGCCTAAAGCAATCGAGCGGTATGTCTGAGGCAACCATTGACAGTCTTCGGGCCCAGGTCCAAATCGCCGGTGCGAATCTCGAGCGCGCCAAAAAACGACTCGCTGATCGAGTAATACGTGCACCTTTTGCCGGCATGATTAGCCTCTCCTCTATCGAAAAAGGAGCGCGCATTAAAGAAGGTGACGTTGTCGCCGTTCTGGATGATTTATCCCAGGTGATAATCGAATTTTCCGTTCCCGAAGACCTGTTTGGCGCCCTCAAGCCCGGCGAGACCCTGTTGGCCCGTGCTGCATCGATGCCCGGTCGGGAGTTTGTTGGAGAGATATCTGCCGTCGACACTCGAATCGACTACGCCTCCCGCTCATTCAAAGTCCGCGGTTTAATCGATAATTCAGATCGTGCTCTACCGGCCGGCATGTTCATTCACGTGAGCATTATCGTAGGCGGGGAAATGACGCTCGTCGTACCGGAAGAAGCCGTGATCGTGGAAAGCGGCCAGCAATTCGTTTTTGCGCTTCAGCCGGGTAAAGAAGCCGATACCTTTAGGGTAGAACGGCGAAATATTACGTTGGGCCGGCGCGCCCTGGGTATTGTGGAGGTAAAAGACGGGCTTAAAGAGGGCGAGGATGTTGTGACACAGGGCCTTCAGAAAGTGCGCCACGGCGCAACCGTAAAAAAACGCGGGTCTCGCGATAACGCCGCCGGTACAAACACCGTGCCTGACTCCGCACAGAAAAGCGCATCCTAACCCTTTCCCATCGGTCGCCGACACAGTCTCGCAGGAGAGGATTTATGGCAACGCAAGGCAAATCTTTATCCGATCTGGCGATACGGCGGCCCGTTACGACGATTGTTGCCAGCTTATTGATCGTTACCGCGGGATTTGCCGCGCTTAAATCAATACCGATCCGTGAGCTTCCGGACGTTGACTCCAGTGTTGTGACGGTGACCACCCGATACCAAGGCGCATCCCCACAAGTCATCGATACCGATATCACTGAGGTGATCGAAAGCGCGGTATCGGGCGTTGCAGGCATTGAGTCCATCAGCTCTCAAAGTCGTCGCGGCCGTAGCCGAACGGTTATCGAGTTTCGTCCTGGCCGGAACATTGACGAAGCGGCGAACGATATCCGCGACGCCGTTGGCCGGGCTCGTGGCCGTCTGCCGGATGACGTCGATGATCCGGTGGTTGTGAAGAGCGACAGCGACGCTGACCCAGTGATGCGAATCGCGGTCTCCTCAAATCGCCACTCGCCGGAACAAATCACGGACTATGTCGAGCGATATATCGTTGACCGACTCTCCACGCTGGATGGCGTCGCAAGCGTTGATATACGCGGCGAACGGCGCTATGCCATCCGAATCTGGCTAGACCGGCGGGCGATGGCCGCCCGAAATCTAACCGTATCCGACGTGCAATCTGCGATCGCCCGCAGCAATCTCGAACTGCCTGCTGGAGATCTCAAATCCTCACAGCGAATGCTAGAGATCCGCCTCGATGGCCGCCTCTCTACGCCAGAAGACTTTCAGAATATTGTTCTGCGGGAAGTCGATGGCTACCCCGTTCGACTGTCGGACATTGCCATAATTGAAAAAGGCGTAGAAAACGACGATCTGGTGGTCCGAGCAAACGGTCAGAGTGCCGTGGGCATGCAGGTGTTGCGACAGAGTCAGGCCAACACGATGGATATATCAAATCGTGTTCGTGCCGAGATTAAGCTGATTTCCGAGACATTGCCCGAAGGCATGGAGGTCATCATTGGATCAGACGATGCGCTTTTCATCTCCGCATCGATACGTGAGGTTCTAATTGCTCTCGGCATCTCCTTGCTGCTGGTTGTGAGCGTGATCATTCTGTTTTTGCGCTCGTTCAAAACCGCACTGGTGCCGATCGTAACGATCCCGGTCGCTCTTATCGGATGTATCGCGGTCATCTATGCGTTGGGATTCTCAATTAATGTCATCACCCTACTGGCCCTGCTTCTCGCAATTGGTCTGGTTGTGGATGACGCGATTGTCGTCCTGGAGAACATCAAGCGGCGCGTTGAAAACGGCGAGTCCGCGCGGGAGGCAGCCATACGAGGCACCCGACAGGTAACCTTCGCCGTTCTCGCCACATCGGTGACGCTCATCGCCGCATTCATCCCCATATCGCTTTTGGAGGGTCAGGTCGGAAAACTGTTCAGTGAATTTGGGCTCATCATGGCCGCTGCGGTGGTCATTTCAACCTTCGTGGCGCTCAGCTTATGCCCCATGCTGGCGTCGCGCATCCTCCGGGGTCTCGAAGCAACAGCGACACCCTCATCCGATAGCGACGACACTGACGCAGATGTCCGCTTTTCACAAACCGGATTGAGCCGGCTATACAACGCCGGACTGTTGCGGGCCATCCAATCGCCTGTTCTGGTGATCGGAATTGCTTTGGCATTTAGTCTGGGGGCCGTAGGACTCTACACGACGCTACCCCGCGATCTCGTACCGAAAGAGGATCGCGGCGTTGCTTTTATCCCCATGAGCGCACCGCAAGGATCGACACAGAACTACACGGACGCGCAGACCCGAATCGTCGAAAAACAGCTAAAGCCCTTTCAGGACGACGGCAGCATCCAGACGGTGTATACGATTATTGGCTGGGGTAATCGTCCCTACCGTGGGTTTGTGGTCATGCGCCTGGCGCACTGGGACGAGCGAGAACAAACACAGGCCCAGATCGTAAATAAAATCCGACCGATAACGCAACGGCTGATCGGCGTCCGGGCAGGCGTCGCGAGCCCTTCAGGTCTGGGACTAAGAGGAAACTCAACCCCACTGCGAATTATCGTGGGCGGCCCTGATTTCAGCGAAGTAAAGCGGGCGGCAGCCGACTTGCTGGCGCATGCGGAGGCTAATGAAAATCTCATCAATCCGCAGATGGACTATGAGGAAAACCAGCCCCAGATCGACCTGAAACTGGATCGCCGTCGCGCCGACGATCTTGGCGTGAGTGTTGAGGAAATAGCCTTCACGCTGCAGTCGATGTTTGCTTCCAAACAGGTGAGCACCTATGTGGATCGCGGGCGCGAGTATCCGGTTATCGTGCAGGCAAAAGCCCAGGATCGCAAAGATCTGGACAGCTTGGCCAATATTTTCGTGCGTGCGGTTGATGCCGACACCGGTACCCGAAAGCTCGTTCCGTTGAGCGTTTTTGTGTCAGCGAAAGAAACAGCCGCAGCAGCGGAACTGAGGCGATTTGATCGACTGCCGTCGATCACGATCTCGGCAGGCATCGCACCCGAATATACGCTCGGAGACGCGCTCAGCTATATGGAAGAAGGCGCAGCGGAAACGCTCCCCACGAGCGTGAAGCTGAGTTATTCAGGGCAGTCCAAGGTTTTCAAAAGCACATCTGGAGGTGCCATGATGAGCTTTGCCTTTGCGCTGTTAATTGTGTTCCTTGTGCTCGCCGCGCAATTTGAAAGCTTCGTGCATCCGTTCGTCATCATTCTCTCGGTGCCCCTTGCTATTGCCGGTGCGATCTATTCGCTGATGCTGATGGATCTGTCCCTCAATGTATACAGCCAAATTGGCATCATTTTGCTCGTTGGGCTAATGGCAAAAAACGGCATATTAATTGTCGAGTTCGCCAACCAGCTTCGCGAATCCGGGTATGCCATCCGAGAGGCGGTTTTGCGCGCCGCCGTGCTGCGACTTCGGCCCATCGTAATGACGGTGCTGTCGACGGTGCTAGGCGCTATACCCCTGGTGCTGGCTAGCGGTGCTGGAGCGGAAAGCCGCATCGCGATCGGATGGGTGATCGTTGGCGGGCTGGGGCTGGCCCTATTCCTAACCCTCTTCCTGACGCCCGTGCTCTACGATCTCATGGCACGCTTTGCACGCTTTGATAACGAAGCGTTGGACCACCAGAAAAAATCCTCAAAGGCTGAACAATCTGGGGAGGCATCCGCCTAGACCTACGCGGCGGCCTTGGTCAGATCGAACCCCTTGAAGCGTTCTCGAAGCGCCCTGCGCTAGAGCCATTTCTTTCGACGGAAAAACCAAAGCTCGATCCCCACAATTGCGGCCAACAGGCCGCAGAATATCCAGAATGCTTTTGGGAATTCGGCCCCGGGAATCCCGGCTACGTTGACACCCAAAAGACCCGTTAAAAACCCCAAAGGCAACATCACCGCGGAGACGAGCGTCAAGACGTAGATGGTGCGGTTGGTCTTCTCGGATAGGCGCACTGTTATCTCATCCTGAGACACAGCACACCGGTCTCGGGCCTCGTCCAAATCCTCTGTGATTCGCGTGGCGCGGTCCGTTACATCACGAAATCGACCGGTAACAGACTGGCTCATCCAAGGCGTATCGGCACTTGCGTTGGACAGCGTCACCAGTGCCATGCGCTGCGGAGATAGGAAACGTCTCAGCGCGATGGTGAGCCGGCGAATCCGTACCAACTCCGACCGCAGCACTTTTAGATCTTTTTCCTGATGAGGCTCGCTCTCCAGAAGCCGCTCTTCGAGATCGCCCAGCTCATCTTCTAGCTGCGAGATCAATGGCGTCATGCGCTCAGTTAATCGCGCGCCCAGACGGGCGACCAGGTGTCCCGTCGAAGTGGGCCCGACACCCTCTTGCAGCTGATGGACGATATCCTCAACAGCCATGATGCGGCGAAATCGAGTGGTGATCACACGGTTTTCTTCGAGCCAGATCCGAAGCGAAACCATATCCTCAGGATTTGCGCCAGGGTTCAGATTGACGCCTCTGAGAATTATCAGAATACCGTTATCAAAGACGTCGCATCGCGGCCTGGACTCATCAGCCAGCAGGCCATCCACAACATGCATCGGCAGCGCCATGCTGTGCTTTAAAAAGTGCTTGGTATCGGGCGAAGTGGCATCCAGGTGAACCCAATAGGGATCAGCGCTTTGAGCTGGATCGAGGCCTTCGGTCAGCGGTCGCCCCCCGCCGGATCCATCAAGCGTAAAACCATAGAGAATGTGATTCACGAACGAGAGCCCTCGAAGCCAGGTCGGATTGCCGATGAAGTATAAATACGTCGAAACCGCGGGAGGGCTAATTTTTTCGCTGCGAGAGCACCCTCTAACCCGGCACCCTTCGATCCTGCGATCGAGTGCCACTCTGGCCGCTCACAGAACGGACACAGCATAACGGGGGAGTTCCGATCGCGTTAAAAGACACGCCGTGGTCTCGATACAGGTGATGTCAGAAAGATAAACCTCGTGATGACATCCATATTTATCGGAGGCCGTTACGAGCCATCTTTCCCTGTCTATCTTATTGACCAGAAGCACCTGGCCGGCCACAATGATTCGATCGCCTAAGTTGATTTGCATACGACACGCCTCGCTTAAGTGAGAGCGCATTGTCTGCACCGCCCGGCAAAACCTATCAATCATTAGGCGCCAATGTGTAGTCCAAAAGCCGCCTACTCGGCACCAATCGATTAAAGAGTTCGCAATCGCGTGACAGGGATCACATACAGCGTCTTGGGCTTAAGCGAAGATAGCGTCGTGCCTTAAATGGCACGGTTTCTCCTCCTAGGTTCCCCCGGTATCGCAAGATACCGGGGTTTTTTCGCTGGTGCAGTCGAAAACACATGCATCACGACACCAGATTGGGCTAATGTTTTTGCCGGCCGAGGCAACTGATACGCGAGCTCTTCTTTCTGCCGACATTCCGTTTTAAACTGGAGCCTCTTTCAAATTTCACCACCAACAATTGCCATGAATATTGCCAAAAGAATTTTTGCCGTCGTATTGACCCTAACAATTGTGGGCTGTAGCGGCAGTTCGGATAGCGGAACCGAATCATTTGCCGGGCGTTATACGATTGCGGTAAACCAGATAAATGCCCAAACAGGAGCAATTGAAAACACGACGGTCCCCGGAACGATGACCATCCTTGCAAGCAATATTGTGGATGCGACCTACACCAATGATGCAAACGGTACTGCCGTTGTGACGAAACTTAGCGGCAACATCACCCCCGCCGGCGTAATCACGATGCGAAGCACAGATGGCCGATTCCCCCCTACCTTCACAGGAACCGTTACCGGGTCTGGGGCAAATAAAAAAGTCACTAATGGAAGCGTGATATTCAAGGACTTGCCTACCGTAAAAACAAACTGGTCCGCGCAATGCACCTCGGACTGTGGCTAGCTAGGCGCTATTTTCAGGCTCCAACACGATCACTATAAAATTAGGGTAGAAAACTATGAACACCTGTTTGCCTCGTGCGGGCATCATCGGCACGTTTTTTCTGATTTTTATCACTGGCTGCAGCGGCAGCTCGGATAGCGGAACAGAGGGGGTCGCGCGATGGGCGGGCACCTATAACGCTGTCGTGACGAATATTGCTGGAGGGAGCAGTCCGGGCTCTATGACCATAAAAAGCGACGGCAAAGCTACCGGATCTTTCCCTGGAAATATCGCCGTGACCGGCACGGTGGATGTTGCGGGTGGTGTCCGCATGTCAGGGGACAAGACGCCTGAGGGGCAACCTACCACCGCAATCCTGATGACCGGGAAAATTACCGGTATCAGTGCGGCAAAAAGCCTGACTGATGGAAAAGTTTCCTTTCCGACGCTCGGCGATGAAACAACGAAGTGGACGGCCCAGTGCATCTCGGGTTGTGGATAGTCACATCGAAGAACTCGGCTGATATATCCAATTTTGAAAGGGCCTCTCGCGGGCCCTTTTTTTGGCCGTCATTTATCGGGCTTTTCCGGTTGATAGACCTTTGTCTAACATTTACTCTTGTTTGATCTTATGGTGACCCAGAGCACATACTTGCCGATGAAAGGGAGGCAATATTTCCCGTGTCCCTGACGGATAGGGATGAACAAAGATGCCTTTAAGTAGGCTATTGGAATATCAAAAATCTAACGAGGACTGTAACGAATGAACAAAATCATGAAACGACTCGCGCAGTTTAGTATCGCTGGCCTCACGGCTTTGATGCTGATTGGCTGTAGCGGAAGTTCTGACTCGGGGACGGAGACCCCTCCACCACCAAGCCCTTACGCCGGGAAGTATAGCCTTACGGCCACGAGCGACAAGACCGGCGAAAGAGCGGGTCTTATGGTCGTAGAGACTGATGGTTCGATTAGCTCTGTGGAGTTTACGGGACTGACTCTGGTTCCTCTCAAAGGAAGTGTGAGTTCGTCGGGGAGTTTCACAACAGAATCGACCGAGGGTAAATTCTTTGGGGACATCAAGGATTTCAAACAAGTGATCGGGACACTGGTGTTGACCCCAATTGATCCTAATCTGCAAATTCCAGTGACAGGCCTCTTGAACTAGCAGCACACTAGGCTACTTCTAATTTAAAAAGCCCCGGCATCGAAAGTTGTCGGGGCTTTTTAGTGTTTGCTTTGGGGTTCCTTCAACAACAAAGATCGGAATCTACCGGCCAGGCTTTTCTTTCTGAGGCGACAGTTTTACTTTTTGGTTCTTGGAACTGATGTCTGAGATTCAACTCCCTCTATCGGGCGGCGGTCAATCTGATTCCAAGGCATAATCTTTGGATTCCTAAACAGATTATTTCGAGGCAGCCGGGTGCAAGATCAAGAAACTAAAGAGACCAGAAGCGCGGGAGGCGACTTTACTCACAGCCTACTCCGCCTCATCTTGGGTCTTGCTCTTTTATGGGTCTGCGCGAAGATTTTCTGGCCGTTTGCATCGATCATGCTCTGGGCGCTGATTCTGGCCGTTACCCTTTACCCGCTTCACCTGAAGCTTCAGGGAGCGTTTGGATGCAGCCACTCTTTCGCCGCAGCGCTGATTGTTCTTGCTGGTCTGCTCTTACTGGGCGTGCCTCTCGTGCTGCTCGGAATATCGTTTGTGGAGCAGGCAAGCTATTTAATCAGCCAATGGCAAGACGGCACGCCGTTTATCTCGGCACCCGCAGAATCGGTAAAAACGTGGCCCGTTATCGGCGAGCAGTTATACGATCTATGGCAAACCGCCTCTACCAATCTTAAAACCTTATTGGTTGGCCACGGCGATCAGATCATGGCGGTGGCCAAGGGTGCGCTCGCAGGAACCGCAAGCGTGTTATCAACAACGACCATTTTTCTTGGCGCTCTCATCATTGCGGGGGTCATGATGGTGTACGGCGAGTCGGGACAAAAAG
>Ga0255770_10002762_pt1 | contig 15508 bp, 15 predicted proteins | sample 071ome_22_FD_179968 | JGI IMG/M metagenome (GOLD analysis project Ga0255770, IMG submission 179968) | Coastal salt marsh microbial communities from the Groves Creek Marsh, Skidaway Island, Georgia - 071404AT metaG (version 2) | ecosystem: Environmental > Aquatic > Marine > Intertidal zone >... | reverse complement strand
GACATGGTGCCTCCAAAGGCTACGCTTATCTGAATGCAGATCCGATCATAAACCACGAGCCCCGGGAGACAACCCATGTTTGGCTGCCAGCCTTAGCTTTTGACGACAACTCGCTTGGTGCGCCGAGCGGTTCTGACTGAGCCAGCGGGCTAACCTACCGCCGAACCCAGCAGGCTTTCTCCCCAGATTTCCGGCCGGTGTGGGTCGAAACCCATTTGAATCGAATTATCCGATAGCACTCCGGCTTTTGATCAAAATACTAATTAAGGTCATCAACGGAGCTGGCTGCCTTCCGTAATAACCTATATTAGTTAAACTTCGTTGTCTCAAAAATTTCACTAACCCACCAGGTGATCAAGACTGGATAAACCCATGAAACTGTCTGCTTTAGCGCGTCTCGTTTACTCGTAATTCACCGGTCTTCTTTTGCTCCCAGTGCCCGTAAATGCACAGACCATCGATGAAGACAAACTCGGGGCCTGGTACATGTATGCGTTTAACTACGATCGGTCTAACAGACCGTGGGGTGCCCAAGGCGACATCCAGTATCGAAACTGGGACATCATCGGGGATCTCGAACAGCTACTTATCCGCAGCGGAGTCACTTACAGGCCCGAGTCGTTACCGGGAAAATACACAGTGGGTTATGCGAACATCACGTCAGGTACTTTTGGTAGTTCGTCGAGAACGATTAAAGAAGATCGTCTCTATCAAGAGGCGTTGTTTCCTCATCGGGTAAGTGAGCGCATCTACCTACGACATCGGTTCAGATACGAGCAGCGCTGGGTTGATTATCAGGATTTTCGAACCCGATTTCGCTATGCCCTGTTTATCGATATCCCTTTTAATAAACCCACTCTGGACAAAGGCGCCTGGTACCTATCCATGTATAACGAGATCTTTCTCAATGGGGAGCAAGATATCGGATTAAACAAGGAAGTGGACATTTATGACCGCAATCGGTTTTACGCTGCTCTTGGTTACAGCATTAGCGACACGCTTAAACTGCAGATGGGTTGCATGCACCAAGACACCAAGGGTTACAACAAAGGTCAGCTACAGTTCGGCCTGATCCAGGCATTTTTGAGTCGCGAAGCGGGGAGCAGGCCTAGGTGGTAGACACTCTTGCCGTCCCCAATGAGTCATTTTTCCCTCACTTCGCACCTACAACGCTACGCTCATCACATTGGCAATGCCAAGACTTCCGAGGAATGAAGGATCGTCCATTATTCCTTTGCGTTACTAAGAAGGGCACGAACAAATAGCAAGCGCACCCCTTTTATTAGGCGCCGGGGATATCCACAAAGGTTGGCATACTCCCTCTCCCACCTAACGTCTGAGTACACATTACTGTGCTCCTTCAGCGCCATCGACAATATAAGCATCACGCGAAAGACGTCGGTTTAGCGGGTGGTGTATGGTGAGCTTATCCATCCATCGAGGTAATCATGCGAAAACTCATCCTCTCCCAATCTATTCTCTGGGCCGCAGCCGTTCTAGCCACTGCTATCGCCGATAACGCGAGGGTCAGCGCCCCCCTCATTGTTATCTGCGCAACCATAGCCATTGGCGTACTGCAACAGGAAATCAAAAAGCTTGGGGCAAATTTGTAATGCGAGGGTACTGCCATGGGACACCACTGCTCTGGCTTTTTTCCCTGTTAGCCATCAGCATGGTCACCGCTGTCGAGCTAATAGCAGAGCCAGCGGAACAGCGTCGTGACTCTCTACCGGACCCATTAAGGGCGGGCTGGCAGGGGAAGAAGGTCTGCGAGCAACTTCATGAGTCAATCGACATGCGGGTTTTGAGATGCACTTTCGCGCCGGGTGTTGGGCACGAACGGCATTTTCACGCAGCGCATTACGGCTATGCACTCTCGGGAGGGACCATGAAAATTACTGACGGTAACAGCACACGAACTGTCGAATTACAAACAGGCAGCGATTTTTATAGCGGTGGCATCGACTGGCATACCGTCATCAATATCGGCAAAACCCCGGTGCAATATCTGATTATCGAGCCCCTGTCATAGCAGGGGCTCATTAGATCCGGTAACTGGATGACTAGTTAACCATCATGATTGAGCGGTGCAGATCAACCACACAAGTCGCGGGCTCACTTAATCCGGCATCTTGTAACGCAGATACGGTTGAACCGGTACGATTATTGTCCAAGACCTGCATCATGTCATCGGGTGTGCCAGTTACCATAGCCGCATAGTCAAAACCGGAAAAACCAAATCCCGGCATAAACACATAGCTGCCGACAGCGCCCTCTATCTCGGCATTCTGAGCTGCGTTAACCGCTTTACGATAGGCCATGGCATTTTTCATGGTGTTACCTTCCTTGAGTTTACACACCCTTATGTAAAGAGGTTTGACCGGAGCCGATGGCGCTTCCTCACCTGCCTGCTGCACGGACCAGGTGGTTGGCTTGGCACACGTTGCAAGCTTATTAATTTTTGCCGCAACTTTACCGCCATGCGCTCGCCATGCGACATCTGCATCGCCATAGTCGACCCAGGAAGGAAAGTAATTGACCCAGCGTACATCAACTTGATCGTAAGGCTGATTCACCGACACCGCCTCCCAAAGAAAAGACGTCATATTCAAATCATGCTTTTCTACGAGGGCCGCAAAATCCCCTGCCCCCAGTGCCGCCAGCTGATCCGCGGTTACCCCCTCGTTGAGGTTGCAGTCATAAATCTCCGCGACCTGCGGCATTGCCTCCTCATGGTGTGCTGCAACGACCGAGCCGGCCAATAAAAGGCAAGCGGCGCCTGTAAAAAATTTCTTCATGGTGAACTCCTGATTGTTTTCGTGACACTGAAAAAATGACTGGTTTCACGCCAGCACACCAACTAACCACGAAGCGGTCGAGCACCATCTGCTATTTCGCGCCTTTTTCCGACGAATTGATGCCGCGGTCTCTGTTTTACTACCGCTGTCACAATAAAAGTGAGGCGGATCCTAAAGATAAAAGGATTGGAGGGGTTGTTCGGCGGCTCGAACTAGACTGTTTTGCAAAGGAATTTAGCTGCACTAGACTCTGTGTCCAGTAACTCTTTTCAGGATAATAACGATGACTTTTCTCGATCTTGAGTTCTGGCAACGAAATCAATTCGCGCTTGGCTTGGTCGCTATTCTTATTGGCGCTGGCGCCTGGGGTATGGAGTTCGCGGGTACGGTTTATATCTGCCCCTATTGCAGGGTGCAGCGGACCGTAATTTTAATTCTGGGGATCATGATGATCCTGCCCTTCTCCCACCATTGGGTGATTAAGTACTTTGCCTCTGTTATCGGATTTCTGGGGGCAGTGGTTGCCGTTAATCAAAACTTTATGGGGTGGGTAAAAATATCGAAGGGCGAGTTCGCGTTTAATGAACAGCTTTACATTGACCCCTTTCTGCTCTCCAGCGGTTCACTATTCATTATTATTGGCCAGCTCTGGTTACTGTTAACCAAGAGGGGACCGACAACAAATTAATCACCGTGTAATCCCATCGGTATTTGCCGGCGAGCTCACGTATATCTGTTCCCGCCCCTTCTACTCTCTGCCGTCTTGGTCGCACAGGCGGAACATGTCCGTTTCAGCCGTGCTTGCCCGCTTCCCAGCCCCAATCCGATAACGTGCGCTCAGCAACCTTCGAGGGGTAATCTTCAAGCTCGGTAGCCATCGTGTCATTCCAGCGGTTGAGATAACCGAATAAACCAATGGCGGCAATTATTTCCACTATCTGCCCATCATCCCAATATCGCTTAAGTTCCGCGAAATCACTTGCATTGGTGTCATTGGGTAGTTGCCCTGCCTTGAAGGCGATATTCAGAGCAGCCCGCTCAGCATCTGAAAATAATGTGCTGGTACGGAAGTCCCAAAGCGCAGCTATTTTCTCATCGGAAGCCGAGTAGATGCTGCTTAGGTTAGCCATGTGAGATTGACAGTAGCGACAACCACTGGCTTGGCTGCTGATCAGCGAGACCAGCATTTTTGTTTCCTCCGGGACCGTGCCCTCATACAAGATAGCTTGGTTTAACGCAGCGAAGGCCTTTGCTATCGCCGGTCGCCTCGACATAGTCAACACGCTATTTGGGATGAACCGCCTTATCTCCAAGTAACGTTCGAGCATATGTTGGAGCTCAGCGTCTTCTATTTCTTCGCGAGGTAAAGGCGATAAATGAGCCATATTCGGACTCCTCTTAAACCAACTGGGACTATCAAGGTTTATTTTGCAACCTCATCGTATCGGGCTACTGCCGCCAGGCACATTTCGATCAACATCGGCGCAAGTTCTTGCGCTTCGATGGACTCCGGGCGGGTATGTACCCAGCCCAAATAAGTGAAACTTCGCGCAAGCAAAAACAATGGCAAGTTATCCAGCTCCTCTTGGGGTAACTCGCGAACCTCTTGGTAGGCACTAATTAAGGCCGCCTTAGCCAAGCCGTAATTTGGGTCGTCCTGTATAAAATAAAGCGCCGTCGCAATATCAAACAAGTACCATCCGAATCCTGCATCATCAAAATCAATAAGACGAATTTCCCCACCGGAAATCAGTATATTTTCAGGCACCAAGTCCGCATGGATCATGCCGAAGTGGGCCGACGTTTTAGGTAATTCAGAAAGTTTTTCTGCTACGGCTTCCCGGGCTCTAACAATGAGCTTACGCTCCTCGGGAGAGAGCGATGCCAGCTCCCAAAAACGGCCCCAGAACGGCATCTCCCCTACCAGACCAGCAGCATCCCATGCGTGGCGGGTGAATCCAGCCGGTGTACCCCAGGTAGTACTATGAATATGCAACTGTGCCATTGTCTTACCAATAACAGAGTAAATTTTTGTAATTTCTTCACCGTTTTCACCCAGCCCTTCCTCGACTGAGCCTAACTGATCGCCCTCAATCCAATGAAGAATATCCACCTGTCTTGGCGCATCGAGGCTAGCATGGGATGTCGTTACGACAACGCTATCGCTCTGGGATAGAAGGAAGGTTGGCACGTTTATACCGGCTTCTTGCAACGCTTTCATCCAAACAAACTCAGAATTAAGTGCTGCATCCGAATGGTAGCCCGCGCGGTGCACTCGGAGCGCGAATAACTTGTCGTCCTCCGTTTGTAATCTATAAACAGCATTTTCTCGCTGCTTGATAAGACTTATAGACTTGGCACGAAGCCCCCAAGAAGCTGTGGCCTGTAACGCAAGCTCTCGCAAGCTCGCTGAGCGCTCATCCGCCGCGGGATTAGCATCTTCGCTGCTCATTTCAAAACGCCGTCGCGATGCACTTCAACGAGGACCTCGTCCAGCGTTTCAAGCAATTGGTCTGCGTTGCTCTTTGAGAATATGACGGGTGGACGTATCTTTAAGATGTTGTCAAAACGCCCGATCTTACTAATTAAAATTCTCCGATCCTTCATCTTATTGACGACCAGTCGAGCCGTCTCGGTCGCGGGCCGCTTGGTACTCTTGTCGCATACGAGCTCAGCACCGATAAATAAACCCGGGCCGCGCACGTCACCCACAATGTCGTGCCGCTGCTGTAACACACGCAGGCCGCTGCGCAAGTATGCGCCTACTTCTGCCGCATTTTTAACAAGCTGCTCCTCTTGTATGACATCAAGAACCGCCTGCGCCACCGCACACGACACCGGGTTGCCGCCAAAAGTATTGAAGTACATGACGTCCCCTCTGAAAGCATCAACCAAATCGGTGGGGGCAACGACGCCCGCTACAGGGTGTCCATTCCCCATCGGCTTTCCCAGTGTCACGATATCCGGTATCACTCTGGCGTATTCGTATCCCCACATATTCCCGGTACGGCCGAAACCAGACTGCACCTCGTCAAAGATCACAAGACCACCTCGCGCCCGCACCCGATCAACGACGCCCTGCAAATAGCCCGGCGGAGCCGTTGGCACACCTTCATTGGCAAAAATCGGGCAGAGCAGAACGGCAGCCACACCTAACCCTTCCTCTTCAAGCTCGGCGATAGCACGGTCTAGTGAAGCAAGGTAGCGGTCACAAAGATCATTCGCGTCCCATTCCATTGGCGGACGATACGTGTCGGGGAAAGGAACTGACTTGACGTGCGGGCCTCTGGGCTTACCTCCGTTGAACAACGTGGCTAGTTGATCAACGGCGGCGGTATTACCGTGATAGGTTTCGTCAGTACAAATAACACCCAACGAACCGGTCGCTTGTCGCGCAATGCGCAGTGCCAAATCGTTTGCCTCACTCCCGGTGCAGGTAAACATCACACTTGAGAGCGAAGAACACATAGTGTTGGTCAGGCTCTCTGCGTAATCCAAGATTGCGTGGTGCAGATAGCGGGTGTGAATATTCAGTGTAGAAGCTTGCCGAGTAAGCGCGGCGACCACCTTGGGATGACAATGGCCCACATTAGGCACATTGTTGTAAACGTCCAAGTATTGATTGCCTTCGGCATCATAGAGATAAACACCCTCTCCGCGCACAAGGTGTAGAGGTGTATCGTAGAACAGAGGGGCGTTTTTACCGAGGAGCCGCTCTCTTCGTGACAAGAAATCCGCAAGAGCAGCTTGTTCGCTATTACTTCCCTTCTGAGGGTCCATCATCCCTGGCCATGCTCTTCATAAAAAGCGCGGAGCACCACGGGGCTTTCTGGAAGCGTGGAACCACCATCAACTATGATCGTTTGACCTGTAATGTAGGAAGCTTGATCACTGGCGAGAAAAAGCATGGTGTAGGCAATGTCCTCGGGTACGCCTATTTTTCCTATCGGAATCAGCGATGCCATTTCTTTCAGCTCTTCTTCATCAGCAAGAAGACCCATCGCCTGGGTCATGATGTAACCAGGCTCAACACCATTGACGGTAATGTTCTCGCGGGCCAGCTCCAAAGCGGCGGTGCGAATAAACGCATTCATCCCGCCTTTTGACGCGGCATAGTTTGAGGTGCCGGGCATGGCGACGGTGGGGCCGGTGACCGACGAGGTAAAAATAATTCGGCCCCCGCCCTGCGCTCTGAAAAATGGTAGCGCCGCCTGAGTCAGCCAAAAACCCGCCTTCATGTTCACCGCCAAAGTTTGGTCCAGCACATCATCCGGCATCTCAGCTACGCTGTGTATAGGAAAGATTGCGGCGTTGTGGATAGCAATATCAAGGCGCCCCCAACGCTCAGCAGTCTCAGCCACCATCCGCTCTATTTCAGTTCGCCGCCCAACGTCACACTGAACAAGCATGGCCTCCCCACCTGCCGAGCAAATATCGTCAACGGTTTGCTGACCGTTATCTGCCGAGCGAGTAGCAACAACGACCTTGGCCCCAGATTGAGCAAACACCTTGGCTATGCCTTCCCCAATACCCTGACCGGCACCTGTCACAATCGCAACTCGGTCACGCAGATCCACATTCATCGTCTCAAACTCCTCACCCGGGCTTGCTATCTTTTTGAGCACGAGCCAAAACCAAAAAGAGGCCCAGGCTCACCACCAAGGCCACGGTCGACGCTGCGTTAATGCGGGAGTAGTCGCCATCGCTAATCAGACCTGCCGCGATTGACGGGCCCAGCGCGGCACCAAGTCCCTGCAGCGCGGTCATGACGACAATAAACTTACCCTTTGAATCTAAGTGCGCGATGACGCCAAGCTGATAAGAGGTCGCCATGACATAAAGACCCTGATAAGCACACGCACCCGCATAGAAAGACCATGAGGAGAACTGACCGACTAAAACCCAAAGCACCCAAAGCTGACCTAGCAGCGCAAGGAGTAGAGGAAGAAAACGTCCAAAGCGCTGCGCCGCGCCCGCTGCCAGAAGCGCACCAAATATCGCGGCGAGCTGGGATATTCCTAGCGCATAGCCTATGGTGCTGTCCTCAAGGCCCGCTTGCATCCCCATGCGCTCGATAAAGCCCCAAAAGCCAAATACCGCGAGGTAGTAAACAAAGCCGCCAAATAGCCCAAAGTAGAGCGCTATCGGGACTGGCTCAGAAGAAGGATCAACTTGGTCAGGGAAGTCGGAGTGGGAATTAATGACGCCTCTCCGGGGAAATCGCGGCAGAAAAACCATCGTTACCACTGCTAAACCAGCCATCAGGTAAAAGAGCGTATGAACGCCAGACACCGCCATCAAAGCAGGGGCTCCGGCGAACAAAATCCCCATGACCAGCCCCTGAACCGCCTGCGCGATACCAAAGGCACGATCAGGCTCTCGATTATCGCCTAGGGCAGCGACAATGATGGCAAATACCCCTCCCCCAACAAACCCCGATAGAAAGCGGAGTGCCAAGATGCCGGTATGGCCCTCTGCGAGAGAACTTCCAAAATTCAACGCCGCATAGGCGGCCAACCCCGCCAACAGTGCAACCCGCCAAGTGACCGACCGCACCCAAAAAGCTGCTGTGAGCAGGCCTAGCACCAGTCCAATGCCCTCGGCCGTCGCTATTGCACCGGCCTGTTGCTCAGTGAATCCGTAGCTATCTACCAACCCCCCCACAATAAGCGGCATGAGAATGATAGCGGCTGGCCCCACCGGGTAGATGGCGGAAATGAGTGTCGTTTGGCCAAGGCCATGGTTGACTTCGTCACTGTGTGGCATGTGCTGATTCCAAGCTGTCGATCGAGAGCTGACAAAAAACTGCCAATGCCAATCGCGACAACCCTATTGGTTGTTGGCACCAATTTGAGCTTGCTAAACGGTAACGTGTTACTTAATATTTGTCGAGTAGCCGCGAGCAGTATCAGATTTATAACCGCGCAAGACATGACTATAAAGTTTTTTTGCCCTCGATGGCTTGCCGCCGAGAGGCGCGACCAACCGGGGAGTAACGCCATGAAAGACGCATTTGCCAAGCTCAGCTCACGAGCCTCTCAACGCTTCACGCTTAGTCTTCTAGCCATAGCCGTGGCCGCGACTTCAGAAGCCGCAGTGCTTGAAGAAGTAGTGGTCACTGCCCAGAAAAGAGAACAAAATTTGCAGGACGTGGGCGTATCAGTGACCGCTTACTCGGGCGACCAAATGAAAGCACTGGGAGTAACCAACACCACGGAAATAACGGAGCAAGTGGCTGGCCTTCAAATGACGAGCTTTTCGCCCAACCTGGTCACCTTCAATATCCGCGGCGTCTCTCAGAACAACTTCACCGACAATAACGAAGCCCCCGTTGCTGTTTATATCGACGATGCCTATGTCGCGAGCATGAATGCCATCAGCGGCCAACTGTTTGATATTGACCGTGTTGAAGTTCTGCGGGGACCCCAAGGAACCTTGTTTGGTCGAAATGCAACTGGCGGCGTGATTCACTACGTTACCAGAGGCGCTAGCGACGACGAGTTTAATGGCTATGTCGAGGGCACCTACTCGGATTACTCAAAATACAGTATTGAAGGCGCCTTTGGCGGCTCGATTTCCGATAGCGTGCGCTTTCGTGTTGCCGCCCGCCAAGAAGAGTCTGACGGCTACATTGAGTCAAACACGTATCCGCAAGAGCTCACCGTCGTGCCGGTGACCGTGTTGCCCCCCGCCAGCGGTCAGGATCTTGGTGGTTCGGACGGCTACGCTTTGCGCGCCGCATTAGAATTTGACTTGTCCGACAGGGCAACCCTGTCCTTGAGTGCAAAGTACTCCGAGGACAGCAACGTCCCCACAGGTGGATACATCTTCCTGCCGTACGGTGATCCCAGCATTCCCGCTACTGACCCGGCGGATCCAAACGCGTATGTGCCACCGGAATTCACTGCGTTTGTCACTGATGTTATTGGCGCCCCAGCGGGCGCGACACCGGCGATCTTTTTCTGCAATGATCAGATCAACTGCTTTACGCCCGTAGATGCAGCCGGACGAACGACGTACGCTGGCGATTCCCCCACGCCGTTCAAGCATTACTCTGACTACCCGGGCTACATGGATCGGGACACGACCAATCTGACTGCGCGTCTAGATTGGGAGCTTGGTAATGGCATGGAATTAGTTTCGATTACCAACTACTCAGCGACCGATAAGTTTTATACAGAAGACGGTGATGGCATCCCGGCACCTATCATTGAATTCACTACGATCGCTGACTTTTCTCAGTTTTCTCAGGAAATTCGACTTTCGGGTGAGACCGATCGGATGCGATGGACCGCTGGAGCTTACTTCCTCGATATGGAAACCGATGCCGATGTGGTAACAGCAGGCGCACCCGTTGGCGGCGTTGCCGCAGAGCTGGGCTTTTTTGACGGCGCCGGGAACAATCTGGCAGTCAACGCCCGGGTAGCTCAGGACTACCTGCTTGAGTCCCAAAACTGGTCTGTGTTCGGGCAGGTAGAGTTTGATCTTACCGAAGCGCTCACATTGATAGGTGGCTATCGATATTCGCAGGACGATAAAGAACTCGACTTCATCACAACATTTGAGGCAGATGCCTTAATCACTGACGTTGGCTCGGGTGCGACTGACGGCACGCCAGTCACCGTCGAAACCCTCAACCTTGCGAATGCCGTCGCCGCCGCTGGTGGCGGTGATCCGCAGGACGAAGTAGATTACGGCGACTACGCCGCGCGACTGCAGCTCGATTATAGAATGAGCGATGACACACTACTTTTTGCTTCTTATAACCGGGGCATCAAGGGGGGTAATTTCGCTCCGTCTGCAAACGTAACGCTTGCTCAAATACGTCATGAAGAAGAAGTACTTGATGCATTTGAAATCGGGGTAAAAACCGAGTTCCTTGATGGCAGAGCTCGCCTGAATGCGACCGCGTTCTACTATGACTATAGTGATTATCAAGCCTTTACCTTCTCGGGAGGTACGCCAAGCGTTAGCAATGCGCAAGCTGAAAACCAGGGCGGAGAAATTGAACTCACCCTGATGCCAACACCCAATTGGGACATTCTTCTCGGCCTCTCCCTGCAGGATTCGACCGTGGATAATGTGGAAACGCCCCAGGCCCAAGGCACACCTGTCGGCTTTTCTGTTGACTGGCCAATCGATTACCTCGATGGCATGGAGCTGCCCAACGCACCCGATGTCAGCTTCAACTACCTAGTCCGCTATAACTTTGATATCGGCCAGGGTAACTTGGCGTTCCAGCTCGATGGCGCCTACTATGGCGATCAGTATCTCGAAGCGACCAACGGCGCAGCAGCGTTCCAAGCGTCGTACAACGTCGCGAACGTCAGCGCGACCTTTGCGACCGAGAGCTGGAGCCTACGAGCTTGGGTCAAGAACGTGGGTGATGAGGAGTACAAGCAATACGCACTCGACCTTGGCTTTCTCGGCGGAACTGCTGTCTACGGACCTCCACAGTGGTGGGGCGTGACTGGCACTTACAACTTCTAGGCGATCAGCATGGCGGTTGATGCCAAAAATGGAGGACGTGAAGTCCTCCATTTTTTTTTGCAGCGCTCTCGGGCTTGGTTCTGCTGTCTAGCCTTTAGCCCTTTGATGGCGGGCTGTCAGTCCGACGAGGTTGCGGTAGACAGTGCTACACAATCCACAGAGGAATCAAAGCCCAACGTGCTATTAATCGTCGTCGACGACGTTGGCTTTTCTGATCTGGGCTTTTTTGGCAGCGAAATTCCGACGCCCACTTTGGATGCTCTTGCTGCTGATGGAGTCACCTTCAGTAATTTTCATGTGGCACCCACCTGTTCTCCCACCCGCTCCATGTTGCTCTCTGGTGTGGACAGTCATCTAGCGGGTCTTGGCAATATGTTTGAGGAGCTCGCTCCTAATCAAAAGGGCAAACCCGGTTACGAAGGCTATTTACACGAGCGCGTTGCTCCACTACCCGCACTTTTTCAGGATGCGGGTTACCAAACCTACATGAGCGGAAAATGGCACCTGGGCTTAGAGGACGATCAAGCGCCGACGCAGCGTGGCTTTGATAAAGCCTTTGCGCTTCTGGAGGGTGGCGCCGGTCATTTTTCTGACATGCAATCCCTCTGGCAGACCGAAATAGGCAATCGGGGAAAGGCGAAGTATCGGGAGAACGGCGAAATCCTAGAGGCCTTGCCCGAGACATTTGACTATTCGAGTCAATTTTATGTCGACAAGCTCATGGAGTATTTGGAGAACGGCTCCAGTGATGACGCTGGCTCAAGTTCCCCTTTTTTCGCCTATCTCGCATTCACCGCGCCTCATTGGCCTTTGCAAGCACCACCAGAGGCTATCGCAAGACATAAAGGCAAGTATGACGCAGGGTATGAAGTACTCGCCGAGCAAAGATTGGGCCGTCAAAAAGCTCTCGGGATCATGCCCGCCTCGACAGCCCTTAGTCCAAGACCACCCGATGCTCCGGCGTGGGCAGACTTAACTACCGAACAACGAGCACTCTCTGCGCGTCGCATGGAGATTTACGCGGCCATGATTGATGAAATCGACCGGCAGCTGGAGCGTCTGATTGACTTCTTGAGGGCCAAACAACTTCTGGACAACACCATCATCGTTTTCCTCTCGGATAACGGTGCCGAGGGTCATAGTTTGGATGCGTTATTTCCTGAGGCGGTTTTTCCAAAAGCCCGGGAGTGGGTGCTGGGCACCTTTCAGTACGATCTTGACTCACTCGGCTCAGCCGACTCCTATGTCCTCTACGGACCTGGCTGGGGCTGGGCGGCCACATCAGCCTTTCGCGGTTATAAAGCCTACGTCACCCAGGGGGGAACCCGCGTCCCTGCTTTCATAAGTTTTCCAAAGCGCCTGGCAAGCGGGGTAAGACGCCCCGAGCTAGTCAGCGTTAAAGACATTGCTCCTACCCTGCTGGAACTTGCGGACATACCCAATCCCGAAGGCTCATTTCGCGGCAGAGCGGTAGAGCGCATCACGGGCGAGTCGATGATTCCGCTGCTTCAGGAGCAGTCGGTCGAGGCCCGGACATCGTCGCAAACTCGGGTCCTTGGTTATGAGCTTTTTGGCAAGCGCAGCTTGCGCCAAGGTCAATGGAGTGCTGTGGAAATGTACAAACCCCAAGGGTCGGGGGAATGGCAGCTATACGACCTGGAGACAGACCTGGCTGAGCAAAACGATCTTGCCCTAACCAACCCCGACAAACTTAACGAGCTCATCCTGCTGTGGCAGGACTACGCTGCGATCAACAAAGTGGTCATCCCCGACTGGAACAGCGGCTATTAAGATGGGGGTGCTTTTTAACTGGAAGATTGGTGCCGGAGATAGGAGTCGAACCTACGACCTTCTCATTACGAATGAGCTGCTCTACCAACTGAGCTACACCGGCATGGGTCGCGAATGGTAAGGATTTCCGGCGACGGTCTCAAGGCCCTAGGATAACTTCCCTCAGGCCGACACCACTGGATCTAAAGGGGCGCACAGCGCCTGAGCACGGCTAGGGCGAAATGACGAGCTTCGGCTGTCGATCCGCTCGATAGATACCCCAGTGTTTTTCCGGCTCTAGCGGATGATCAGACCCCTTCCAGTTCTCATCAAAGGCCTCAAACAGATAGACCAGAATTTCCCGATCCCGCGCCCACCCAAGTAGCTCCTTAACGTACTGCTGCTGGTAATGCTCGCTCACGTTTTCAGGCGGGATGCCGCGGCCGTCTGATGCTGTCGCCCAACCCGCTTCGGTAATGATGATCTGTTTGTCGGGATGACGCTCACGAACCGCTTCATAATTGGCCTGGGTATACGCCAAGGCCTCCTGAGCCGTCTTGTACTCCCAGACGGGGTAGGTATGAATAGCAATAAGATCCACGTGCGGCACCAATGCATCGAGCTTGCCCAGCCAGGGCACATAGTTTTCGCAGAAGGTGACCGGCTGCTTGATATGTTTTTTCAGGAAATCCACGTAATCGATGACCGACTCGACAGAAACCAAATGGTCAGTCCAGTCAACCGTCGCCTCGTTCCCGGCTGAAACCACATCGACAATGGCCGGGTACCGATTAGCCCACTCGGCCGCCCGCGCGATTTCCTCTTGATTATGTCGCTTATTCGCCTTGAGAACCCGAGAGGGGTACTCACCTCCCCAGGGACACTCGGGATTGCTCTGTTCAGCGCCAATATAAGCGCCAAGCATCACCTTGAAGTCGAGATTTTGCTCGTCGATCACCTCGAGAACTCGCTGCGAATGGAGATCACACGCATAGAGACGAAGTGCCTTCCATCTCCCCTCCAGCAACGCAAGATCGCTGGCTATCTGCTCCTTCGAAGGGAAAAGGCCGGTATCCGGGCTCTGTCCGTCTCTGAAGCCGGAATAACAGATGGCCGATTTATAGGCGAGTGTGGCGTCCTGTTTCATGACACCTTGGCGTATTTAAACTGCTCGTCTTTATCCCAAAGGCCCCAGTGAGCACCGACATCTCCCTCACCGCCTTCGCCAGCCACTTTCCAAGCCTCATCGAAGGAAGAAAAATAAAACATCTCGATGTCTTCGCTGGCAGCCCACTCCATGGCGCGCAGGAAATATAAATAAGCACCCTGTGGCGAGGACTCAGCACCGTAAAAGTTGCCGCCGGCACTGGGCCAACCGGTCTCGGAAATAATGACGCGCTTACCCTCAGCGACGCGCTGTACGCGACGATACATGTCCTGCATGTACAAAATGGCGTAGGGATGAGCGCAGCCTTCCCAGAAGGGGTAACAGTTGGTAAGCAACACATCGCAGGCTTGCGTAACCCTGGGGCGATCCTCGAACTCATAGTAAGCATCGACGTAGCCCATGGGAATATGCGCTGGCAAGCGATCCCGAGTCTCCTGCATAAACGCCAACAGCTGGTCTTCTGTCAGGTCATCGCGATAGAGGGCTTCATTACCTACCGCGGCTACATCGACAGCACCCTGCTCGGCCAAGGCAATTAGGTTATCGATCTCGATACGGTTCTTTTTGTCGTCCCTGCCCAACCAAGCGCCGACCAGCGTGTTCAACCCCTGCTCCTTGGCAACGAGGGGAATCAGGTCGTTTCCTTCGGTCGTTGAGAACGAGCGAACCCAATTAAAGTGTCGTGACAGGACGGTCATCCGACGCTCTATTTGGCCTCGACTCAACGGGTCACCTGGCTTCTGGCCTTCGCCATAAGCACTAAAAGAGATGCCATGCATTTTCTGATCCAACAGCACCCGTACCCGCTCATCGAGTGGGGTTTGTTCCACCGAGTGGCTCGTTGGATTGAGAAGATGATGATGCTTCCCGTGTCTCGCTGACATAATCGAATGTGTCCTTAAAAGATAGGCATAATTGAGTGACGCAGGAATGGTACCGAGGGCGTCATATTTTAATAGCAGGAATACGACAAGGCGCGCATTTGTCTGGATAAACCGGAAGCCATGACGTATCGACAAAGCCTTGGCTGGCTTAGGATGGTGGGCGTTTGACTGAGCGTAAAATGCCGCACCAAATTGGTACGGCGTTAAGAGGCATCATAAAGAGTTGCACCATAAAGAAATGACACCGTAGCGTGACGCGACAGCACCGATGGCCAGAGGCACCTCACGGAGCACCGCACCGAGTAACAGGGCAGCTAACACCCGCCCTCCTGTCGTCGCCACCAAACTATTGTCATGAGTAGTATTTGACCGAAAGAAAAAACCTATGACACGCAAAG
>Ga0255770_10002734_pt1 | contig 15576 bp, 11 predicted proteins | sample 071ome_22_FD_179968 | JGI IMG/M metagenome (GOLD analysis project Ga0255770, IMG submission 179968) | Coastal salt marsh microbial communities from the Groves Creek Marsh, Skidaway Island, Georgia - 071404AT metaG (version 2) | ecosystem: Environmental > Aquatic > Marine > Intertidal zone >... | reverse complement strand
TTTACAAAGGCATGTTGTTAGCGAGTCAGGTCGGGGAGTACTTCGACGATCTGGCGCATCCAGATTTTAAGTCTTGTCTTGCGTTGGTACATCAGCGGTTTTCGACGAACACGTTTCCCAGTTGGGAGCTCGCTCATCCATTCAGAATGATTGGCCATAACGGTGAAATAAATACGTTACGGGGTAATCTGAATTGGATGAAGGCGCGTCAACAGGCGTTATCTTCACCTATCTTGGGTGATGATCTTGACAAGTTATGGCCGTTGATCGATGAAGGTCAGTCCGATTCAGCGTGTTTTGATAACGCGCTCGAGCTCTTAGTTCTGGGCGGTTACTCCCCTGCGCAAGCAATGATGCTTTTGATTCCCGAGGCATGGTCGGGTAACGCACTAATGAGCGAAGCTCGACGAGATTTCTTTGAATTTCACGCTCCAATGATGGAGCCCTGGGACGGCCCAGCCGCAGTTGCGTTCACTGATGGCGTTCAAATCGGAGCAACACTGGATCGAAATGGTTTGCGGCCCGCGCGATATGTCGTGACTAAAGACGATCGAGTGATCATGGCATCTGAGGTGGGCGTTTTGCCGGTTGATGAAAAAGATATTGCCCACAAGTGGCGCTTGGAACCAGGCAAGATGTTGCTCATTGATACCACACAGGGCAGGATCATTGGTGACGAGGAAATCAAAGAATCGTTGATCGCGAAGCGAGATTACGGGGCAATGCTCGCCGATTCGAAGCTTGTTCTTGCAGATTTGAAGCCGGCGGGGTCAGAGGAAGGCAAAACCAACCCACGCGAGCTACTGGATGTGCAGCAGGCATTTGGTTTCACGCAAGAGGATATGAAATTCATCCTTCAACCGATGGCGTCTCTTGGGCAAGAGGGCACAGGATCGATGGGTAACGACTCCCCGTTGGCTGTGCTTTCCGACAAAAATAAATCGCTCTACAACTACTTCAAGCAGTTGTTCGCCCAGGTCACTAATCCCCCGGTTGATCCAATTCGTGAAGAGTTGGTGATGTCGTTGATTTCTTATGTTGGTCCGAAACCCAATTTATTGGGCGTTGATTATTCGACGATTACGAAGAGATTAGAGATCCCTCAACCGGTTCTCGGCGTCGAGGATTACGACCGAATACGTAATATCGTTGAGGTCTCAGGCGGAGTTTTTGATAGTGAAATCATAGACACCACGTTTGTCGTTGCCGAGGGTGTCGAAGGTCTTCGTCGAGCGATGAGCGATATTCAGGCCCGGGCGGAACAAGCGGTTTCCGAGGGAAAGACCATACTGATTTTGTCTGATGAAGGTGTGAACGCTGAGCGAGCAGCGATACCCGCGTTACTCGCGACAGGTGGCGTTCACCATCATTTAGTACGTCAAGGGTTGCGCACAAAGACGGGACTTGTGGTCTGCACTGGATCAGCGAGAGAAGTACATCATTTTGCCCTACTAGCCGGATATGGAGCCGAAGCGATTCACCCGTGGCTGACGTTTATGACCTTAGATACGATGGTCGATAAAGAGCTCGGTATGGACCGCGTTGATGCCCATAAAAACTATGTCAAGGCAGTTGGCAAAGGGCTGAATAAAATCATGTCCAAGATGGGTATATCGACATACCAATCTTATTGTGGAGCTCAGATATTTGAGGCGATCGGGCTTAACACGAAGTTTATAGATGCATATTTCACGGGAACTGCGTCAAATGTTGAAGGCATTGGGTTAGAGGAAGTCGCGCTTGAAGCGATTAACGAGCACGCGAGGGCCTACAGCGAAAAAGACCCAACACTGGTGAGCTCACTAGACGCTGGCGGAGAGTATGCGTTTCGTGTTCGCGGGGAGGCGCATATGTGGACTCCTGACTCTATCGCAAAGCTTCAGCGTGCAGCTCGTACGAACCGTTATGAAACGTACAAGGAGTACGCTGATCTGATCAACGAACAAAGTCGCCGTCATATGACTTTGAGAGGACTCTTTAAAATCAAATCTGCTGGTCCAGCAGTTCCGTTGGACGAGGTTGAGCCGTGGACGGACATTGTTAAACGGTTCGCTACCGGAGCTATGTCGCTTGGTTCGATTTCAACAGAGGCTCATTCGACTCTAGCGATTGCGATGAACCGAATCGGTGGGAAATCGAATACGGGTGAGGGCGGTGAGGACCCTGGTCGATTCGTCCCAGTCAAGACCGCATCCAGTATTAAAAATGTGTTGGGTTCAGTGGTCGTCACTGACGTCGATCTTCAGGCTGGAGATACGTTGAGGTCGCGAATCAAACAAGTCGCGTCAGGTAGATTTGGTGTGACCGCGGAGTATTTGGCCAATGCGGATCAAATACAAATCAAGGTGGCCCAGGGTGCGAAGCCTGGAGAGGGCGGGCAGCTCCCGGGACATAAGGTGTCGCAATATATCGCAAAGCTACGTTTCTCAGTTCCTGGGGTGGGACTTATCTCTCCACCGCCGCATCATGATATTTATTCAATTGAGGATTTGGCGCAGCTGATTCATGATCTCAAGAATGCCAACCCCGATGCCTCGATCAGTGTGAAACTGGTATCTGAAATTGGTGTTGGTACGGTTGCTGCTGGCGTTTCGAAAGCAAAATCTGATCATGTCGTGATTGCTGGATACGACGGTGGGACAGGAGCGTCTCCTTTATCCTCAATCAAACATGCTGGGGCTCCATGGGAGCTCGGTTTGTCGGAGACACAACAGACGCTTGTTCTGAACCAGCTTCGTGGTCGTATCGTGGTTCAGGTGGACGGACAAATGAAAACCGGTCGAGACGTCGTGATTGGTGCCCTACTCGGGGCCGATGAGTTCGGTTTCGCAACTGCGCCACTCGTGGTTGAGGGTTGCATCATGATGAGAAAGTGCCACTTGAACACGTGTCCCGTTGGGATTGCGACTCAGGACCCAGCGCTTAGGAAGAAATTCTCTGGAAAACCCGAACACGTCATCAATTACTTTCATTTTGTTGCTCAAGAAATTCGTGAATTGATGGCGGAGATGGGGGTCAGGAAGCTCGATGAAATTATCGGTCGATCAGATCTTTTAGATATGCGAGCTGGGGTTGATCACTGGAAAGCTAAGGGTCTAGACTTTACGAAGATTTTCCACCGCCCTGACATGCCTGACGATGTTGCTCGACGTCATTCAGAGGTGCAGGATCACGGACTTGAGAAGGCTCTGGATAACGCGCTTATTAAAGAGGCGATGCCTGCGCTTGAGAAGCAGCAGCCTGTCGTGATTGAGTCGAAAGTCATCAACGTCAATAGGAGCGTTGGAGGAATGCTATCCAACCAAGTGGCGCGTCGATATGGGCACCAAGGATTACCCGATGAGACCATTACCGTGAACCTTGAGGGAACTGGCGGACAGAGCTTCGGCGTGTTTCTGGCCAGAGGCATCACTTTCGATTTGCGTGGCGATGCGAATGATTATGTGGGTAAGGGCTTGTCAGGAGGTCGCATTATTATCAGACCGTCATCAACCTTTACTGGAGAGGCAAGACGCAACATCATCGTCGGTAATACTGTCCTCTATGGGGCGGTCGAGGGTGAGGCTTTCTTTTCCGGTGTTGCAGGAGAGCGATTTGCTGTGAGAAACAGTGGTGCGACCGCGGTTGTCGAGGGAGTCGGAGACCACTGTTGTGAATACATGACAGGCGGCACGGTCGTCGTGCTTGGTGATACAGGCCGTAACTTTGCAGCTGGAATGAGTGGGGGTGTTGCTTACGTTTACGCTCCAAAGGGTGATTTTGATCGACGATGTAATCATTCGATGGTCGCTCTTGAGTCAGTGTTGCCTGAAAGTGAACAAACTGGCGCACCAATGCACAAAGGTATGACAGATGAGAGTCTACTTAAAGGTCTTGTGACCCAACATTTCATTCGAACAAATAGCCAGGTTGCGGAAGAAATTCTACAAAACTGGGAGGATGCGAGATCCAAGTTTGTCAAAGTCTTCCCGCATGAGTATCGACGTGCGTTGAATGAAATGGCTGAGCAGAATCAACAGGAGGCAGCATAATGGGAAAGCCAACGGGTTTTTTAGAAGAAACACGGGTAAACGAGTCAACATTACCGGTTGAGAGTCGAGTTAAAAATTACGAAGAATTCGTTGTCACTCACTCCGATGAGGAGGCTTCTCGACAGGGCTCTCGCTGTATGGACTGTGGTATTCCATTCTGTCAAAACGGTTGCCCGGTCAATAACATCATTCCTGACTGGAATGATCTCGTGTATCGAAAAAATTGGCAGTTGGCGTTGCAAACACTTCACTCAACGAATAATTTTCCAGAGTTTACCGGTCGTATCTGCCCAGCGCCCTGTGAAGCATCCTGCACGTTAAATATTAACGACTCCGCCGTTGCGATTAAGTCGATCGAGCATGCGATTGTTGACAAGGGATGGTCTGAAGGATGGATCGCGCCACAACCGGCTCAGCACAAATCGGGCAAGCGCGTCGCAGTGGTTGGCTCTGGCCCAGCCGGCCTCGCTTGCGCGCAGCAGTTGGCGAGAGCGGGTCATGACGTGGTTGTTTTTGAGAAAAATGATCGTATCGGAGGGTTATTAAGATACGGGATCCCCGACTTCAAGATGGAGAAGAGCCATATTGATCGACGGATCACCCAAATGGAATCAGAGGGTGTTGAGTTTCGTACCAGCACATGTGTTGGATCTCTTGGTAAGCAAATCCCAGGAGTGAATAATTTGTCACAGAATGTGGTGACGCACAGCGAGCTTCTTTCGGATTTCGACGCGGTTGCTCTCACCGGAGGGTCTGAGGTGCCAAGAGATCTTCCGGTTCCAGGCAGAGAGTTAAATGGGGTTCATTACGCCATGGAATTCCTACCCCAACAGAATCGAGTTGTTGCAGGTGACTTGTTAGATAATCAAATAATGGCGACGGGAAAGCACGTCGTCGTCATTGGTGGTGGGGATACAGGGTCAGATTGCGTTGGGACTTCCAACCGACATGGCGCTGCTTCCGTCACTCAGTTTGAGCTAATGCCAATGCCCCCGGAGGAGGAAGATCGACCGCTGACCTGGCCAGATTGGCCGATCAAGTTACGAACGTCCTCTTCACATGATGAGGGTTGTGAGCGTGATTGGTCTGTTACGACCAAACGGTTCGAGGGCTCTAACGGAAAAGTTGAAAAATTGATTGCGGCGCGAGTTGAGTGGTCACGCAATCCTGATGGGCGGATGGAAATGAAGGAGATTCCTGACAGCGAATTTGAGATCAAAGCGGATCTTGTGTTGCTCGCGATGGGATTTGTTAATCCTGTTCATGAGGGGGTAGTTACAGAAATGGGAGTCGCGCTTGATGCTCGAGGCAATGTTCAGGCCAATACCGATGAATATAAAACCTCAAAAGACAAAGTGTTTGTCGCTGGTGACATGAGGCGTGGTCAATCTCTTGTTGTGTGGGCGATCAGGGAGGGTAGACAATGTGCCCGATCAATTGACGAATTTCTAATGGGTGCCTCCGAATTACCTCGGTAGTGGCACGAGACGTGTTTTGGTTGTAACAACATTACAAGAGGCCCAGGTTTGAGCGCGCTTCAAAATGACGTGTTCATAAAGGCGCTTCTCAGGCAGCCCATACCCTATACTCCCACGTGGATTATGCGACAGGCGGGTCGTTACTTGCCCGAGTATCGGCAGTCTCGTTCGCGGGCAGGGTCGTTTTTGGATTTGTGTAAAAACACAGATTTGGCGACAGAGGTGACCTTACAGCCACTTGCACGTTTTCGTCTCGATGCAGCGATTCTTTTCTCGGATATCCTAACGATTCCCGATGCCATGGGCCTTGGGTTGTACTTTGAGGAGGGAGAGGGCCCGAAATTCGAGCGACCACTCAGGGATGAGGCGCAAATCAATCAACTTTCAGCGGTTGATACTGGCGAGAAGCTCGGTTACGTCGTGAATGCTGTGAGTGGCATCAAGCGTGCACTCAGTGGGTCAGTGCCGCTTATAGGCTTTTCTGGTAGCCCATTCACACTCGCCTGTTACATGATAGAAGGTCGAGGCGGTACTGAATTTCATCGCGTCAAAAAAATGGCTTACGAGCGGCCTGATTTGTTTCAAACAATTTTAGATGTCACAACGGTCTCAGTAATAGGCTATCTGAATGCTCAAATTGAAGCCGGCGCGGATGCTGTGATGGTCTTTGACACCTGGGGCGGGTCTCTGTCAAACGGAGCTTTCAAAAGGTTTTCACTTGAAAATTTAAATCGTATTTGTGCGGGTCTTACGAGAGAGGTGAATGGTCAGAAAATCCCACGAATTGTATTCACCAAAGGGGGTGGCCAATGGTTGGAGGATTTAGCTGAAATCGATACCGATGGTTTGGGCCTAGACTGGACAACAGACATTGGTCGTGCGCGCGCGCGAGTCGGTCATAAGGTGGCATTACAAGGCAACATGGATCCAGCAATTCTCATGACTAACCCAGACGTCATTCGCCAGGAAGTTGCGAATATTTTGTCAACGTTTGGAAACGGAACCGGTCACGTATTCAATTTGGGTCATGGTGTATCTCAACATACACCCCCAGAGAATGTTGAGGCTTTAGTCGAAGCCGTACGCGAGTTAAGCCCTCAGTATCATCAGTCAACTTAAAGCCTCTGCCGTATTCCTAGGCCACTGATCTTTGTCTAGTGAGTCGATAGCTTGTTCAGACAAGCCACTGCGCCTAACACAGGTATATGAGATCCTCGCATAATGAGTTACGCGAAAATCCACCTCGATGTCCCACTGAATGGCCCGTTTGATTATCGGACGAACGGTTTGTCTGTCGTTAAGGGCTCGCTAGTCGAGGTTCCGTTTCGTAATAAAAAACAAGTGGGTATCGTTATTGATGTTTCTGAGAACACAAACGTGGAAACGCGAAGGATCAAGGGGATCAGCTCTATCATCGATGTGGCGCCTCTCTCGTCTGACTACATTACATTATGTCGCTTTGTTTCTGAGTATTACTGCTTTGAATTAGGGCGTTGTTTGTTTGTGGGCCTTCCACGTTCGATTCGTATGAATCGGCTTGGGAAAGAGTACTTGGAGAATGTGTATTCGCTCACCGTATCGGGTCGTTTGGAAATTGCTGGCACGTTGGATGCGAGGGCGCGTGGAAAGCGGCGCCTGTATGAACACCTTCTATCTAACGAGCAAACAGTCTTGGCTGATGCTCGTCGTATCTATTCGAATGCGTCGAAACAGTTAACCAATTGGATTCAATCTGGCTGGGTCAAGACAGAGCAGCGCAACCTTCGTGAATTCATGAAGGTTGATCGCGCAATATCTGTCACCCCGAAAAAACTGGGACTTACGGAGTCTCAAATTCGTTCGGTGGACTCCATTAGTCTCGATTTAAATGGCGCACACGTCTGGGTGTTACAAGGAGTGACGGGTAGCGGTAAGACCGAAGTGTATTTTGAATTGATGGAAAGAGCATTACAGTCAAAGAAGCAGGTTTTAATGTTAGTTCCCGAGATTAATTTGACACCACAGCTTAAGGATCGATTGCAGCGCCGATTTCCCTCTGAGAGGATCGTGACGCTCAATAGTAGTTTGGGGGACTCGAATCGGCTTATCGCTTGGGAGCAAGCACGTCACGGCGTGGCATCAATTATCCTTGGAACCCGATTGGCAGTATTTACGCCATTAAAACAATTAGGGCTGATCATCGTCGATGAAGAGCACGACACCTCTTATAAACAAATTGAGGGCGTACGTTATCATGCTCGCGATTTGGCGGTTTATCTGAGTCAACTAAAAAATATCCCTGTTGTTCTTGGCTCGGCAACACCGTCTCTGGAGACGTATCACAATGTCCTTCGAGAGCGTTATAAAAGAGCGGTGCTTTCCGATCGCCCTTTAGGCTCCTTGCCGACTATTGAGTTAATTCGAGTTTCTCGATCGGAGAGTCATACCCTGTCACCTCAGGTGATTCACGCGATGCAATCGAAAATTGATGATGGTGAGCAAGTACTGGTATTCATCAATCGACGTGGATACGCTCCAGCGTTATTTTGTTCGTCATGCCAGTGGAGCGTATCTTGCCACCGCTGTAGTGCGCTTTTGACACTGCATAAAAGGCCAGATCACGTGCGATGTCACCATTGTGGATATCAAGGCCGAGTGCCCAGTCGATGCGGTGAGTGTGGTAATCAGGATTTACACGATCTTGGACATGGTACGCAGCGATTAGAGGAGGAGGTCGCTGCTCAGTTCGGTCACGCGCGTGTTATTCGAGTGGACAGTGACAGCACGCGTCGGAAGGGCTCTTTCGAGGCAATGAGGCAGTCAATTGATCAGACTCAAGTTGATATCATCATCGGCACGCAAATGCTCTCGAAAGGCCATGACTTTTCCAACATCAATTTAGTCGTTATTTTGGGTGCTGATCAAGCGCTCTATAGCGGAGATTTCAGAGCGACCGAACGGCAATTTCAACAGATGCTGCAGGTGTCGGGTCGCGCTGGACGCGGATCGTCAAGGGGACAGGTTCTTTTGCAAACAGAGTTTCCAGACCATCCAATTTACCAACATCTCATTGGGCACTCATACGATGATTTTGCAATCGATGCGCTCAAAGAGCGCGAGTTGTCGGACTTCCCTCCGTATTCGTATCAAGCCATACTGCGAGCCTCCAGTCCTAGTTCTAATTCAGTGGAGAATTTCTTAAATCGTGCACGTTTGTGCGCACTCGACCTGAAATCAGAGGCAATAGATGTGTATGATGCGGTTCCTGCGCCGATTCATAAAATAGCAGGACTTATTCGGGGTCAATTATTGGTACAAAGTACACTAAGGAAACCTTTAAGAATATTTTTGAAGCGGTGGATGAAAGAGATCAGTAACTTGAACGAATCAGGAGTTAGATTCGTGCTCGATGTTGATCCGATTGATGTTTAGTGAGAGCTTCTCATCAAGCCGTTCAATAACGATGAAAATTAACGAAGTGGTGGTATGAATTACACGATACAGACCATCGATGCGATCAAGCAGAGCATACACGCCGCTCTGACACGGTCATCAATCGATATTCCTTTAGACAGAATTCTACTTGAGCGCCCCAGGTCAGCTGATCATGGCGACTACTCGTGTAACATCGCGATGCGAATCGCCAAAGAGTTAAAACGACCTCCCCGAGATATTGCGGGCGAAATTGTTAGCGCGGTCAAAGACGATCAGTTTCTAGCTAAAGTGGAAGTCGCTGGTCCTGGCTTCATTAATCTTTATCTCACGGCCACATGTCGCCAGGCGATCATCCCGGAGGTGTTGCAGTCCGGCGAGCGATACGGTGAGAGTGATGTTGGACGTGATCGCTCGGTTCAGGTGGAATTTGTTTCTGCCAACCCGACGGGCCCATTACATGTTGGCCATGGCCGCGGGGCTGCGTATGGAGACAGCATTGCAAGCTTGCTTGCCGCAACTGGTCATAAAGTGACTCGAGAGTATTACGTCAATGATGCTGGGCGACAGATGGACATTTTGTCAATCTCGTCTTGGTTAAGATATTTAGAACTCTTCGGGCATACGTTTGTTTTTCCTGAAAAGGGGTATCAAGGTGGTTACGTTCGCGACATGGCGGCAGCACTCAAAGAACAGCACGGAGATCGGTTCAATTTAGAGATTGAACAACTGAAGATGCGTTGGCCGTCAGTCGATGAACCTGAATTAGTGATTGATCAACTCATCGCGTTAGGTAAAGACGTGCTGGGAGAAGTTTACTCAGTCATTCATCGATCTGTTTTGGCCGAGCAACTCGCTGGGTGCAGGGAGGAATTGGAGAATTTCGGTGTTAATTTTGACAACTGGTTTTCGGAGCAAACGTTATTTGATTCGAAAAAGATTGAGCGCGTGATTTCTGAGTTGGATGCGAAGGGTTACTTATACACTGAGGCCGGCGCACGTTGGTTTCGGTCGACTCAGTTTGGTGACGAAAAAGACCGTGTCGTACAAAGAGAGAATGGAATTTTCACCTATTTTGCGTCTGATATTGCATATCATGTTGACAAGTTCGACAGGGGCTTCGATACGCTGATTAATATTTGGGGCGCAGATCATCATGGGTACATACCTCGAGTAAGGGCAGCGTTAGCCGCCATGGAGGTCATGGATCTAAATTCTGATCGATTAAAAGTCCCGCTCGTCCAGTTTGCTGTTCTCTATCGAGGTAAAGAGAAGCTGGCGATGTCGACACGGTCTGGAGAGTTTGTGACACTCGCGCAGCTTAGGGAAGACGTTGGTCGTGACGCCGCAAGGTTTTTTTATGTCTACCGCAAGAATGATCAACATCTCGATTTCGATCTTGATTTGGCGAAATCACAGAATAACGACAATCCGGTTTATTACATCCAGTATGCTCATGCGCGTTGCGCAAGCATTTTGGCCAAGTCAGAGATCGATGCCAAGACGCTCGTTGACGTGCAGCTTGAGGGATTAATATCCGAGGAAGAGACCCTATTGATGAGAGCCGTGGCAGATTTCCCGGGAACAGTTGCTTCCGCGGCGAGTGAGTTGGCGCCCCATATGATCGCTTTTTATCTCAAAGATCTCTCTGGGATTTTCCACACTTATTACAATGCCACACAAATATTGAAAGGTGATTCTGAATTGATTCACGCGAGACTTGCATTGGTACGATCGGTGAAACACGTCATACGCAATGGATTAGCGTTAATTGGTGTCGATGCGCCAGAACGCATGTAAAATCTATCGCTATGGCAAAGAGGGGAACACGATCCGCCGCAGGCAAGACAAAACGACGTTTGGGGTCGGGTATTTTGGTTGGAATACTCATCGGTGTCGCTGTCTCGATTGCCGTCGCGATCTACGTTAATCGAGCGGCCTTACAAATACAAGATAACAACGGTATTAGTGCACCGGAGAGATCAAGTGTCATTCAGGAGCAAGATGACGTCGAGTTCGATTTTTATAAATTGCTGCCGAGTGCCGATAGAAAAGATAACGCCTCACTAGAGGGTGACGATTCTGAACAATCAATTTCTGTTGAGGTTGTTTTCTTGCAAGTCGCAGCCTTGTCTAATGCGCAAGAAGCGGATAATTTAAAAGCGCGACTTGCATTGAACGGATTTGAGTCGCGCATACAGGTGACCGCGTTATCAGACGGGACGTTATTGCATCGTGTGCGATTGGGCCCCTACAGCACCCAACGTGAGATGGAGTTGGTTCGACAGAGGTTGCAGGAATTTAATTTTGAAACGACGGTCGTAAGAGTTAGTAATTAAAAAACATATGTTGTCACGGAGTATGTCAATGAAACAACTGTTGAAAGTCTTGATGGTTTTGGTGTTCACTTGGGCCTCCACCACGTTTGCCGAAAACCTGGTTGAGGGTAAAGACTACAAGGTCATTCGTTCCGATGGTGATCGTGGAGATGTCGTCCAAGTTTATGAGTTTTTTAACTATGCGTGCGGACACTGCTATGAGTTCCAGCCTTTGATTGAATCATGGGCACAAAATCCGCCGAAAGGCGTTCAGTTCAATTATATGCCTGCGGTATTCAACGAACGAATGATTCCTCTCGCTAAGCTTTATTTCACGTTAGAGGAGATGCAATTACTCAAGACCGTTCATCAAGAAGTCTATGATGCGATACACCGAAAGGGTGTTAATTTGATGACGGATAAAAAAATATTGAAATGGATCGACAGTAACGATCGCGTCGACAACGAGAGTTTCAATAAACTGTACAAATCATTTGGCATCGATGCAAAAGTCAAAAAGGCGGTACAGCTGACGCGCTCTTATCGAGTTCCTGGGACCCCGTACGTGACAGTGAAGGGTAAATACATCACTGGTCCTTCGATGGCGCTTCGCTCTGACGGGTCGGGTGTTGATGCTGTGCGATTCATCGCAATTTTAAACACACTCGTTGCGAAGGATTAAAAAAGAGACTTATTGGCAACGTTGTCCGCGAAAGTTTTTTTGTGGACTGTTCCTTTTGTTCGCGCTGCAAAGCTCGGGGTATGCCGAACCCGTTTTAGGGAGAGATTTTTTAGAGCTTGAAACGACGGTCGAACCTAGCCCCGTTACTCCTGTCGAGGTTATCGAATTTTTTTCGTATGAATGCCGAGGTTGCTACTTGTTGGGGCCCGATCTCGATCAGTGGTTTCAAAGTAACCTAAATCGTGTCGATCTGGCTCTCGTTCCGCATATTTCGAACCGTCGTTCCTTAGAGTTGGCTCGACTGTATTACACGTTACTGTTGATGGGTGAGTTGACGAAGCTTCATTATCACGTGTTTCGAGCGATTCATGACGATGGATGGGCGCTATGGGATACCTCAGAGCAATATAAATGGGTCGAAACTCAAGGCGTTAATCTTGATCGATTTCGTGAGACCTTGTCCTCCGATCTACTCGATCAGAGGGTGTCGGAATCGCTGCGTTTATCCGAGGTATATCCTGTGTCCGTGACACCAACGATCATGGTGGGCCGACGTTTTTGGACGACTGCATCGATGATTCAATCGAGGGATCGTCTCTCTCCAATCCTTGATTATCTCGTTGATCGAATGAGAAGAAAGTAATCGTTTGTGATGCAAAGTGTATTTATTACGGGAGCATCAAGTGGAATAGGAACGTCTTTAGCGAGACAGTTTTATCGTGAAGGATTTGTGGTCGGATTAGTTGCGAGGCGTAATCACGAATTACGGAGTATCAAAGAGAGTCTGGGTGAACGGTGTTATTTCTACCAAGCCGATGTGGCGGATTATAAAACTGTGAGACTTGCAGCGGAGCAGTTCATGCAGCATGTAGGTATTCCGAATGTGGTCATCGCGAATGCTGGCATTTCTGGCGGAACTCTTTCAGAAGAATTCGGTGATGTTGAAGCGTTTGAACAGATTCTGCGTACTAATGTGCTTGGAGTCGTAAATACGTTTCAGCCATTCATGAAAGGCATGTTAAGAGAAAACCGAGGGACCTTTGTTGGCGTATCGAGCATTGCAGGAATAAGAGGCTTGCCGGGGTCTGGTGCGTATTCGGCTTCCAAGGCGGCGCTAACCACGTATCTAGAAAGTCTAAGGGTTGAATTACACGAGTCCGGTGTAAATGTGCTGACGGTTTGTCCAGGCTACATTAAGACGCCAATGACGGACGTCAATCAATTTCATATGCCTTTTCTCATGAATAGTGATGATGCTGCAGATTCGATCATTCAGGCGATCAAAAGAAAAAAGGTGGTACACATCATGCCCTGGCAAATGAAGCTCGTTGCGTCATGTATGAAATGGTTGCCTCGGGTTATTTACGATCGGCTCGCATCGACCGCACCGAGAAAACCGAAATTTACTCGTTAATTTGATTGAGCTTTTACCGCGATCGCCTCGCGAAGGTCATCGATCGCTTGTTTCGATGATGTGACCTTGATTGTCGTCATGCCCATTTCTCTAGCTGGTTTTAAATTGGACCCAATGTCATCCAGAAAAATAACCTCATCTGGTTCTACTTGAGTAATACGACAAGCCTCACTGAAAAAATTTTGCTCAGGCTTTCTCGCTCCAAGTTTGGCTGACTCGATGACATATTCGAACAGTTTGAGTGTGCTTCGCCATTCCTCATATCTATGGTTTCCCATCAGCTCAATTAATGAGTCAGTGATTGGAAAGTTATTCGTCAGACACGCCAGTTTAAATTTCGCAGCATACCGCTGTATTAATTCGACCATGTCGCTTCTGATTGGGGTGAAGACGCGTTGTAAAACCGCTTTGCCGCTGATCTGATGACCCCTGTAGGAAGCCTCATTTGCGAACATGACGTCAAATTGTTCCGGGGAGATCTCGCCTCTCTCGAGTTGTGCCCATGCGTTCTCGTGAGGGTTTGTACTATTGATCTCTCTAATGAAGTTTACGGGTAATCCTCGTTCTTTCTCAAGAGATGAAAACGCCTCAAATGGGCTCTCGGTAACGACGCCGCCAAAATCGAAAAAAATTGCTTTGAGCACAGTGTTACCTTGATGCGTTCTCAAGAGCTTGTTCTAGTTCACGGAGTTCCTCACAAGGGATTGGACTGCAGAGTCGCTTGAGCTTCTGTAACTGAGCCATTGCGTTGGCTAAATCGCCATTGGCGATATACGCTTCTCCTAGATATTCTATTGCTGCTTTATGATCGGGATTGATTTCGAGTGCTTTATCGTAGTGGAGAAAGGCTTTATCAAGATCACCAGATTTTCGGTATGCATAGCCTAAGAAGTTATGTAGATCTGCACTGTTTGGTGTTGTATCCAGCGCTGACTCAAAACGGGCGATGGCGGCTGGCCAGTCCTCATTTTGTAATAACTCTTTCCCCTCTACAATGAGTGGATTGTCTAGATCATCTTCGTCAATGTCGCCAAGGTTTGCTTGAGCGAGTGTGATAAAGCACGAGCTTAAAAGACTGATGAAAAAGGTTTTAGTGAAAATCATTCCGTATGCCTCGTCGCGTCATGAGACTCACAATTTTAGAGGAAGATCGGTCTCGTTGATGAGAGTTATTGAGGACACATGTGCGCCAGGTACTGGACGACGCTTCTTAGCCAGGGCATATCATGACCTTTTTCGCTGACAAAATTATCTTGAAGTTGATAAGCTTGAACTTCTCGTTTTATCCAACTTTTGCAGTTCTCGTTATTGCCCCAGTTGTGGTACTGAGCCACGTGCACTAGCTCGTGATACAAAATACTTTCGCCTTCGATCCCCTCGATATTTAGCCCATCAACAAGAAAAACCGTGCTGTTTTTTGTGGCGGCCTGTGCGTTACAGTTACGCTTTTTACATACAAGCCCATTTATAAAATTCTGATCTACGAATACGACGTTCGGAAAATTCGTGTGATTTTCGCCAGGCACTTCCATGCCCGTCGTTTCGTGAACATGCCGGAGCATCTCTTTGATGTGTCGTCGGTCAATGTCTGACGCATACGACGCGGGAGCCTTGAGCATGCTCACGACGATCGCGACTAAGGTCGCACCGAGGCAGTACATTGACCATGGATTTTTAAAATTCAGCATACAATTGGGAGAAGCATCATCGTGAAAAGTTCGATGTGAGCCTGTTGAGTACGCAATTTTCCTTTGTATTTCTGATGATTGTTCCAATTACCGATGTTTTCGAATTTAAAAAATAATTTACGGCAACTGCTACCCAAGAGAGTCAGATCCAGATTGGGGTACGGAGTCGGTATTGACACGATGTCGTTTGATACTGCGCGAAGTGTCAAAGAAGATATTGAAGGTAAATATGGAGCCGCTGGGCCTCTTTTGGATATTTTTGTCAACAATGAGGGCTACCCAGTTCACAAGTGGCATCATTACATACCTATTTACGAGCGCTATTTTTCTTCTTTTCGTGGCCAGACTGTCAGGTTTCTAGAGATTGGTGTGTTCCGTGGTGGTAGTTTAAAAATGTGGCGGGAGTACTTTGGACCTGAGGCGGTCATTTATGGTGTGGATAAAGATCCTCAATGTGCTCGGTATGACGGGGAGCACGGTGAGGTCCGGATCGGATCTCAGGACGATGAGAAATTTTTGTTGTCAGTTGTAGAGGAGATGGGAGGGGTAGATAT
>Ga0255770_10002731_pt1 | contig 15581 bp, 10 predicted proteins | sample 071ome_22_FD_179968 | JGI IMG/M metagenome (GOLD analysis project Ga0255770, IMG submission 179968) | Coastal salt marsh microbial communities from the Groves Creek Marsh, Skidaway Island, Georgia - 071404AT metaG (version 2) | ecosystem: Environmental > Aquatic > Marine > Intertidal zone >... | reverse complement strand
GGACCACGACTCCACCGCATGGCGCCGCCGGTAAAATTTAGGAGGCGGTCAGCAACTGGCGCACCATGTAGGGCAAAATGCCTCCGTGCTGGTAGTAGTCCCACTCTTTGGGCGTGTCGATTCGGATCCGGGCCGTAAGGGTAAAACGCTCACCGGCCGAGCGGACCACCTCGACCTCTAAGTGAGAGTCCCCAGGCGCCGGTTTTGAGAGATTAAATAACTCAGTGCCTTCAAGACCGTGGCTTTTTGCATCCTCCCCTTCCAGGAATTGAAGCGGTAGGACACCCATGCCCACCAGATTGGACCGATGGATACGCTCGAAACTTTCTACGAGAACTGCTCTGACACCGAGTAAAGCCACGCCTTTGGCTGCCCAGTCACGTGATGAGCCCGTGCCGTATTCTTTTCCGCCAATCACTACCAACGGCGTGCCAGCCTCGGCGTAGTGCATCGCGGCATCATAAATCGTCATTTGCTCGCCGGCTGGCTGGAATGTCGTCCAGCCGCCCTCCGTACCCGGCGCCATCATATTGCGCAAGCGAATGTTGGCAAAGGTTCCGCGCATCATGACCTCATGATTTCCGCGTCGTGATCCATAGGAGTTGAAATCTTTTGTCGCCACACCATGATCGGCAAGGTATCGCCCGGCGGGGCTGTCCGCCTGAATGGAGCCCGCCGGCGAGATATGGTCAGTCGTAATGCTGTCGCCCAATAGCGCAAGCGCTCGCGCGCCCTCGATTAAAGGGATCCCGGGCGGTGTTTTCTGCATGCCATCGAAGTAAGGCGGACGACGGACGTAAGTCGATTTTGCGTCCCACTCAAACTGGCCACCCGTTCCGACCGGAACGGCCTGCCACAACGCATCACCACGAAAGACATCCGCATAGCGAGACTTGAACATCTCGCGAGTCACGTGCTCTGCGATGACCGCGTTGGTCTCCGTCGCGCTTGGCCAGATGTCCGCCAGCATGACCGGTTGACCCTCGAGTCCGTGGCCGATCGGGTCAGATGCAAAATCGATATCGGTCGTCCCGGCGAGCGCATAGGCCACCACCAAAGGGGGTGAGGCTAAAAAATTCATGCGCACCTCCGAATGGACCCGACCTTCGAAGTTGCGATTGCCTGAAAGCACGGAAGAGACGATCAGTTCACCGTCTTTAATAGCGCTACTCACAGGGGCTGGTAAAGGACCCGAATTGCCGATACAGGTGGTGCATCCATAGCCAACCACCGCGAAACCTACCGCCTCAAGATCATCCAAAAGCTCCGCATTACGAAGATAATCGGTGACCACCTGAGAGCCGGGAGCAAGGGAGGTCTTGACCCAGGGTTTCACGCTGAGCCCATGCTGGCGCGCGTTTCGTGCGAGCAGGCCGGCCGCCATGATCACGCCTGGATTCGAGGTATTCGTGCAACTGGTGATTGCGGCGATGACAACCGACAAATCGGATAGTTGTCCGTCCTGGCCATTGACCGAAATCGACTGCGTGCGCTTGTCTTTATCCTGTCGCGTCTCAGCGAGCGCGCTGCGAATATCCTGTTTAGCCGAGCGTAGGGCAATTCGGTCCTGGGGCCGTTTAGGGCCGGCGATGCTCGCCTCAACCGAGGCTAGATCCAAAGAGACGGTATCGTCGAAGTCTGGCGTTTGACTTGCCGCGTCACGGAACATCCCCTGCCGCCGGCAGTAGGCCTCCACCAGGGCAATATCGTCTTCTGATCGACCCGTCAGTCTCAGGTAATTCAGCGTTTCCGCATCGACCGGAAAAAAACCGCAGGTCGCACCATATTCAGGTGCCATGTTCGCGATCGTTGCCTTATCTGCCAACGACAGATGGTTAAGCCCCTCACCATAGAATTCCACAAACTTTCCGACCACGCCCTTCTTTCGAAGTATCTCAACCACCATCAGCACGAGGTCCGTCGCCGTTGCCCCTTCGGGCAGCTCCCCCTTCAGTTCAAATCCAACCACTTCGGGTATCAGCATCGTAACGGGCTGTCCGAGCATCGCGGCCTCCGCCTCGATACCGCCAACGCCCCAACCCAGCACCCCAAGCCCATTGACCATCGTCGTGTGCGAATCCGTACCCACGACCGTGTCAGGATAGGCCAACGACTGACCGGAATCGCCCTGTTGGAAAACCACACTAGCAAGATACTCAACGTTAACCTGATGCACGATACCGGTCGCGGGCGGAACCACTTGAAAATTGCTGAAGGCTTCCTGACCCCAGCGCAAAAAGGCGTAACGTTCGGCGTTTCGGTCGTACTCGAGGGCCGCGTTTTCCTTAAGCGCACTGGCCTTGCCGAAGTGATCGACCATCACCGAGTGATCAATAACCAAGTCAGCCGGTGAAAGCGGGTTGACCTTTTGCGCATCGCCACCAAGAGCTGCCACCGCCTCGCGCATGACCGCAAGATCAACAACCGCGGGCACGCCCGTAAAATCCTGCATCAACACACGCGCTGGCGTAAACGCGATCTCGGTAGCACTCGTTGAACCGGGTCGCCAACTCGCTAGCGTTTCGATGTCGGCGGCTCGCACGCTAACGCCATCCTCCGTACGAAGGAGATTTTCCAGAAGAATTTTTAGCGTGACCGGAAGCCGGTCCAGCTCATATTGAGCGGCAAGGGCATCAAGTGCATATATCTCGACGCGGGTTTGATTGACGGAAAGCGTGGTTCTGGCGCCAAAACTATTTTGCGATTGCAACAGTGAAGTCTCCGGGTGTTACCCTGATGCGGGCGGACGAAAAATCGCATGAATTTTAACGTATCGGGGTAGCCATGCCGAGAAGCGCCGGGCCTCGCTAGACCCGAGCGGCGCACCGATGAGGGCGATCACTCGCCCATTGCGCGCATCTGGTCCTCGTCGAGGACAGCGATATCCAGGGCCAGCGCTTTTTCAAGCTTTGAGCCTGCCTCCTCGCCTGCAATCAAAAAGTCGGTCTTCTTCGAGACACTGCCTGTGACTTTGGCGCCTCGAGCCATCAACCAATCCTTTGCCTGATCTCGACTCATCCCGGGCAAGGTGCCCGTGATCACCACGGTCTTTCCCGAAAAATAACCCTCTACGGCCGGCGCCGATGTCGGCAATCCCTCTTGCCACACCACACCGCGCTTGCGCAAATCGGAAATGACGGCCCGATTATGGGACGCCTTAAAAAAGCGAAGGATTTCGCCGGCCACGATGGGGCCTACGTCAGGCACTTCTTCCAGCCTATCCACAGAGGCCTCCATCAGACGATCAAGACCCCCAAAAGCATCGGCCAGCGCCTGCGCGGTTGCCTCACCCACCTGGGGAATCCCGAGCGCATACAAAAACCGGGCCAACGTGGTGGAGCGTGCTTTCTCCAGCGCCTTAATCAGATTGCTCGCTGACTTGCTGCCCATCCGCTCCAACGCGGCAAGCTCATCACGCGTCAGGGTAAAAAGATCCGCGGGAGATTTAATTCGAGTCATCTCGACTAACTGGTCCACCAGTTTCTCTCCCATCCCCTCAACATCTAAAGCCCGGCGGGAAACGAAATGCTTTATCGCTTCCTTGACTTGAGCAGAGCAAATCAAGCCCCCCGTACAGCGACGTATGATTCCACCCGCGTCCACAGCAACTGTGGAATTGCAAACCGGACACTCAGAGGGAAACTTAAACCGTCTCGCGCCCTTTTTCCGTTCCGCCAAGACTACCGACACGACCTCCGGGATAACGTCGCCTGCACGGCGAACCACGACCGTATCTCCCACACGCACATCCAATCGTTCGATCTCGGCCGCGTTGTGAAGCGTTGCATTGGACACTGTCACGCCCCCAACAAATACCGGCTTAAGGCGAGCGACAGGGGTCAGAGCGCCGGTGCGACCAACCTGAATTTCGATCGCCTTGATCTGGGTCGTCTCCTCCTGCGCCGGGAACTTGTGAGCCATAGCCCAGCGCGGTGCGCGCGAAACAAAACCCAGCGCTTGCTGATCACGGATAGGGCTGACCTTATAAACAACGCCATCAATTTCATACGCTAATGCCGGACGCTGCTCAAGGATATGTTCGTAATAGGTTATGCACGCGTCGATCCCCACTGCCTCTCGGGCAAGCGGATTCACAGGCAGCCCCATCGCCCTGAGCTGATTAAGCAGGTCCATCTGGGTTTGCGGCGCCTTTGAGCCCCGCCATATTCCTAGCGCATAGCAGAAAAACGCAAGCGGTCGTTTCGCACACAGGCGCGGATCCAGCTGCCGCAGGCTTCCCGCCGCCGCGTTTCGCGGGTTAGCGTATAGCTTCTCTCCTCGCGCACGCTGCTCTTCGTTTAACTTTTGAAAGCCTGCGATAGGCATAAACACTTCACCGCGAACTTCCAATGTTGACGGAAAAGCCTTGCCTCGGAGCACCAGGGGGATGGACGGGACAGAACGTGCGTTCAACGTCACGTCTTCACCGGTTCGCCCATCGCCGCGAGTGGCTGCCCGCACGAGCCTGCCCTTCTCGTAGAGCAAGCTGATTGCCAACCCGTCGATCTTCGGCTCGGCGACATAATGGATGATCGTCTGCCCGCTTCCTTCTCGGCACCGGCGGTCAAAATCGGCGACCTCTTGCGTCGAAAATGCATTATTGAGCGACAGCATGGGTACCTCGTGCGCGACCGACTCGAACCGATCCAGAGGCGCGCCACCTACGCGCTGCGTCGGCGAGTCCGATGAGCAGAACTGGGGAAACGCCTCTTCAAGCGAGCCCAGTTCGCGAAGCATGCTATCGTAGCGGCTGTCGGGAATGGCCGGCTCATCCAGCACGTAATACCGATAGTTGTGCTCTTCAATCTCCGCCCGCAAGGCGATTATCTTTTTTAAGGCCGCTGCGTCTTTTGTGGTCACTTAAAACATGCCGCGGTTACAAAAGGCGTCGGGCTTCTTCCGAACCGGGCGCGATGCCATAGCGACGCATAGACGCCTCAAGCGAGTGGACCTGGCGCCGGATCGCTTCGAGGTGGCTGTCGCTGATGATCTCGCCCTCAGGATCAACAAGCAAACCATCAAGTTCATTGCAGACGTAATTGGCCACTGACATTAAGTCAGCAAAGGTCGCCGACGGTCGGCTGACTCGAGGCACGTTCATGTAAATGGCAAGCCCTCTTAGTACTCCTGATCCCAAATCCTCATAACTGAAACGTCCCTCTTCCGAACGGTTGGCCAAACTGAAACGGCTCACGCCTGTCCGCGCGTCGAACAGATGAAAGACTTCATCCTTGCCCAGACGCATCCCCGAACGCTCCAACACGCGGGAGATATCCGGACCTCGAAAACCCGAGCCCGGTTTCGGTTCGATATGGAGAACCGCAATCAAATCAAATTCCGTACAAAAACGCGCTAGCCGCCCGGCTTCGGGTAACGCCTCTTCAATAGACATGTCGAACTCCATCGGGCGATTAAGCGCCTCCGACATCTGGTACGCGAGGTTATTGAAGCGCGTCAACTCAGACTCATTGGTTTGCCCGTGCCGGTCAGCCATCTGAAGACTAACGATGAGATCGGAAAACACCTCATCAACGGGGGCGGAGGTTAAATCGAGCCAGGCATTTCCCGGATCCGTGCGACCGTGTATTGATCGGGGTCGCTCCAACGGAATCTCGTGTTGGCGGAAAACCGCAAGGGCGCCATCTCGGGAGACCAGATTAGGTCCTGGTAGGCGCACCCAATAATCGATCTTGAGGGGTCGTCCGCCAATATCGGCACTCAAAGACTGGATAGGGGCTATCGGATGCTCCCCATCAGGAGCGCCCCGGGACTCAGGCGCCTCATCGATTTCTTGAGCAGAGGGCTCCGGCCGAGCGCCGCTCGGCTCAAAGTCACCGGAAGGCATGAGGGAAGGTTCGCGTTGGGCGAGCCGTTCGGCAAGGCGCTGGGGTTTGAGCCAGTTTTTTACATCTTCGAGGTTGAAGTTCTCGATTCTCTGCAGGATCCACACCTGAATCAGGCGGACCAAAGGCCTTTGATTATTCCGTTGTTGCCACAATGAAATCCCGGTCACGGCAGCGAGCACCAAAGCGCCCACCAGAATCAATGCCAATTGCAGGGTCATGGCTATTGCGCCGCGAGCTTGACCGCCTCGTCAATGTCGACTGACACAATCGAAGAAACGCCCGGTTCCCCCATCGTCACGCCCAGCAGCACATCGGCCGATTCCATGGTGATCTTGTTGTGCGTGATCACCACTAACTGCGAGACCTCCGCCAAGCTTCTCAGCGTCTTGCAATAGCGTTCGACATTTCGGTCATCCAGAGGCGCGTCCACCTCGTCCAGGATACAAAACGGCGCCGGATTTAAACGAAACAGGGCAAACATGAGCGCCACCGCTGTGAGCGCCTTTTCGCCACCCGACAGAAGATGAATCGTGCTGTTGCGTTTTCCGGGCGGCCTCGCCATGACCGTCACCCCGGTCGTCAGCAGATCGTCTTCGGTCAGCTCCAGAACGGCACTGCCCCCACCAAAAAGGCTGGGGAAGAAGTCTGAAAATCCTTTGTTTAACTCGTCGAATGTGCTCTTGAATCGCTCCTTGGTCTCCTTGTCGATTTTACGAATAACGCCGGCAAGGGTTTCCAACGCCTCCATGAGGTCTGAATGTTGCGAATCGAGATAGGTTTTACGTTCTGCCTGCTCCTCGTATTCTTCGATCGCGACAAGGTTTACAGGACCGATCGCCTCAATCTTCTGAGCGAGACCCTCTGAACGTTCAAGCCAAACGCCCTCATCCGCCTCCGCCGGTAACGCAGCAAGAAGCTCGTCAAGCACGTAACGCTCCGCACGAACACTCTCGGCTAGGGTATCCAGCCGGACCGAGAGCTCCTGGGCTTTTAATCTTTCATCCTGCAGGGCGTCGCGGGCGGATGCCACCTCCTGCTCTTTAGCCGACAGCGCGCCGTGCTGCTCACGAATTCTGGTTTCGATCAGCGTATGATCGTGTCGAGCTGTCGCAAGTAAGGACTCGGCCTCTGCGCGCTGCGTCAGTAACGTCTGCAGTCTCTCGCCCAGAGCGATGCCGGGATCTTCTCCACTTTCGAGACGCTGTTTCAGTTCATCGTAACGCGCCTGCATTCGTTCACTCTGGGCGGCCAGCCGCTGGACGCTTGCCTGATGCGTCTCAAGGGAGGCGCGGGCGTGCTGCAAGACAAGCTCCGTCTCGTGGCGACGGTCTCGCGCCAGCTGGACGTGTTGCCGAGCCTGGGCGAGCGCCTGGCCGATGACGTCCTTTTCACCCAAAAGCATGGACCGCTGCTGCTCCAGCTCTCCGCTTTCGTCCTCGGCGATAGCAAAATGACGCCGGGCGTCATCGAGTTGCGCTTCGGTCTTTGTCAGCTCGGAGCCAAGCTCTTCCACCTCGCCCGTTAACTGCTGACGCCGACCCTCAATCTGATCAAAGCGTGCCTGTTTGCCGGCCAATCGTTGGCGGGCCGCCTGGAAGGTCTCCCGTATGTCCGCCGTGACGCGCTGTATGGATTCCTGTTGCGACTCCAGATCCTTGATGTGATGGCGAAGCTGCTCCAGTTCCGCTTCCTGGTTGGCCACCCGTTCCACGAATTGAGGGACCTGGGTCTGTAGTCGGGTGATTTCTTCCTCCCGCTCCAGGAATCCTTCCGCGCCGCTGGATTCGCGTGAGACCTGCGCCCAGTTTTTTCCGACCAGTACACCGCTGCGGGTAACGAAACTTTCTCCCGGTTCGAGCTCTCCTCGCCTCGACAGCGCCTCACTCAAGGTTTCGCATACGAGCACGCCGCTTAACATAGATCCCAGATCGTAGCGATCGCAATCTACAAAGTTCAGCAACTGACCATCCGTGCTTGAGGCATTGGAAATTCCTGCCTCAACCAGAAAGAGATTCTGGCGAGGCAGATCCGACTCTTCGGCCAACGAACCCCGGAGATCGGTGACGCCCAGACCGGTCAGCCGAAGACCAAACACCGCATCCGCAGCACGCTCCCATCCACCGCGCACCCTAATCTCATTCGCAAGCAACGGCGCATGACTCAATCCCCGTCGACCAAGCCAAGCGTCGTACTCCTCGTTTCGCCCAAGGGACTCCCCCTGAAGATCCTCGAGCGATTGCAGCCGGCTGCGAGCGGTGAGCATCTGTTCTCGCTGCTCATCCAGCGATTGGGACTGTATCTCCACCTTATTGCGCGCTTCACTAATAGTCCTTGCCAGTGTCTCGTTTCTCCCCTCAGCCTGCAGGAGTTCTGTCTCCCGTTCCCCGGCATCGACCCTGGCTTTTTCTACTTCCAGCGCTTCTTCTTCCTGAAGCAACTGCGTCAACTCTTCATCCAGACGGGCTAAACGCTCCTGAGTCCGAATGTCGCTGGCCTCGAGCTGTTCGATTCTGGTTCGTTGGACCTCGCGATCCTTAATCGGTGTGGTGACGCGCTGGGAAAATTCGTTCCATCGCTGCTGCCATTGCTCATAGTCGCCCTCACAGTGGGCCTGTGTGGCGAGCGCCTGTTCCAAATTCTCCGCGAGGACTCCTCGCTCATCCGCATGCCGAGTGACCTCGCCCTGAAGGGATTCAATACGGCTATTGTCCTCAGCATACTGGCCGCGAATATCACCGAGCGTCACTTCCAATCGCTCGAACTCTGCTCGCTGCTGCTCGCCGGTCTCGCGAGCATGTTCAATCGCTTGCTCAACCGATGCGACATCTGCACCTACCGCGTAAAACGCGGCCTGCAGATCATTCACTTTTTGCTGAGCGTTTAATTCATCCGCCCGGAGCCGTTCAATTTGACTCTCGATCGCCCGTTGCTCACCAAGGTGGCTTTCAACAACGGTCTGGGCCTGCGACGTGTGCAAGGATTGGGCTTCCACACGCCGCTTCTGATTTTGATATCGGATAGCCAGAAGCTGTCCATTAACCTCGCGCTCCTCTTCCTTTAATTTGCTGTAACGACGTGCGGCCTGGGATTGACGCTGGAGTCGTCGTAACTGCGTGTCCAGTTCCTTGCGAATATCGTCAACCCGGCTAAGGTTCTCCCGGGTATGGCGCATGCGGGTCTCGGTTTCCCGACGTCGATCCTTGTAATGTGAGATGCCCGCCGCCTCTTCAACAAACGCACGCAACTCCTCAGGACGCGCTTCGACAATCCGACTGACCATGCCCTGCTCAATGATTGAGTACGAACGATGGCCAAGCCCCGTTCCGCGAAACAAATCCGTGATATCCCGGCGTCGACAGGTCGCTTTATTTAGGAGGTACTCTGAGGTCCCGTCGCGTGACAGCGTGCGCTTGACGGAGATCTCGCTATAGCGAGCATAGGCCTGAGCGCTCTTGCCGTCGGTGTTATCGAACACCAGCTCTACGGATGCCTTCCCTACCGGCTTTCTCGCCTCGGAACCATTAAAGATAACGTCAGCCATGCTGTCGCCCCGAAGCTTTCGGGCCGAGCTCTCCCCCATCACCCAGCGTACCGCATCGATCACGTTCGACTTACCGCAACCATTGGGGCCGATGATTCCGGTGAGATCTGCTGGAATCGTTATCGTGGTGGGATCAACAAAGGACTTGAAGCCTGAGACGAGGATTTTCTTTAGACGCATGTAGAAAAAATAACGGTGGTATCCACGTTCTCGAACGTGTCGTTAGCAGTGTTCCGCCAACGCACGTCCTCTAAAAAGGCTGAGTGAAAAGCTCTTGGCGCCGCCAACGCAACGCGTCAGCGGCCTGAGCAAGCGCCTTAATTATATCGGAACTTCATGCCCTACCGAGGACCGAATTAGTCTTGAGGCACCGTCTCACGCATCGAGGGACGCTTGGAAAATTCCTCATACCAGGCGCTCAATTTTTCATGCCCTTCTCGCCACGGCTCACTTGAAAAACGAAAATCAAGATAACCCAACGCACAGCCCACCGATATCGTGCCGATATCGACTCGCTGACTTAGCCACTGTGCATGCGCTTCCAGCCAATCGATACTTTGGTGAATGGCTTTCATTTGGCGATCCACCCATCCATCCCATCGATAAGGCTCCGGTCTTCTGACGCGCTCAATGACCGCGGAGACCGCGGCATCCAAAATCCCGTCGGCGAGCGCCTGAAGCCTAAGCGCCGTCATGCGTTCACCTGATTCATCAGGGAAGAGCTTGGTTCCGGAGTGAAGGCCGTCGAGAAATTCGCAAATAACGGGCGAATCAAAAATCTGATCCCCCGATTCAGTAACGAGAGCCGGAACCCGACCCAGCGGGTTGTTCTCGGCGAGATTGGTTTGCGGATCCCATGGATTTGTGCCGATGCGCTCGACGGAGGCACCCTGGCCCGTCTCAAGAAGCACCACGCTGACCTTTCTCACATAGGGCGAAGTGGGCGAATAACGGAGTTTTAGCGTCATTTTGATAACCTTTTAGAGGGTTTTCTGGCATTGCATCTGCTGGACTAACCTGATAGATTGCGGCGCCTTAAATTTTCCGAACAGTGGATCTATTGACCCACGCGCAGTGTAAATCAATGGCCGCAACAAAGAAAAAAATCGTCGACGAACTCATTCACGGAATTAAGCCGCATCGCCCGAAACGCGGTGAACCGTACATGGGAGACGTCCAATCGGCTCACTTTCGCGACATCCTTAACGCCTGGAAACAGGAGCTCATTGAGGATATCGAGAAAACCATGTCAGTGATGCAGGACGAAAACATCAGCCTGCCGGACCCAAACGATCGCGCGAGCCTCGAGACCGATCGCTCATTAGAGTTGCGCACTCGGGATCGGGAAAGAAAACTTATCAAGAAAATCAATGACTCCCTCTCTGATCTTGAGAAAGGAGATTATGGATATTGCGTAGATTGCGGCGTTGAAATCGGAATCAAGCGGCTGGAAGCCCGGCCGACGGCCTCGCTGTGCATCGACTGCAAGTCCCTGAGCGAGATTCGAGAGCGCCAAAGCGCCTGATGGGATAATCCCAAAGCTACTCCGAGCGGCCCGGCGGAGCGCCCTCACGGGGTCAGGTACACTTCGGGCACCTCTGTCCCGATCGTAACGACCTATGTACCAGCTTCTCGTTCGAAACGCCCAAATCGCCCGGACTGACGGCTCCATCCTCGAAGGCGATGTGGCCTGCGAGTCGGGGCGGATTGAGAAAATCGAATCGCAAATTACAGGTTCGGCCCTCGAGGAGATCGATGCCGCCGGACGGTTGCTTCTGCCGGGCGTAATCGATCCCCAGGTGCACTTTCGAGAGCCCGGCGGAACGGAGAAGGAAGACCTGGGCTCTGGGTCGCGTGCTGCGGTCAGCGGTGGTGTCACCAGTTTTCTGGAAATGCCCAATTGCCGCCCTGCGACCATCGACCAGGAGCAACTGGACTGGAAGATTGCCCGCGCCTCCAAGACCAGCGCTGCCAATTTTGGATTCTTCATCGGGGCGACAGCCGACAATGTGGAGGCATTGAACTCTGCTTCCCCGGCCTGCGGCATCAAGATCTTCATGGGCGCCAGCACGGGCGATCTTCTGGTGGATGACCAGCATCAACTGGATCGAATTTTTTCAGACGGGGATCGACTTATTGCCGTACATGCTGAAGACGAGACGAGAATCCGGGCGCGCACCCAAAGCCTGCTTCAAGGGGAGAGTCATCCGGACTATGCCATCCATTCGACGATTCGCGATCCCCAGACGGCACTGATTGCGACCGAACGGGCGCTGGCTCTCAGCGAGAAATATGGCCGACGTCTTCATATTCTTCATATGTCAACGGCCGAGGAAGTGCATCGCCTTCGAGGTCGTAAACCCTCTCAGGTGACCTGCGAGGTAATCCCGAATCATTTGTTTCTGGATACGCGCGATTACCAGTCGTTAGGGTCACGTGTGCAGATGAACCCACCGATTCGCGATCCGGAGAACACTCCTGAACTTTGGGCCGGACTGCATGACGGAACCATCGACATCATTGCCACCGATCACGCCCCTCACCTGCTGGAGGATAAAGCGAAGCCCTACCCGCAATCCCCCTCGGGTATGCCTGGGGTTGAAACCTCTCTCCCTTTAATGCTGACCGCCATTAAAGCGGGACAATGCTCGCTCGAACAGGTCCAGAAATGGATGTGTTGGGGTCCAGCGAAAACGTACGGCATACCCAACAAGGGCATGATCGAGATCGGCTATGACGCCGACTTGACCCTTGTGGATATGGATAGCGAGCGTACCCTTCGTGATGAGGACGTTTTTACCCGGGCCGGTTGGAGTCCCTACGCCGGACGTTCGCTGACCGGGTGGCCGGCGTTCACCGTGGTGGGGGGCCGAGTGGTCTTTGATAACGGCGTCATCCGAGAAGGTGTCTTGGGCCAACCGCTCGTTTTCGGGTCGCGCTAAACCACCCCGGCATACGGGCTTCGCGCTCTAACTGCTGTTTTTCTGTCCGCTGTTGAGCGTGCGACGATCGCTGAATGCCTGCGTCAGGGTATTGGCGTCCATGTATTCCAGCTCACCGCCCGCCGGCACACCACGGGCCAGTCGGCTGATCGTGACCGATTTATCCTGGAGCAGGTCGGTTAGATAGTCTGCCGTCGCCTGACCTTCCACCGTAAGATTCGTGCCCAAAATGACCTCTTTTGTGGCGCTCTTCCCGATTACTGCAACCAGGCGATCAAAGCCGAGCTGATCAGGACCGACACCGTCCAGCGGCGACAGATGCCCCATCAGCACAAAATAGTATCCGGTAAAGGCGCCCGCCTGCTCGATAGTATCCAGGTCAGCCGGCGTTTCAACCACGCACAGTAACGCTTCGTCCCGCTTTCCTGAGCTGCAAATCCGGCAAAGCGTCGCTTCGCTGAAGTTGTTGCATCGCTCGCAGTGCGTCACCCCCGACACGGCCGCGGTCAGCGCCTCGGCCAGCAGCTGCCCACCTTCACGGTCCCGCTCCAGCAAATGAAAAGCCATTCGACCCGCCGTTCGTGGACCTACGCCCGGCAACCGGCGCAAGGCCTCCTTGAGCTTCTCGATCGCGGCGTCGCTAGCCATTGATGCCGGGGATGTTCAGTCCCGGGATATTTAACCCCGCGGTGAGACCGCCCATTTTTTCCTGCGTGACCTTTTCGACCCGGCGCACCGCGTCGTTCACTGCGGCCGCGACCATGTCTTCCAGCACCTCTTTATCGTCACCCATCAAGGCATCATCAATCGACACCCGGCGAACATCATGTCGTCCGGTCATGGTCACCTCAACCAGCCCACCGCCCGCTGAACCCGTGACCTCGGCGGTGGCGAGCGCCTCCTGCGCAGACTTAAGCTTCTCCTGCATCTCCTGTGCCTGTCGCATGATATTGCCCAAAGGTCCTTTCATTCACTTTTCCTCTGTAGTTTTCCCGGCGTTACCGATTCGGGTATCAAAGTTGCATCAAACGCTGACAGCAGATCCTGAACATCAGGATCTGCCATCAGATCCCGGTAGGCGCGCTCCTTTTCTTCTTTTTCAAGCCGAGCTTTGACCTCAGAGGGCGTCTCTGCTGTCGCCTCCTGATCGGTCGTCAGAATCAGCACCACCGTCTCCTTGCAGTAGCCAGTCAACGCGGTTTCGATTTCTGCCTGACGAGCCTTGTTGTGCAAGGATCCCAGGCTTGCGGCCAAGGACACGCTTAAAGCGCGAGACGCTCCGTCATAAGAAACGGGCGCGAGGTTCATAGCCAGCTCCAGCGCGAGACCTTTAAATCCAGCCTGCTCCACAAAAGCAGCCCAACCCTTAGCCGTGCCCAAGGCATCATGGGCTCCAACCGTATCGGTTGTAGCCGACGCCCGGGCCTTTTCTTTTGGCTCAAGCATTTTCGCTTGTGGTTGGGCGAGGCCATTGCGTTCGAGCGGATCAGGCGTTTTGTCCTGTGCCTTGGCGCTCGGTATCTTGGGACGAAGCGAGCCGGGGCGCTGAGCGCCACTGGGTGCCTTCGGCGCGGGCGTTGTCGGGCGGCCATTACCCTCCTGCGCCGGGCTATCCTCCTCGTCTGGTCTGAAACTCAACATCCGAAGCAAGGTCATCTCAAATCCCGAAGCCGCATCGGGCGCCAGAGGTAAGTCCCGCTTGCCGTGCAAGCCGATCTGGTAATAAAGCTGGATATCTTCCGGAGTCAAGGAAGAGGCCAAGAAGTTCACGAGCTCAGATTCCTCCTGCTTTGCTGCCACCGCTTTCGGCGCAACCTGATACAGCGAGGCGTTGTGCAGCACCATCAGCAGTTCGTCGAGAGCGGTTACATAGTCCAACGAGCGCTCACTCATCTGAGCGGTGATCTGGACTAGAGCCTCTGCCTCATGATTTACCAATGCCCGAAGCAGCGCTTCGACATGATGGGATTCAATCATGCCTAGCATCTCTCGCACGTTCTCACCAAGCACATCGCCTTTTCCAAAAGCGATGCTTTGGTCCATGAGACTCAGTGCATCTCGCATGCTGCCTGAAGCGGCGCGCGCGAGAATTTGAAGTCCCGCATCATCAGCAGACAGGCCTTCGGCTTCGATAATACGCCCCAGCTGATCGGCGATCTCAGAAGGTGCTAGCGCCCGAAGATTGAACTGCAAACAACGCGACAGGATCGTGGCGGGCAGTTTCTGGGGATCGGTGGTCGCCAGTAGAAATTTAACGTGAGACGGTGGCTCCTCCAGTGTTTTCAGGAGCGCATTGAAGCTGTGCCCGGACAGCATGTGTACCTCATCGATGAGGTAAATTTTGTAGCGACCCATGGTGGCCGCATACTGAACGTTATCCAGAATCTCGCGGGTGTCGTCCACTCGGGTTCGCGAGGCCGCGTCAATCTCGATTAAATCGATGAATCGCCCTTCATCGACACTCTGACAGGTCCCACACTCCCCACACGGCTCAGCCGCCAGGCCCCGCTCACAGTTCAGCGCCTTCGCCAGCACTCGAGCAAGCGTAGTTTTTCCAACTCCGCGGGTCCCACTAAACAAAAACGCATGATGCACACGATCCTGCTCAAGCGCGTTGCGAAGCGCATTGACGACGTGGGCCTGCCCGACGACATCGGCGAAACGTTTGGGTCGCCATTTTCTGGCCAGCGCCTGATAACTCATCAAATCCTCAGCACGATTCGTGATTTACGGGCGTTCGCCCTTAAAAACTGGTGACGGCGCCAGCCCGCCTGACCCCGGCACCCGATTCGGATGCTGCGGCTGCTTCCTTCCGGACCTGACCGGGTTCACAACCTCTCGCCACCGGGGAGACTGGCTGTCGCCGCCATAAGAATATGCCCAGATAGCGGGCATCATCATTCTAACATTTCGAGTCTTGCCCAAGCGCACAGACGCATGCCTTCTCAAACGGGGGATTTGCGAAAAATACAGAATTTGCCCTCGGGCTCCTTACCGTCGAAATACGCGTCATCCCTCACCGCCTCGATGGTCATGACGCGCTCGTCCTGCAGTTGAGTGAGAGCGCGCTCAAATCCCGCTTCGTGCCAGAGATGTCCGTGAATGGTGCAGGCGAACCATGCGTTGTCGGCGAGCAGTTTGAATATCTCACGGATGGCTCCGGGTCCGACGTGTCCATGCGTAAACGTGCCGCAGGAGATAGCGCCCTGATAAGTGCCCGGTGCCAGATCAATCGGCTTCTCGAGATCCGCT